>Ga0209755_10002198_pt1 | contig 27348 bp, 24 predicted proteins | sample TergutCo191P1_FD_187301 | JGI IMG/M metagenome (GOLD analysis project Ga0209755, IMG submission 187301) | Cornitermes sp. P1 segment gut microbial communities from Petit-Saut dam, French Guiana - Co191P1 (SPAdes) (version 2) | ecosystem: Host-associated > Arthropoda: Insects > Digestive system...
TCAAAAGGCTGGCAGGACAGCCCCTCTTTTACAGGTTTGACGGCGGGAACAACTTATTATATCTTCGCACGTTCAAAAGCGAACGGCACGTATAACGCGGGAAAGGCAAGCGCGGGATTGCAAGTCGCAACGGCAGGCAGCAGCTCCGTAATCATCACAACCGCGCTTGAAGACGCAATCGCTGATGCGCAAACCCTGGCGGACTTGTATCGTGTTGAGTCTGCGGGAACCCTCCCTGCGGATGTGCCGTACGGCGAACATTATGTGTATCAGACGGATAAAGACGCGCTTAACGAGGCAATCGCAGCGGCGATAGCCGCTCTTGATTCAGCGGCAACGCAGACGGATGTCAACGACGCGATAACCGCCCTAGAGGCCGCTATCGCAGTGTTTGAACAAGCCAAACAAACAGGCACAAAAGCCGTAACCAATACGGAGATCGAAACATTAATCAGCGAAGCTAATGCCGCTAAAGCCGGCATAGAAATCAGTGTGGACGGAACCGATGTCAGCGCTGCGAAAGAATGGGTAACGCAAGAGCAAATGGACGCGCTGAACACCGCAATATCCAATTTGCAAACTGCGAAGGCAGGCGGAACAGAGCAGGAAAGGAACGAGGCTTATGCCGCACTCGTGCTTGCGATAGAAGAGTTTGAACTCGCTATGGAAGAAGGCAGCGCTCCGGTAGCGGTAACGGGCGTTGCGCTTAATAAAACAACGCTTGCGTTAACCGTCGGGGACGAGGATACGTTGACTGCGGATATTACGCCGTCTAACGCGGCTAATACCAATGTAACATGGTCAACAAGCAATGCCTCTGTCGCAACTGTAAACAACGGCACTGTAACCGCAGTCACCGCAGGAACGGCAACTATAACAGTAACAACTGTAGACGGCAGTAAAACCGCTTCTTGCGAAGTTACGGTAACAGCCGCCCATGTCCACGCCTACGTCGGCTGGACAGTAATCAGCGTAACATACCCTGCGCAATCAACTGGAACCTGTGACTGCGGTGAAACCAGCACACGCGATACGCAAATAGGCGACACAGGACCCGCAGACGGAATAATCGTCTATGTTTCCGCTTCCGGCTTTACAGTAACAGGCGCAGACTCGTTTAGTGCACACTACCTCGAAGCCGCCCCTGTTAATCAGTCTACATCATCAATTGCATGGTCTAGTACTTCCCCTCCCTTTGGTTCTTATAATGATGTAACAGACGCAACAGGAACAGCAATAGGTACAGGCAAAGCAAATACAGCGGCAATCATAGCTGCATACCCAGGAGATACGGCATCCAACAATGCCGCAAAAGCGGCTGCTGCATACCCAGGCGGCGACAAAACCGACTGGTTCCTTCCGAGCAAAGACGAATTAAATGCAATGTGTGAGGCGAAGAACCACTTAGGTATTTCATCAGGCTATTTCTGGTCTTCGTCGCAGAGCAGTAGTAATAACGCGTGGTATCAGAGTTTCAACATTGAAGGCGGCTCTCAAACCAACGGCTACAAGGGCTTCTCAAGCCATGTCCGCGCCGTCCGGGCTTTTTAAAAGGGGCGTTTCGGTGACAGTCACCGCTGCCATATATAGCGCCGTTATCTGTAATGCGGCGCTATATGCGGTATAGGTGACTGTCACCGTTTTCACGCGGACAACAAGGCAAATCCCGCATGGCTATGACGGTTCGGTTATTATGGTGAACGTGAATTGACAAAGTAATAATTGACTATATAATAACCTCATGGAATTAGAATATACTTATTGGCAAGACGGTCAATATTTTGTTGGTTTTCTCAATAATTATCCCAAAGATTCTACTCAAGGTCTGTCTCTTAGTGAACTTGAAGAAGCCCTTATTGAAGTCTATGAAATCAGACAGGAAGAATGCAAACACCTTGCCGCAATTCGCAAAACAGGAAAAATACGAATTCCCGCATGAAAAGAGAAGCCCTGCTTTAACTTATACGCAAATACGGCGCGGTATTTATCCGGCATGGCAGCAAGCACAACATTTACGAGAATCCCAGAACTCATGAATATACTCAAGTTCCCCGGCACTCTGAAATTAACAAATATACAGCTCAAGACATTATTGATAAAATTTCAAAGTAAAGAAAAAAATGATACCAAACTTATTTGTTCCATTCCTGCGCGTAACGCTTGTCATAACGTTGACGCGTGGTTTCAGAATTTCGTCAATGGTAGTCAGAGCAACAACGGCAAGGGCAACGTCGGCGGCTACAATGTCCGTACCATACGGGCTTTTTAGGCTTTAGCTTTATACGGCGGAAGCGATCCGCTCATGTACCATTTCGCTGATTATTTCAGCAGGAGTTTTATGGGTATCCATAGCTTTAATTTTCAAATAATTAGCCGAAAAATCGTCAATTGTCACCGTATGAGCTGCCGCCTTACGCTGCGAAAAATAGCCTGATCCATTAGGGCCTACTTTAGGTGTCGTTTTTGTCCATTTCTCAGCAAGTCTGGCATATTCTTCATCAGATAAATCTTTCATCTTTCTCTCCTATCTCTCAGCAACGAGATAAACTTTGAACGGCATTTCATTTTCATATCCGCTTCACTCACTCCGTGTTCAAAAGCGGCTTTATTAAATTCTATGACAAAGCCCATGTTTAAATTTAAACTATTTTTAAAGAAAAGCAAAGTGTATTAATCCTCCTCTCTCATTTCCTTCTTTAGCTTAATTGCCGCTTTTCCAAAATTGGATTTGTCGTGGTGGACACGCAAGTGTAGCGTACTCTTTTAGGCTGTTTTTTGTCTGGTGTCGTTAGAGCGGCAATAGACACTATATGGAGTCTGTCTATAATGTGGACACATTATAGACTCGGAACATAGTTCCGCGACTACCTTAAAAAACGCGTTTTCGCAGTCTGCAAACCGAAGGTTTGAAGGCGAGAAAATGTATCGGACTAAAGTCCACGGGCTGTCCATAAAGTAACCGACTTTATGGACAGACAATATATAGCAGCGGCGGCAACTTTTTCACTAACCAATTCATCAATGATCTGGACGGAGCTTTTATTGTCAGCTTTTGATTTAGCCAGCAGATATTGAACAGTCATGTTTTTTAACCCCGAAATACGGATTTCGCGTTGGCTGAGCCAGCCGCTGCCATTAGAAATAATTCTTGGCGGATTACGGGTTAACTCTTCATCAAGGGCGTCATATTTTTAATCAGTTTTTGCGAGCTTTGTACAACAAGGCACACCAGGGCTTTACGCGTATGTCCGTCAAGCCTTGACGCGTATGTCCGCCAAGCCTTGACACGCATGTCCGCCAAGGCTTGACGCGTATGTCCGTCAAGCCTTGACGCGCGTGTCCACCAGGCCTTGACGCAGGTTCCCGCCAGGACAAGAGGAAAAAACCGCAGATAAACTATGCTATTAGCTAATAGCGCTGTGGTTTCGGCGGTTATTTCTTTTCTTGAGAGGCTCTTGCAAAACTGCGGTATTTGTAAGAGCTTCCTTACAAATACCGCAGTTTTGCAGGGCGTTAGCCCGAAAAACTGCTTAGCCGCAGCAAAACTAACCGAGTTTTGCAAGCGGCTATTGATAAATATTATTAACCACAAAGACGAACAAGGGACCATTTTTTATTTTATTTTTCCTGAATGTTTGTATTGTGAATTAAATATAAGAAATGTTATATGAAATATTAATAGAGATATAAATACCCCCCGACAGTTTGACGGGGTTTGAATTAACTGTAGAAATTTTTTACCTTAGTTTAATCGTGTGAATGTGAACCATCACTATCAATAGTAATTTTGTAAGTTGAATCTGAAGAAACATAACAAGGTTGAATATTACAAGATTTATATGTTGGTCCACCGACAAAATCAAAAAGTACTGAAAAACTATATTTATTAATAGCTGAAACTTTTGAGATTTCTACTTTTAAATCTCTTGTTTCACCAATTGGAATAAAAACTGAATACTCTTTATAACCGTTAAATACAGTACTTGAAATCCTAACTTTTTCAACATCTTTGGAATAGCTATTGGTGATTTCTATTGTAATATTACCACCACCATTACCGTTATCACAACTGACCACAAACATTGACAGTATTAAAATTGCAATTCCCAAAATTAAAATCTTCTTCATTTTCTTTTCCTTTTCGATTTTAAAAACCTTTTTTAATTTTTACTCTCAACGAGAGTATTCCCGCCTTTATGAAAACATTTTAATTCTTGTTTAGTTATTTAACATGAGTAATTTACACACGATTTTTATATTGGAATAAAAGGTGACACCACTTGTGTATACTTAAGAAGAAAAACCACTTACGCCATGGACAGCGCAGTTCAATTAATATTGGACTTGTTCGGCAACCTGGTTGGTTGTCTCACAAGTCCTGCATCACGATAAAAATTTTCATGCGGACCTATAGCTATATTTGTGATTATTTTATTAATTGCATCGTTTGTTTCCGGTAATTGGTTAGAGAACAGTTTTTAATATGATTTTGAAAAGCTATTGGATTGCTCTACCTGCATTAACCTTGCCTGAATTCAAAAGGCGTTACATTACCATTATCTAATTCAGCATTTCCAATTAATACATCTTCTATAAAGGTATAAGTTAAATCCGGGTTTTCCTCCGCTATTTTTCCGATACGCGCCCAATGTTCAATCTGCATAGACAGAGAACGCGTATATACAGAGGCGTATTTACTTGCTTCGAGTATCATTTCATTTGAAAGTTGAATCGCAGTTTGAGCCATAACAATATTATCGTAATAAATAGTTTGTCAATACAGTAAAAAAACGCCTAATACCAGTGTATTAGGCGCAATTGGACACCCTTTTTTTATACATCTGCATATAATGCCTGACACCGCTTGCGAATGTGTCTGCATAACGAACAGGCTGCCTTAATTATTTATCAGCCCAACTAAGACCACTGTTTCCAGCATCTGTTACTATAACACCGTTGTGGTTAAAAAATTCAAAGTACACGCATAAGGTGGTTCATGGTTAGATAAATAAAAACCTGTCACCCACGCCGCATACTGTGTAGAAATTGGGCGACAGAAGCGTTTGCTTGATTACTTTATAAAGACTCAAGCCAACCTTGGCTACTTATTTTTAAATTATTTGGATTTTCATCTTTGTCTAATATGAGGTTCCCTGTTCTTTCTGTCCCGCCAACAGTAACATAATATTTACAAATTTGAGTACCGATAAGACTCCATGATATATTATTTGCAGTAAAAGAGTGCGTTGCACCAGTTGCGATGGATATTGTACCGCTGTCATATAAAACATGAGCTTCATTGTTATTTACAATGGCTGTTATTTTGATGTTTGTAAGAGCGTCAGAATTATTGTTAATTACAGTAACGCCTATTGAACCGTTGCCGCCTTCCTCTTTACATCCAACAAATGCCATTGACAGAACTAAAATTGCAATTCCCAAAATTAATATCTTTTTCATTTTATTTTCCTTCTTCGGTTTTTATAACCTTTTTTATTTTTTACTCTCAACGAGAGTATCCCCGCCTTTATGATAATATTTTAATTCTTGTTTTGTTATTTGACATGAGTAATTTACGCACGATTTTTATATTTATATAGGTATTTACTTGACTGGGAGTAATGATCTCATATTAAGACCATTTTCGCTTTTATGTGAATACCTAAAACCTGTTCTAAAGGAGCGGCGTATGCCGGTGTGGGAAAATTCCGGAGGAATCTTCTGCGGAGCCTACCGGCACTAAAATAATGCGAAAGCAAAGTGTAAACAAAGAAATATTTGTGTATTTTGGCGTCGGTATTTATTCGAGCTAAGTGTTATTGTTTTATCCGCTGGTCTCCTTTCTCAGGGAATTCCGGAAAATGTTTTCCAAAACCGGCATACGCCGCTCCTTTATAGTAATTTATAGAGTATTCACATAAAAATGACAGCAATATAACTGTTATTTTCAATGTAAATACCCAATAAACTAATAATGAAGGCGTGAGTACAAACCCTTACCGGCGACCTCGGCGTGGATCGCCTGCCATACCATGACCAATGAAAAGACAACATATGCCCTAAGATAAATTAAAAAGTCAATTGTATTAATAAAATTAGAAAAAGAATCATTGGTCATGCGTCAACTACTGCCACAGCCGTCTGGAGACGATGAAGTTTTGCGCTCACGCCTTCAATGTTGTTTATAGGTTATATAGGTTAAAGCGTTACAGATACATTTCCTGTTATGTGAATACCCATATAAATCTTTATGGGTGTGATTTAAATTTGCTGATTTTTCAATTCATCTTTTGAATTAATGCCTGTTTTTTCATAAATATTGGCAAGATGATTTTCCACCGTACGGATGCTTATAAACAGGCGTTTGGCGATCTGTTTTGTATTAAAGTTTCTCTTTAACAGATATACAATTTCACTTTCGCGTCTGGTTAAATTTAATTGTTCATTCATTGTTATCTGATATTTTGGATTGATATATGTATTGCCTTCCATAATCGAATCAATCGCCTTAAGGATTTCATGCGAGTCCGCGGATTTTGGAACATAGGCGTTCGCTCCCGATTCAATAGTCTGTTTTATCAGGAAAGGATCTTCGTACATTGAACAGACAAGTATGCCGGGTATAGACAGATTTCTTTTAGCGCATATTTCTTTTAACACAGGGATAAAATCAAGGCCATCCTGTTCACCCAGAGAAATATCCAGAATGATGATCCGGGGCAGAGCCGTAAGCCGGTTCATTAATTCTTCTGCTTCTTCAAGAGTTCCTGCCTTCCCGGCGATTGTAAACCTTCCGGTTCCTGTCAGCCACGCGCCTATTCCGTTTATCGCAAGGGGATGATCGTCTATTAATGCAATCGAAATCATGAGTTAACCTCTGTGTTTGCCAAAGGGATATGCAGGGTTATTACAGTTCCTTCGCCCGGTTTACTGTCAATTTTCAATACCGCGTTAATATAGACAGCGCGTTCATAAATGTCCCATAAACCGAAATGTCCTTCCGCTCTGAGGGAATGAACGGAATCCATGTCTGGAGGGGAAAAACCTTTCCCGTTATCTGAAACATATATTAAAAGAGAATCATCTGTTTGTTTATAAATCTGTACGGCGGCATCATTTGCCTGTGAATGTTTTTCTATATTTGTAAGACACTCCTGTATAATGCGGTAACATTGAAGCTGCGTATCATTATTTAATAAAGCAAGGCTGAGATTTTCCTGTATGGTTATATGACATTCAATTGACGGAATGTTCCTCTGCCTGAAACTGTAGCACAGGCTTTCAAGCGCGTTAATAAGCCCTCTCCTTTGAAAATCGGGAGGAATAAGCGTATCGCATATTACTCTTATTCTCTGCATAATTGCGCGGTGTTCCGCTGTTGTTTCTTCGTTATTAATCCGGAACGAAAGCCGCCACATATCCTGCAGAACTGAATTATGCAGTTCGCGCGCTATTCTCTTGCGTTCATTTTCTTGGGCCATTACAGTTTCACGCGAAAAAGCAAGCGTTTGTTTTTTTCTGTTTTCAGCTTTTTCCAGGCTTGAATTCAGAAATCTCATGCTTAAAACAATTATTATGATCAGCATCGAAAAGAAAAAGAAAAGCTGAAAGTAATGCAGCTGGCTTTTCGCTGAAAGGTCAGCGTCAACCCGCTGTAATAATTTAACCGCCGAATCTATTTCAAGAACAGAGCGGTAAATCATGAAGCTGTCGCCGCTGTTTAATTCGGTTTTTAAGCCGCTAACAATGGTATCAAGCGATCTGATAATTTTCATTTCATCCGCATGATATATTGTATACATGTAAAATACAGGAGATGCGAAAAAATCATTTAAAGCGGTTTGGAAATTATCAATCTGATCTGTCAGTCCGGATAATGAGCTTTGATTCTGCGCTATATCGTCTTTCACATCGTGCCACTTTTCCGCGATTATTGTAACTGACACATTTGAGTAATTTTCGCATCCTGATAAAAAAATTAATATGATTAAAACAATTGACGGATTACGCAGGATTATTCTCCTCTAGTATTTTATTTAATTATCATTATATTATTATTTTTATGAGCGTCAAACAAGGCACAAGCTCTGTCTTATTCTGGAAAATATTTATTATTTGCGCTATTTCCGCTTTATTGAATATATTGCTAAGCTATCTTGTAAACGGTATTTTCAGGCTTCCTCTTTACCTTGATACTGTCTTTACCGCCGCTGTCTGTTTTTCCGCAGGGCTGCTACCCGGAATTATAACAGGAGTATTATTCCCTGCTGTTTTTATTCCTTTTAAATATATTTATATGCACAACTATCCTTTAGAAACAAGCTGGCCTGTCTATTTTTTCCTTGTTTGCGCGCTATGCGAAATAATTTTAATTTGTGTTTTTCATAAAAGAATTAAACCGGCGGAAGCCGCGATTCTAAGTGATCATACAGGTAAAAAAACATTTTTTCAAGTTCTCATTCTTATGGCGACACAGCTGCTTGTGCTTGCCGCTCTTGACTGTATTATAGTAAGCGTACTTGGCGGGATTATAGGCTACACGGTAGGCTTGCTTTCTTTACCAAGGTCTTTATACCCTGAAGACACATTTCTCCTGGGATTATTACGCAATAACGTGCACGAGCTCGCTTCCGCGGTTCTTTCGCGCATACCAATCAATATAGTTGACAGGTTTATTGTTATATTCGGAGGTTACGGGATTTCATTATTGTACAGGAAGTGGCTGAAATCGCATAACAATTAAATCTGTTCGTCAACAGGCAAAGGAGCGTATATCTGCCCGCCGTGCAGTTCTTTCGGTTAATGTTTTTAAAAGCTGTTCAGAATTATCATCCTTTATTACAAATTTGCATTCTTGCCTTTAATTCTTCAAGCGCAGTATTGGCTGTTTGATCTTTTTCCATTTCATTAAACCTGCGCTCAACACGCGCTTTTTCATCGTCGCCTGGCAGGCGGCCTGCGGCAATGAGCAGTTCCTGTTCAAGCAGATCAGGATCAATGTTCCGTTCGCGCGAAGCAAGCAGGGGAAGCTGCTGCCGCATTTCTTCGATTTGCTGTTTAAGCTGTTCTGCTTCCGCCGAAAGCGCCGCTTGTTTATCAAGCAGCAGGTTCTTCTCTTTCTCTGCGTCAAGCGCCAGTTCTGCCTGGCCTTTGGACCCGGCGAGTTCCATTCTGGACTGCCATTTGGCAATTTCACTATCAAGGCTTTGAATCTGTTTTTCAGCAAGTTTCAATACGGAAATAAAATTGAGGATATATTCTTTGGCATCGGCAGAACTCATGCCGGATAAATTCGCATCATCCATTGCAGTTATATATTACCCTGTTACGTCCGGCTTCTTTTGCGGCATAAAGCCTCTTGTCTGCTACAGATATAAAGGCATCAATTGAATCAGTTCTTGCCGGTATAATCGTATTAACACCGATGCTGATTGTAACATTCATTATAAGGCCGTTATCACCCTGAATAGTCTTATTTTCCACTCCTCTGCGGATATTTTCGGCGATATCAGCGGCGCCTTCCATCGGCGTATTCGGAAGAAGAACGACAAATTCTTCCCCGCCCCAGCGCGCTACAAAATCGGCAGGACGTTTGATAACTGCCGGAAATATGGCGGCAACTGTCTGCAATACAATGTCTCCATGCTGGTGTCCGTAATCATCATTAATTTTCTTGAATTTATCCAAATCCATTATCAACAGGCTGATTGGCGTCTGCTCTCTTACAGCCTGCTTCCATTCCATTAAAAGCCGATCGTCAAAACTGCGTCTGTTGGGAAGGTTCGTCAATTGATCAATCAGACTCAGACATTCTATTGTCCGCATCTGCGTAATAATTTGGATTTGATTGCGGACTCTTAATTTAACAACAATAGGGCTGAACGGCTTGGTAATATAATCTACAGCATCCAGAGAAAGGCCTTTTTCTTCATCTTCATCACTGTCCAACCCTGTAATAAAAATAACGGGTATCTTCTTTATGTCTTCTATTTTTTTAATCTCGGAAAGCGTCCGATATCCATCCATCTCCGGCATAAGTATATCAAGCAATATCAGATCAGGTTTATATTCTTTTGCTCTCTCGATAGCATCAGTTCCGTTTGATGCGGTGATAATGGCATATTCCGGGCCAAGAATGTAGGATAATACTTTCAGGTTTGAGTTTTCATCATCGACTATAAGCAGTGAGTTTTTCTTTGCTTCTATCACCTTCGCAACCACCTTTAATATTCAGGGTTCATTATATTATTATACTTATTCAGATGAAAATTCACTTAAGACAACATCCAGTTCAGTCTTTAAGATTTTCAATTGATCTCCTGTAACATAATTCTTTCCGTTTTTCAGTTTATGTTCGACATCAAATGCGATATTCTGTAAAATTATCTTGCCAATCTGTCCGGCATTGGCTTTCAGCGAATGAATCAGCCTGCAGGCAAGTTCAATATCTCCGCATTCAAGAGCTTCGGTAATTTCATTGTATTTATTTTTATTATTTTTAACAAACAATTGCTGAAGCTCTTTTTGAAACACAAGATCAGCTTCAAGCTTGATATTTTTCTCATGTATGCTGTTTTCGTTTACCAGACTCAGCGGCGTAAGGTATTTCATCAGGCAGCGCCATAATTCCTGCGACGTAAATGGTTTGCCGACACAGTCGTGCATACCCGATTTTTTGTAAATCTCCCTGTCATTAAACATAATATTGGCTGTCATGGCTACAACAGGAACGCCGGTATTAAGCTCCATGATTTTTGAGGAAGCTTCAAGACCGTCCATAACAGGCATGTGCATATCCATAAAAACAAGATCGAACTGCTTCTCGCCGTTCTCCATTCGTCTTTTTACCATTTCGTATCCAATTTTGCCGTTATCAGCGATAAAAGTCAAAAGACCCACCCTCTTTAAGTGTTCGCTGATTACCTGCTGATTCATTTGATTGTCTTCGCATAATAGTATTTCACCGTTAAACGCCGGCTTTTCAAGTTCATTAAAAGCAAGCTTCTTGTCAAATAAATCATCATCATTGGTATTTATTGTATCAAAAACAAGCTCAAAATAAAATTTACTGCCTATACCGGGACTGCTTTCAACCGATAACTTACCTCCCATCGATTCGATGATATTTTTTGTTATTGATAAACCCAGTCCTGTACCGTTGAATTTTCGTTTTGATCCGGTTTCAACCTGCACAAAAGGATCAAAGATTTTATTTTGCTGCTCACTTGTCATGCCTATGCCTGAATCTTTTACTTCAAAATACATTGTAATGGAATTGTCGTTCATGTTTTTTAATGTCACATTAAGTTTAATCATGCCGATATTGGTAAATTTAACAGCGTTCGAAAGCAGGTTAACAAGCACCTGACGAAGTCTTTTAGGATCACCCATCGGCTTTTTGCCGAGGCTTGGCTCAACATAAAAATAAAGAATAAGTCCTTTCTCGACAGCACTGGGCATGATTAAAGTACGGCAGCTTGATAGCAATTCATGCATGTCAAAGGGAATATTCTCAATTTCCATTATGCCGGATTCAACTTTGGAAATGTCCAGTATATCGTTGACTATCTGCAGCATCCACTTTGCATTGGTATTTATCTTATTGAGAAAATCTTTTGTTTTAAGGGACGCCTCTCCTTCTATTGCAAGTTCTGAAAAACCTATAATGCTGTTCATCGGAGTGCGGATCTCATGGCTTACAACAGCAAGAAAATTTGATTTTGATTCGGATACTGTTTCTGCGGTTTTTCGCAGCCGGTCAGCTTCTTCATACGGGCGTCTTAATATAATAAAGGCGGCAATCGCGGAAACCGTACTTAGAATAAATGTCATTATACCCATCAGAAGGAAGCTGTTGAATACCGTACCTATTACAAAACCGGAAACATTAATGACCAGTGCGGTAATAACAACTACGGAAAAAGTTTTTATATGGAACAAACCCGGCAGCCGGTTTTTTTTCCTTGCTTCAACTGGTTTATCAATTTCGATGTTCTCCGTCATTAGCTAACCTTTATGTATTGAAAGCATCCGGCAGCATCCATTATTTCAGAACAATGTTCAATTCATGAAAGCTTACTCAATTATGCTTAGAAATACTGTATCTTTTTTCATGTTCTCTGTATTGGAATATTTTATATCATAAAAAGAATTTTGGCGAGATTATTTAATAAATAAAAATCCGATACCAGAAATCCAGTACCGGACTTTATTAAAACTGATTTTTCAATATTACCAAAATTTTACCTTAATCATCTTTTAGGATAATTAAACGGTTTTTTTGGCTGCCGGCTTCTTAGCGGCGGGTTTCTTGGCGGCAGTCTTTTTTGCTGCCGGTTTCTTTACAGCGGCGGTTTTCGCGGCCGTAGGCTTCTTTGCTGCAGCTTTCTTTACCGCAGGTTTCTTTACAGCGGCGGTTTTCGCGGCCGCAGGTTTCTTTGCTGCCGCTGTTTTCTTTGCCGCAGGTTTCTTTGCCGCAGGCTTCTTTGCTGCCGCAGGCTTCTTCGCAGATGTTACTGCCATCTTCTTATCCCCCTTAACAGGTTTTTTACTGCCAATCACCGTGGCAGTGGCGGGATTAGTCTTACTTGACTCCCCTCCCTTTATGTTCTTTCCGGCGTTATTTATAACCGCCTGCGCGCCTGCAAGACGCGCCAACGGTACCCGGAATGGTGAACATGATACATAGCTCAACCCTGCCCTGAAACAAAAATCTATAGTTACAGGATCTCCGCCGTGTTCTCCGCAAATTCCAACCTTAAGATCAGGTTTAACATTTCTTCCTTCGCTGATTCCATAATTAATCAGGCTGCCGACTCCTTCTTCGTCAATCGTTTTAAACGGATCAACATCAAGAACATTCTTCTGAAGATAGATTGGCAGGAAGGAGGCGACATCATCTCGGCTGAAAGCAAAAGTCATTTGCGTAAGATCGTTAGTTCCAAAGCTGAAGAAGTCCGCGTAATTTGCGATATGTCCGGCGCGGATAGCCGCGCGCGGCACTTCGATCATTGTTCCTATCGTAACAGGAACTTTTACGCCTGCTTCATCAAATATCTTCTCTAGGATTCTTTCGGCATTGGGACGTAACAGCTTTAATTCCCTTGCTGTAATGACAATCGGAATCATGATTTCCGGATGAACCGGAATTTTCTGCTTTGCGCACTCAACAGCAGCACGTGCGATTGCTTCTACCTGCATATCATAAATTTCAGGATATGTTACCGCTAAACGGCACCCGCGGTGTCCTAGCATTGGATTGCTTTCGATAAGTGTTTCAATCTTTGATGTTAATTTTGCGAGATCTATATTCAAATGACCGGCAAGCTCTGCAATATCTTCCTTTGTGTGAGGGACAAATTCATGCAGCGGAGGATCGAGTAGCCTGATTGTAACAGGCCGTCCGTCCATTGCCTTGAAAATACCGAAGAAATCTTTTTGCTGAAGAGGGAGAATCTTTTTTAACTGTTCTTTTCTTTCTTTTTCAGTATCTGAAATAATCATTGCGCGGAAATGAATAAGTTTTTCCTTATCAAAGAACATATGCTCCGTGCGGCAAAGGCCGATACCCTGAGCGCCGAAATCAAACGCGCGTTTCGCGTCATCAGGCTGATCGGCGTTTGTTCTTACATCAAAACCTTTTACTTTTCCGCGGACGCTTCTTGCACGCACATCATCGCACCACTTAAGGAACGTATTCATATCTTTTGAAATCGCGGGAGCTACTAGAGGAAGTTTACCTTCATACACTTCACCTGATGAGCCGTCAATTGTAATCCAGTCTCCCTCTTTATACATTTTTCCGCCGATTTCAACGGTGTTATCATTTTGTACTAAAACACTCTTTGCTCCTGCTACACATGGAGTACCCATTCCGCGTGCGACAACGGCAGCGTGACTTGTCATACCGCCGGTTGATGTAAGAATACCCTGTGACGCTACCATTCCGCCGATATCTTCCGGGCTTGTTTCCTTACGGACAAGCAGTACTTTCTCACCTCTTCCGTGCCAGGCTTCAGCATCTTTTGCGTTAAAAACAATCCTGCCTGTAGCAGCTCCAGGAGACGCATTTAATCCCCTTGTCAGAGCTTTTATCTGTTTTTGCGCACTCGAATCGATCATTGGATGGAGAAGCTGATCAAGATGCCCCGGCGTTACTCTTAAGATTGCGGTATTTTTATCAATCAGACCCTCGGCGACCATATCTACGGCGCATTTTACTGCTGCGGTTCCGGCACGCTTTCCATTACGTGTCTGCAAAATGAAGAGTTCACCACGCTGAACGGTAAATTCCATATCCTGCATGTCTGTAAAATAATTCTCAAGTCTGTTTTTAATATCGACCAACTGTTTATAAATAGCAGGGTTCTTTTTTTCCAGCGTTGAAATTCTTTCGGGTGTCCTGATACCTGCAACAACATCTTCACCCTGAGCGTTCATTAAATATTCACCGTAGAATTCATTAACGCCTGTTGAAGGATCGCGGCTGAAACATACACCGGTTCCGGAATCATCTCCGAAATTGCCGAAAACCATTGATTGAATATTAACAGCGGTGCCCTTAAGGCCTTTAATATCATTAATCTGTCTGTATTTAATCGCTCTTTCATTCATCCATGAACCAAATACAGCATTGGTTGCGCCCCAAAGCTGATCAAGCGGGTCTTGAGGAAATTCTTTACCCGAATGCTTTTTTACGATTTGTTTATACTGACCAACAAGTTTTTCAAGATCGGCTGCGTCAAGTTCAGTATCAAGTTCTACTTTTTTGATTTTTTTAATTTCGCCGATAGCTTCTTCAAAATACTCATGCTTAACTCCCATTACAACATCGCCGTACATTTGAATTAAACGCCGGTACGCATCCCATGCAAAGCGGGGATTACTGGTTTTATCAGAGAGCCCTTTCACTGCTTTGTCACTCATACCAAGGTTAAGAATAGTATCCATCATACCAGGCATTGAGACAGCGGCACCCGAACGAACAGAAACCAAAAGCGGATCGTCAGGATCGCCCAGTTTCTTTTTCATTACAGCCTCAAGTCTTTTAAGACCTGCTTCAACTTCTTCCTTTACCCCTTTCGGATAGTTATTTTTATTCTCATAGTATGCAGCACATACATCAGTTGAAATTGTAAAACCAGGCGGCACCGGAATTCCAAGATTAGTCATCTCGGCAAGATTCGCACCTTTGCCTCCTAAAACCAATTTCATTTTTGCATCTCCATCGGCTTTGCCTTTTCCGAAGAAGTAAACATTTTTTTTATTAGACATTAAATACCTCCATAAAAACAATTATAATGTATCATCTTTTATTTTTTCAAGCAAGCAATTATATTGTTATTATGAACTATATTGAACTCCCTGTCTACAAGAACAGAGAAAAAATTTTATCTGCGGTAAAAAATAATCAAGCTCTTGTTATAGAAAGTCCGACGGGATCAGGCAAGACAACGCAATTACCTTTAATACTTTATGAAGCAGGAATCGTATCAGGTATAAACAGCGCACAAAGCGGAATCATTGGAATAACGCAGCCAAGGCGAATTGCGGCGGTATCCGTAAGCGAATTCATGGCGCATCAATCAGGAACTACTATTCCAGGACTCATTGGATATAAAATGAGATTTGCAGATCAAACCAATCATGAAACCAAAATAAAAATAATGACTGATGGAATCCTTCTGCAGGAGATGAAACTGGATCCGTGGTTGTCAAAATACAGCCTTATTGTGGTAGATGAAGCTCATGAAAGGAGTTTAAATATAGATTTTATTCTTGGCCTAATCAAGCGGGTAATGGAAAGCAGACGTGACTTTAAAGTGGTAATATCGTCGGCAACTATAAATGCGGAAGTATTCTCAGAATATTTTAACAATTGCCCCATAGTAAAAATAGAAGCGCAAAGATTTCCTGTTACATTGATATACGATCCGATTAGCGGAATGAGAAATGAAAAGGATAGAGATATAAAAGCAGATGATAATGAATATCAAGTAAAAAACAGAGATAAGCGGGAAGAAAGAATAGAGCGATTTTCAATAGGCATCAGCGCTGAAGAGGCTATTTTATCAAAAATAGAGTCAATTACTACTCGTTTTATCAGTGAAAGACGGGAAGGAGATATACTAATTTTTCTTTCCGGCGAAAAAATTATTAAAGAATGTATAAACCGCCTTGCATCCTGTTCTGCAGGAAAATATTTGCATCTTATACCGTTATACGGAAGACTCGGCAAGGAAGAACAGGAAAAAGTCTTTGAAGCTGCTCCAAACGGCAAAACAAAAGTGGTTATATCAACAAATATTGCAGAAACATCAGTAACAATTGATGGAATAACAGCTGTTATAGACAGCGGCTTTGCTAAATTAAACTGGTATAATCCGCGTACATTTACTTCCAGCCTGATAGAATCGCCGATATCAATCGCGTCAGCAAATCAACGCAAGGGAAGAGCGGGAAGAACTCGTGAAGGAACATGCTACAGGCTTTATACGCGCAAGGATTTTGAGAGTCGTTCCCTATATACTACAGAAGAAATTTTTCGCACGGATTTATCTGAAGTAATTCTGCGAATGGCGGATCTTGGCATAAGAGATTTTGAAGATTTTGATTTTATAGCATCTCCGGAAAAAGAAGCGCTCGTCAGCGGAATTGAAACATTAAAATTGCTAAATGCTTTGGAAGACGACCGCAGTTTGTCAAATATTGGAAAATTGATGACTGAATTTCCTCTTGCACCGCGCCAGTCGCGTATAATTGTTGAGGCAATATTGTACTATCCTGATGTAATTCGCGAAACAATCATCGCGGCAGCGTTTTTATCAACACAAAGCCCGTACATTCTGCCGCCGGGAGAAGAAACAGATGCGCGTCAAGCTCATCATCGATTCCGTGATGATAATGGAGATTTTATTTCTTATCTGAAATTGTTTAAATTATATAACAGTTCTACAAACAAGGCAAAATTCTGCGATAAAAATTATCTTGATGATCGAGCAATGGCAGAAATTGTCAATGTAACAGCACAATTGGAAGAAATTCTCGCAGCAATGAAGATTCCGGTTCATTACAGGGCGAAACAATTGCTCCAAAATGAAATAGATGATTATTTATGCTGTATCGGACGGGGAATGATTCAGTTTGTCTGTGTCCGTGAAGGACAAACCGCAGTAAAAACAACCAGTGAAGGTTCACATAACACACGCGGAAAGAACTGTTTTTACCGCAGTTTAACGGAAAATAAAATTATTATTCATCCGGGATCAGTAATGTTCCGCACAGATCCGCCTTTCATTGTCGCAGGCGAGATTGTCCGTACTTCCAGAATGTATGCCATGTCCGTTTCTCCAATCTCAAAAGCAGTGCTGCAGAGGTTATCGGAACATCTTCAAACTAAACGGGAAGGAATCAGACTTGATATTTTTGATGATTATAAAGATTATGCTGAACACAAACAGACAAAGACAAAGAGAATTAGAGATTTTACCAATAATATCAAAATTCACAGCGAAATATTTGAGATTGTCACGATTAAAGGAAAGAAAACTGTTTTGCTTCCGTGGGAAAAGCTTAATCTTATACGAAAAAAAATCTCTCCTGATATTACATACAATAACATAAAAGGAAAAATTATTATTAAAAATCAATATAGCCTGCTCTCTGGAGAAAAACTTGATCTTATTCTTTCTCTTGCACCAGTACTTGATGTAGATAATATTTTTTCCCGCACATGGCTTCGTAAAGAAAATTATAACTCGCATGATAATCTTTCATCTCTGTTAAAACAGCTTGACAGTCTTGCAAAACCTGTTGTATGGAAAAAAAACTCAAATGAGCTTGGATTTTTAGGCCTTTTTACGGACGGAGAAGGAAATTACTGGTTCAGAGCATCACGAGGCTTTTATACAAGTCTTAATGAGAGTCTTTCCAGTCTTGAAAGTCTGATTGATGAATTAGGAGAAGAAGTAGACATTGAGCAGAAGCATATTGTAAATCAATGTTACAGAAGGCTGTCGGATTATCTTGGTTAAAAAATGGAAACACTTCTTATATGTGAAAATATATATTATCTGCCTGCTTTCCAGTAAGCATATTCCTTTAGATTCTCTTCCAGAGATTGCGGATTCTCAAAATCATTATAATAATATAAACTTCTTTTTAAAGTCACTCTTTTTATATCAATCACAAATCCGGGAGAGCCGGTTTTTTTATCTGCGGCAGGTGTTAAATTAAACTTATCATAAGTTATAAACATCTGTTTATTGTTTTTCATGCTGGTTATTCGAATGCCGTTCTGATATATCTCAATTATATCAAAATAAAAACTGCGCAGTATTGAAAACGGAGCGATAATTAAAAGCAGTCCCGTGATAACTGCCAATCCTGGCGACAGATAGTAAATGATTCCCGGCAGAGAATTATCCGTGAAATCCATTCCGTTGTTTTTAAGATTTTCCATAAAAAAACGAATTCCAATACTAGCGGCGAATAGTATAAAAATATATAACACATTCAACGCGTTTGTCTTTTTATAGTCATTGGAATGTATGAGCAATTTATGTGCTGATAGTATATTATCTTCCAAACTTATTTAATTATCCCCAATTCAGCCATTGTTTTTTTTAAAACAGCTTCGTTTGACGGCGACATTTTGCCTAACGGAAGGCGCGCAGGACCTCCAGGCAAACCCGCCCAGCTAAGAGCCTGTTTGATCGGTACAGGATTTGTCTCGATAAAGGCAGCTTTTATAAAAGGAAGCAGTTCATAATGGATAACGCGGGCGTCCTCGAACCTGCCGTCAAGAGCCGCTTTTGTTAACGCTTTTACTTTTGCAGGCAGTAAATTTGAAATAACAGAGATAACTCCGTCGCCGCCCATGCTGATTAAAGGCAGGGTGAATGAATCATCTCCTGAAATGACATAGAACTTATCCTTACTGTTTCTGCGCGGGATTGCGATTTCTCTTATGACATCTCCCATCTGGTTAATATCACCTGATGATTCCTTCACGCCCGCGATTCCTGTGTTACGGGCAATCTTTTCCATCAGCGGAACCGGAATATTTCTTCCTGTCCGTGAAGCGATATTATAAACAATTATGGGAATCCCGACATTTGCGGCAGCCTCAAAATGGCGTAACATTCCGTCATCGTTGGGTTTGTTGTAATAGGGCGTTACCACCAATGCGGCGTCAGCGCCCAGATTTTTCGCGCGCTGAACATATTTTATCATGTGCCTTGTGTCATTTGATCCGGCTCCGACAATAACCTTTATTTTCCCGGCAGCTTCCTTTACTGCTATTTCAATGATTTCATCTTCTTCGTCTTCGCCAAGAGTCGGATTCTCTCCTGTAGTTCCAAGCGGAACAATTCCGTCTATTCCTTCCGTTATCTGATATTTAACAAGAGAGCGGAAACCTTCATAATCAACTTCTCCCGATTCTTTCATCGGCGTAACAAGCGCCGTATATGCTCCCCTGAACTCTGTCATAACAACTCCTGTATAATCCGGTTAATTGTCCGGATATTAATTACTCTTTAAAAAGATCCTTCATCATATCATCAATCGTAAAAACACCCTTGCGTTTTTTTGCCGTAAGCCACTGTGCCGCTCTTATCGCGCCGGAAGCAAAGCCTTCGCGGTTTCGCGCGGTGTGAGTAATTTCAATTGTATCCGCCGGTGAATCAAAAAACAAGCTGTGAGTGCCTGGTACGCTGCCCATCCGAAGGCTGGGAAAGTGAAACTCATCCGCTTCCGGTTTATGATTCATTGTTTCGTATACAATTCTCTTTTTCCGATCAATTCTTGACAGCACTCCCTCAGCAAGTATTTTCGCCGTTCCGGATGGGCTGTCCATCTTTTTATTATGATGAATTTCAAAACCGCCTGCGTCATATTCTGAAAAATTATTAGCAAGCTGTGCGGCATACCATGCTATGCGGTAAAACATATTTACTCCGATGGAAAAATTTGACGCCCAAAGCATGGAACCGTTCGTTTTTTTTATCATCTTGCTGACTTCTCCAAGCTGGTTATACCAGCCTGTTGTTCCTGTAATGGTTGGGATTTTTTTTTCTGCAAGCGCTATTATATTTTCTACAGCGGTATCAGGCTGGGTAAATTCAATTGCCGCGTCAACAGAGTCAAAAACTGCGTCCGCAATAGTTTTTGTTATCTGTAAACCTGCTTGAGTATTTGCCGCTAACGGATCAACTATAACGGAAACTATGTGTCCGCAGGTCCGCGCGAGCTGTTCAATCATCTTTCCCATTTTGCCGTAACCGATTATCGCAATGTTCATGGTATCTTTAATCCCTCCGTTTTATCTGTTAATCTTAGTTCAATGTTTATCACTGTTTTTTTCCTGAGGAGTAAAAAAATCCATGTGAAGAGCCCTGACAACTTCAGCGGCTTCATCGTCGCTTATAATAAAACTGACATTTACCTTGCTCGCGCCCTGAGAAACCATCTGCACAGGTACGCCGATTAACTGACAGATTCTGAATGCTCTTGCGAGAATTTCAGATGATCGTTTTACATTTCCGACAATCGAAATTATTGAGTTTCCTGTTCTGACTTCAACGCCTGCGATTTTACTCAGTTCTTTTTTTATTTCTGTCAAATCGTATGCTGCGTCGAGCGTAAGGGAAACAGACACTTCGCTGGTTGCAACCATGTCTACAGATATGCTGTATCTTGCGAAAACAGAAAATACTTCCGCCAGAAAACCATGCTGCCCGAGCATTCTTGTGGAGACGATATCCACAATTGTGATATTTTGCTTTGATGTTATGGCGCGTACCGGAGGGCTTTTTTTCTGCGCAGACAATGTTTGGCTGATTCTTGTGCCGGGCGCGTCAATGTTATATGAATTTTTTATCTGCACCGGCGTTCCTGTTTTTATGCACGGCTGCATGGCCCTTGGGTGAAGAATCTGCGCGCCGAAATAGGCAAGCTCCGCCGCTTCATCGTATGTAATATTCTGCACAGGCTTTGTATCTTTTACGATCCTGGGATCTGCTGTCATGATGCCGTCAACATCTTTCCAGAATTGAACTTCTTCGGCCTTGCATGAAGCTGCGATCATTGTTGCCGTAAGATCCGATCCGCCGCGCCCGAGTGTAGTTATATTTCCTTTCTCATCCTTTGCGAGAAAGCCCGTAACAACCGGAATCACGTTGCCCTTTATTTGCGGCAGAATTTTTTCAGGGATCATCTCCCAGCTTTCCTTTAATAATTCGGCGCGGGTAAAATTTGAGTCGGAAATAAATCCCGCTTCCCACGCGTCAAAGACTCTGGTATTCATGCTGATTGATTTCATATAAGCGGCTGCAATCCTCACTGAAATCCGCTCTCCGAATGACACAAGAAAATCTTTCGTTCTGGGCGTTAGTTCCCTGATTAGGGCAATGCCGGATAAAAGGCGCGTAAGTTCTTCCATCATTATGTTTATTTCTTTTTGAGGGGGCAGCTTTAGGCTTTTCATAGTTTCCTGATGCAATTTCTCTACATGTTTTATCTGAACTTTTCCCTCTTTCAATGCAAGATCTCCGGCTTCCAAAAGATGATCGGTCGTGTCACCCATTGCGGATAAAACAAGAACCGGCTTTTTTGAAAGCTGCGTTTTAATAATTTCCGTAACATGCCGTAATCGGGAAGCGTCCGCTACAGAGCTTCCGCCGAACTTCATCACAATCATTTCGTGCCTCTTTAATAGAAATTATACAGTTATTAATACTGATGTACAATTATACCTATATTGATTTATTTACTGTTCATTTGTATTATAAGTTCATGATTGGCTTCCTTATTAAGAAAACTTTTTACGATCTGTGGGATAACCTTTTCAAGATAGTCGTACTTAATCTGGGTTTTTTTGCGTGTTCCGCAATTCCTATTTTTATCCCCAGACTGGGAGCGTTATTTATCGAATCTGCTGTTCTGGAAATAATACTGACCGTAATTGGAATCTTTTGCTGCACAGTGTATCTTTCGGCTGCTGCAATTACGATCAAATCAATATCAGATTACAGTACTTTCACTTTCAGGGAATTTATTCAATCATTTAAAAAATCGTGGCCAGCCGGTTTTGTTATGGGTTTTATTGTAATTCTTTTGTTTCTTGTTGTAACAGTAATTATTCCGTTTTACCTGAGCATGGAACCTCCGATTGCGGGCCTTGCTCTAGCTGCAGTTATTTTCTGGACCGCTGTTTTTACAATTCTTTCTTTTCAGTTTTTATTTACAGTAACAGCAAGGCTCAGCCCGAATCTTGTAAAGGCGGCAAAAAAATGCCTGTTAATTGCTTTTGATAATACTGCATTGTCGTTTTTTATGGTTATTAATAATATAATAGCCATAGTTATTTCTGTGTTTTTTGCCTTTATGTTTCCGGGCCCTGTCGGCGCTCTCCTTTACCTTGACGAAGCGCTTCGCCTGCGTCTTTTAAAGTACGACTGGCTGGAAGCAAATCCCGGTGAAAACCGCCGCAGGATTCCATGGGATGCTCTTTTGATTGATGAACGCGAAAGAACCGGGACGCGTACTTTCAGGAATTTTATTTTCCCGTGGAAGGATTAGGGCTTTACTTACAGGAAGATGTTTGACCGCGAAAACAAAACGGTAAAACATTACTTACTCCTCACTCAACTCTAATCCCAATGCACCCCGCAACCGCGCGCTCCTGACCCGGAAAAAAATGAATTGGCGTATTTACCGCTTTTACATTACCGTCCGGCAAACGCATAGCAAGCGCGCTTGAGCCGCCGCCGTCAAAGTTTATTCCGTTATGTGAACCCAGAGAAGCAAGGATCGCGGCTGTTTCTCTTTCCGTACTGCCGACACTGCCTGCTCTTCTGCCGTCAACCACAAGAAGATAAAGAAAATCTCCGTTAGCCGAGACCCCTGCGGCACTTCGCGGATGCCTTATGTCATTGTTAAGCGTTCTTTGCGCCGGTTCTCCGTCAGCGAGTATTTTATGAAACCCGCCTACGGCATTTTCTATATTTTCTGCTGAAATAATGGAAGACTGGCTGACAATTGCCGCCCTGACAACGCTCTTTGTGATTGTTCCATTATTTTGCCGCTCATCCGCCCTGTAAAAAACAAGCGCGTCATAATATCTGTTGACAGGGGAGAGAAGTACGCCGTCTGAAATAACGATGCCCAAATTCTTTATCGGCTGCCCTTCTGCAGACGAGATAATATCGAACGGTAGCGCGTTAATCCCTGCGATAAGATTATTGTCGCGCACAAAACTTGTTACTTTTGTACTTAATGTACCGCTGCCGCTGTTTAAAGCGCCGCTTCTTGTAACAATGGAAATATTGGATAATGACAAATCAACCCTGAGCGCCCAAAATTCAAGGCGGGGAGATTCAATTCTGCAGTGAAAATAACCGACACCGTCTGCATACTTCTGCCATTGGGGATTAATGTTCTCTATGACAGTGTATACAGCAGGAAATTCCGCCTCTGCGGAAACAGGCAGGACTGTCGCACATGAAACACTCAGTAATATAAATGAAAGATAAATTAAAGATTTAACATATCTTGACCACGAACCAAGCGCATCACTGCGGAAAACAAGACACTTGATTAAAAGTTCATATTTACTGGTATTAGTCCGTGGTAAAAAGCCCAGGGATAAGTTCTTAATACTCACCCTTACCCTTGCGGTTTCTCTTTAATAATTTGCGGGCATTTGCTTTCTTTTTCCTGTTGAGGATAGTGGAAGGTTTTTCATAGTATTCCCTTTTTTTAAACTCGCGGATGATGCCTTCTTTTTCCACCATGCGTTTAAAACGTTTGATGGCCTTCTCAAGCATCTCGTTGTCGTCAATTATAATATGCGCCAATTAAATCACCTCCTTTCCTCTCAGGTAAACATTACGATTATCCGGAAATGACAAACCAAATCAGAATTGCAGATTGATTTGTAAACCATTATTATAAATTCTACTGATAATCAGGGCTTTGTCAAGAAGAGGACGGCTGACAAAAGCGTCAGGATCTGCGTTCTCCGTGCTTACTCTTATTTCCCAATGCAGATGAGCTCCTGTAGAAAAACCAGTCGAGCCGACACGGCCTATTAACTCTCCCGCTTCCACCATTGCACCCTCCTGCGCTGTAAGGCTGTCCAGGTGATAGTAAATAGAATAAACGCCGGGAGCATGTTCAATAATTACCGAATTGCCCGACAAAATCCTCATACGGCTGAGGATTACCATTCCCTTTCCGCAGGCAAATACTTCCGCTCCCAGAAGAGACTGCCCGGCCACAGGACCGCCGATATCCACACCCGCATGTATTTCAGTTGTTCTTCTTCCGTCGGGATAAACATTAATGCGGCGGGTGCCGTACTGGCTGGTTCTTCTGGTTGATGCTGTAACAGGCAGAATAAAAGGGCCTTCGTGATAAACACGGTTTCCTGTCGTTGTCAGGATTTCCCACAGTCTTTCCGATTCGATAGTTCTCTGCGGATCGGGGGTTGTAACCAGATTGGACATTGTTGGAGTCAGAGTGAGTGTTTCCGAGCGGAATTCTCTTTGCGTTAATTTAACCGGTATTTCCAGAATTGTATTTCCCGCGTTGTTTAACCTTATAACCGCGCTTTCGGCTTCCACTGTTGACGGGATTGCCAGAATTGCCGCAAAAAAACCGGGCTGCCCGCCTTCTGGCGGTACAGTAAACCCAGCCGCTTTCGCTGCTTGTCTTCCGTTTATAAGGAGCTGCGCCTCTGTTATCACTGTGTTTACAGCGACTGTTACAGGATCACCAGGGCGCGGCGATTCAGGTATAACAGTGTACCTTGTCTGCGCCCAGATACCGTTAGCTAGAATGAAACCGATAAAGAGAAAAACCAAAGCGCGTTTTTGCATATGCACTCCCCTATGTAGTCAAACTTTCACATTTCCTCAGATCCATTATCATAATTTGAGGAATTTCATTTCTTCTGTAATAATCGCGGCTTATATTAAAAACAATGTCTACCTTATCATTAACGGCAAATTCCTTGTTTATTACACGGTCCGCGCTTTGCCAGTAAAGGGCGGGCCATTTATATTTTCCTGCGTCAAGGGTCAGCTTTACATGTTTCGCTTCCGGCCTTCCGATAAAATTAATTTCCCTGACAATGATATTCTTTGTCATAAATACAAGCTGTTCATTGTCATGGCCGTAAGGTTCAAAACGGTCAACCAATTTTAGAAGATCGGGGGAAAGGTATTCATGCGGGAGTTCAGCGTCGATTTGGATAACCTCCTCTTCAGTGCCTTTTTCAAACTCAATTGCCGATGCTGTTTTTTTTAATCTTTCAATAAACGCGTCCCAGTTTTTCATCATGATGCTGAAACCTCCGGCGGCCTTATGGCCTCCTGAGTCAATAAACAAATCGCCGCATTGATCCAAAAGGACGCAGATATTGTAGCCTCGTGCGGAACGAAGCGAGCCGGTGCAGATTTCCTCTCCCATAGAAACAGCCATCGCGGGGACATTAAAGCACCGGACAGCGCGCTGGGCCATAAGGCCTGCGACGCCCCTGTTGATTTTCTCGCTGAAGACAAGAACAAACTTTTCATCATATTCGTCAAAATTCCTGTACGCCATGGATTCGACAACAGCCCATGTTTCTTCTTCAAGGTCTTTGCGCTTTTCATTCATTGACGCCAGCTCTCCTGCGAGCCTTTCCCTCTTCATAAGATCTTTTTCAAAGAACAAATCCGCCGCTGTCTGCGCGCAACCCATCCGCCGCGCCGCGTTAATGGCGGGGCACAATTTCCATGAGATGTCCTTTGTTTCAAAATGGCGGCCTGCCAAATCCAGTTTCTGAAGCAATTGGGAAAGACCCTGTCTCGGCTTTTTTTCAAGGCACTCGATTCCCCTGCGCACGATTATTCTGTTTTCGTCCAAAAGGGGCATAATGTCCGCGATTGTGCCGAGGGCGGCAAGCTGAATATCAGCGTTTTCATTTTCCGTATCAGCGGAGTTTTTATCGCATATTTTGGCGTACGATGTAAAAAGATTAACCAAAACATCAAGTTCGCTTAATTCCCTGTCGGAATATTTCGCTGTCTTTGACAGTTCCTTGATGCGAAGAAGACTCTGTCCCGCGATCTGCGGAATCTCTTTGCTGATCTGTGCGGAAATATCCATCAATCCAAACTCGACTCCGCTGCCGAAAAGTTTAATAAAGGTTTGTTTGTGAAGCGGCGCGTCCCAGCATAAAATGTGCTGCCCTTTAAGATAGGAAGGAAGCCGCGTTTCTCCGACAGAAATCATCCCCGGTACTATTGTTTCGGTTAATGTGTCAAAGACCAGCAGGTTGCGCATTTTGGCAATTTCGATTACCCACGCGCCATTCACCGGCCTTGTATTCAAAAGACAGATTTGCTGGCCGTAAAGTTCGCTTGTTTGCGCAAAACGCAGCGCGCAGACGAGCTTGAACGCCACGCCGCAGCCTGACAAGTTGCGGAAAGGATATGAGGAGTTTTTCAGTTTCGGATTAATGATTACAAGAGCCTGGGGCAGTTCGTCCTGCGGCTCATGGTGATCGGTAACTATTACGTCAACGGAAAGTTCCGCCGCTCTTTTAATTTCGGTGAAACGCGATATGCCGCAGTCCACAGTAATTATTAACGTGCCGTCCTTCGCCGCGAAATCCTCGACCGCTTTCATGGACAGCCCGTAAGATTCATCGCCCGTCGGTATGCGCCAGCTTACGTCCACACCGATACCCTCAAGATATCCGGCAAGAAGAGCTGTTCCCGTTATGCCGTCAACATCCCCGTCTCCGAAGACCAGCACCTTTTCGCCTTCTTCCCTGGCGGCAAGAATGCGTTCAACGGCGTCTTCCATTCCGTTCAGCGCGAACGGATTGCGCAGAGACATTATATCGTCTTCCAGGAAATACCTGACAGAATCGCCTGTGTTAATGCCCCTTCTTTCCAGTATAGAGGCCGTAAGAAGATCACAATTATATTTTAAGGAGATTTCCTTTACCTTTTCCGCGGATATATCTTTTTTTGCCCATTTCATTTACAGGCATTGTAAAGAAAAGATTAATATTATACCAGAGCAGTCCGCTCTGCAGTCTTCAGGATAGAACATTATTATTGGACACAATGGGACAGTATTGAAGAACTGGAAAACATGCTCTCCTCACTCTACAGCGATGTAGCGCAATTCGGCGATATTCAGTAAATGTTATATTTTTACAAAACCTCTTGACATTCTTTTACAAAACTGATGATAATACAAACGATGAGAAATACCCGCCGTTACACGAAATCCGCGCCATGCGTTTTATCACATAACACTTTTTCATTAATTACCCCCCCCCCCCCCCCC
>Ga0209755_10002199_pt1 | contig 27346 bp, 20 predicted proteins | sample TergutCo191P1_FD_187301 | JGI IMG/M metagenome (GOLD analysis project Ga0209755, IMG submission 187301) | Cornitermes sp. P1 segment gut microbial communities from Petit-Saut dam, French Guiana - Co191P1 (SPAdes) (version 2) | ecosystem: Host-associated > Arthropoda: Insects > Digestive system...
GCCCAATCGCCTTCCCTGACGATCTTGTTGACGCTGTTATTTTCGCGTGGTATCCGGGCGAGCTTGGCGGCAAGGCAATCGCCGACATCATCTTCGGCGGCGTTGTTCCATCAGGAAAACTTCCCGTCACTTTCCCGGTTTCGACCGCGCAGCTTCCGCCGTTTGATGATTACTCCATGAAAGGCAGAACCTACCGTTACATGACAGAAAAGCCTCTGTATCCGTTTGGTTTCGGACTTTCGTATACAAGTTTTAAATTTGATGATATAGCGTTATCTGCAAATTCAATTTCTTCAGGCGGAAAGGTAAAAGTAACGGTTACTGTCAGCAATACGGGAAAACGGGACGCGGACGAAGTAGTGCAAATTTATATAACAAGGGACGGACGAGGCGGAGATGATCCTCTTTTCTCGCTCCGTGAATTCAGCCGCGTTTTTATTCCTGCCGGAAAAAGCAAAAAAGCTGAATTTGATCTTCCCGCGTCCGCTTTTGAAACTGTAAACAAACAGGGCGAGTATGTACTGATGCCCGGCTCATACACAATCATTGCCGCGGACGCAGCTCCTGTGCCGGTTTCTGTGGAAAAAGGCGCGGCGGCTCCGGTATCCGCAAAGATTACAGTTTCTTAAATGTTGGGAAATAACAATTAAGGTTGTTTCAAAACTATTTGTTATAAAAATGTTAACACAAGTACCAATACGGCATACGCGTAAACCCTTGGCAGCTAAATGGTAGGGTTTTTTACAGTGTTTAGTGACGAGTCCGCTACTTCGTTTAGGCGGCTGTGCTGTTTTTTATATATAAAACTTTGTCGTATAATTAATGCTTAGCGGATTTGGTAACACAACTTTAATTAACGCAGCCACAGACGCTGCCAATGCTTTCCGCGTATGCCATATTGGTAATTTGTTTACAAAGTATAAAAGTATAAATAGATGTTTTGGAATGACCTCTGTTTTTAAATATCATTGTAAGCTAATCGCCAATATGGCGGCTGCGCATGGCCTTGGCGGCGTCTATGGCTGCGATAAAGAAAGATATGTATGTAAATCCGCTTAACTTTAAAAACGTATAAAAATAATTAATGGAAAAAACAGCATCGCTGCCTAAACGAACAAGCGGACTCGTCGCAAAACCCGTGTTATACCTTCAGCCATCCTAGCCGCCAAGGCTGCGCGCAGCCGTCATATTGGCGGTTATGTTTCTAATGATTTTTTATTTAATCCTGTTTTGGAAAAGCCTCCGTTATTTTATTTTTCCACGGGAAGAATTTGAGGCTTTTTAGTTTTCCTTTTTTTAACAGGTAACTTATCACGCGGGAAGCGTTTTCTTCCGACCACCTGATTTCTTCGTTAGCAGCCAACAGCGAAGCCGCTTCGATTTGCGTAAAACGTCTTTTATTCCTGCGGAAAAAATCCATAATGGATGGCTCTTCCCTTAAACTGACGCTGGCTTTGTTTTCTGAGTTATCGTCTTTACAGCATACATCGCAGCATAATTTTTCGGGCACTTCTCCGTCTGAATCGAAATTCAGCATGGAAATAAGCGAATGCCTGCGGCAATTTTTAATATCTTTCGCGTAATTCAGAACCGGAACAAGCCTGTTTTTCGCCGCATCAGTTTTTGCGCGTAACAATGCAAGCTCATCATCAGGACCAAACAAAAGAACCGCCCTTGATTGTTTACCGTCGCGCCCTGCCCTGCCTGACTCCTGCAGGTACGCTTCGACAGACGGAGGACAGTCTCTGTGAATGACGGTGCGCACATCAGCTTTATCCACTCCCATGCCGAAAGCGCATGTCGAGCAAAGCACGGCTTCGCTGTTATGCAAAAGCCATTTTTGAACTTCGGCTTTTTCTTCCCTGCTTAAACCGGCATGATAAAAACGAATCTCCCTGTGCCAGTAAAATCCCATCTCTTCAAGTTCATAACGCAGATAACGGGCGAGTTTTTCAGTCCCGGGACGGGAAGAGCAAAAAACAATCGCAGGGCGGCTGTGTTTTACTAAAAGATCGCGCACCGCCAAATCGCGGTTGATGCAGCCTTTCGCCGAATAACTGATATTTGGACGGTCAGGATTTCCGACGATTAGAGATACATCCGAATCGCCGAAAATATGCTTCCTGATTTTTTCCAGCACAGGAGAGCTTGCTGTGGCGGTAAAAGCCGTAACAAGCGGCGGATTAAGCATTTTTATGATGGAGCCGATTTCCAGGTAAACAGGACGAAAACTTTCTCCCCATTCGCTGACGCAGTGCGCCTCATCAATTACAACATGTTTTATTTTAATTTTTTCAAGCCGCTCTTTAACATGAACTGTCAACAGAACTTCAGGATTGGCGATTATAAATTTTGCCTGCCCGTTTTCAAGTTTCTCCCAAATCTCCTCACGCTCTTCCCTGCTTTGCCCGCCGCGGATTATCACAGGAGAAAAACCGCGTTCATTCAGCCGCCTCTGCTGATCTGTCATCAGCGACAGAATCGGATAGATGACCAAAGTTAGACCTTCGAGCATCATCGCCGGAAGCTGAAAGCAAAGGGATTTGCCGGCGCCTGTCGGCAGAATAACTATCTGCTTCCCGGACGTTTCCCTGTCGGTCTGTTCGATATCCGAATTTTCCGCAGCTTCAAGAATATTTGTTATCACCAGCCTCTGATACGGGAACAGATACGAAAGCCCGAACAGTTTTTTTACAGCTTCGTCAAGGACATCAGGAAGACGCATCTCAGCTTCATAATTGTTGTTAATCATAAAACCTCCAGCCTATATATGGGTTGAGATATGCGTTTTGCATGACCGAAAATGGAATTTATTTTAATTTTTTATAACCGAGCTTTTCCAAAAACTAAAGTTTTGGGAAAGCCTCAATTATTTGGATATTAGTTTTTGCCAGTCAGGAAAGATAAATTGATCGTTTCCTACAGCGTCCCAGCATTCCCTTGAATAACCGGCAAAGACATTTCCTGCTTTTGGAGAAACCGCGCAGCCAATCATGGAAGGAAATATTGTATTTATATCCAAATCATCTACAGGAACCGCGTGAAACTCTTCCTTGCTGCCGCATAATTTATTAAAATCAATAATCATGACAGTCTGCGTGTCAGTATTAAGACAGGAATAATTCAGGTTAAATTTACCCGCGCAGTCAATAACAGGCATTTCATATCCTCTGAGATTAAATGTTTTACCTGATGTTTCCGCCTTTTTTCCAAACCATATTTCTTTAATATTAAAAACGTTTTCAACTAACGTATTTTCCCCTATTGAAAATTTAAAGAAATAATCGATCTTCCTTGTGGTTTTTACAGGCGTTGAAATTTCAGGAATTACAAAAGGTCTTTGCCATAAATTTTTACCGCCAAGTTCGTTAAGCTCAAGAGCGAGTTTTCGAAGATCCTCAACACAGACAGTGATGCTTTTATTATTATCAATTTTGTCATCAAATTCAGAGACATAAAGTATTTCAATCATCGCGTTAATGGATAAAAGCCCTGTCATAAAAGCGAAGTCCGCGATTTCTTTAAAGTCATATTCATTGTTTTGATCAAACTTCGCTTTTTCCGAATAGTCAAACAAATTATTCGCCAATTTTCTGGCTTCCGAAGCTACAACCGCGTAACCCCCGCCGTTATTGCCGGCTCTTGCCGCTTCCTGCGCCAAATTAAGCGACAGAGCCCATGTCTTCTGCGCGTATTGCTCGCACAGCCAAATCTTTTTTTCTTTAGTCATTTTTTCCTCCTGGTTTAGATTTTCCGTAATGAAAACCTGAAATATTATAATTAAAATAGTTTGATAATACCGGGCGCAGTTTTTCCAGAGCCCTTCTGTGATGCGACAATACCGTATTTAGATTGATATCGTATTTTTCGCTGATTTCCCTGAATGAAAAATCTTTGTAATAACGTTCGCTGATAATAACCCGTTCTATTTGTTTTAACGTTTGCAGCGATTCAAAAATGAAAGCGGTATCATCAGCATTTTCAATCTCCTCTGTAAAACTGTCTTCATCAACAAGCGGAGAAGTTAAATCAAAGCAAACTGTAATTTTTTTGTCATTGTCGTTTTTATGGAATACTTTGTAAGCCGTTCTTATGCAGGCAACCGACATATATCCAAAATTATACTGCTCATTGTTAAACCTTACGGATTTGGCTACATCAAGAAAAGCCTGATTTACTATTTCATCCGCCATATCAACAATATTGCGCCTTGAGTAAAATTTTTTCTTTACATAAGAAACAAGGTTCCTCCTTAAACCCTCAATGTCTTCCAAATTTTACTCCATTACAATTTTGATAGCTTTTATATATGAAGGCGTTATAAACCTGCATTTATTGCAAATATTTGAAATTTAATAATGTGTATCCAATTTTTTTTACTTTCTTGTTACTATATCCATGTGATATAATTTTTCATTCGCAATCACATTCATCCTCACCGATGCATACGTTGTCGCCGACAACAGCGTCCTCGCCGATATTTGCGTTACCGCCTATGCAGACATTTCCGTTAATTTTCGCATAACGCAGAATGGTAACGTTGTCGCCGATGCACACATTATCGCGAATATCAGCGTTCTCGCCGATTGTTACATTGTCGCCGATACACGCGTTGTTATAAAATTTAGCGCCGTTTCCGATTGTAATATTATCGCCGACGCATATATTGTCGCGAAAATCCGCGTCGTTTCCGATTGTTACGTTGTCTCCGATGCATGCGTTATTATAAATTTTAGCGCCGTTTCCGATTGTAACATTATCGCCTATTGTTACATTATCGCAAATATTCGCGTCGTTCCCGATTGTTACGTTATCTCCGATACGCGCGTTATTTGAAATATTCACATTATCGCCGATTGTTACATTGTCGCCGAGACACGCGTCATCGCAAATATGCGCGTTGTTCCCGATTATTTCATTATCATCAATCTGCGTATTGCCGTTAATTACCGCGTTATCACTAATCATTTTTATATCTCCTTAAATTTATTATAGCAGGAATTTTATCAATTGTGGAAATTTAGTCTTTAAGATTTGGAGCGTCTTGAGATACTGTCTCCTTCACTCTTCCAGAACAACAGCGAACCAATAACGCGAATCGGATATTTCCTGATCAATTAATCCGATATCAATTTTTGCCGTGGTTTCTGCTACAAGCCATTTTGTTCCGAGAGCTTCAAAACGCGCGCCGCTTCCAGCAATGTCAGCGAGAGCCATCGCGTGGCTGTAATGATGAGAAAGCATTATCGAAGAGCGGATATTCGCATTGGCGAGAAGTAACGCGAAAAGCAGGGAACGGCTGTCGCAGTCTCCCCTGCCTTCGGTGACGGCTGTTACAAGATTTAGAAAATCGCTGCTTTTTAAATTGCGTTCATAGTTAAAACCTTGTACAAAAGAAAGAGCTTTTTGCGCGAACTGGCGCTTCTGTCCATCCGTCATGCCGGCTTCCGCACCGAAGCTGCCTGAAATAACAGATAACGCATCAGAAATACGATCATAGGAATCACGGTAAATAAAACGGTAATAACGGATACAGGCGTCCTGAAGAAGCGGAGTATTTAAATACGCTTCGAGTATCGCGAATTCACGTTCTATAACAACCTGCGCAGCTTCTGCATCATTTTCATATACTGCCGCGCTAAGACCGTTTACGGCAAGCATAACTTTTTTTTGTTCTCCGCGCGGAAAACTGTATTCGGTTATGATGCCCGGATAACGGCGCGCGCCTTCAGTCGGACAGATAGAATCGAGAGCCGAAAGCGAGAACAGCTCAAGCTCTTCTTTGGAAGCCGGTCCGTAAGCAAGAGCAAGGAGCATCGGTTTAATATCATTGGGGCTGTTAAGCTCTGCGATAATTCCCCAGCCGGCATATTCCGCAAATTCCAATCTGATAATCGCAGCCTGCCTGCCGCGGTATTTAAAAAAATCAGCGTCGCCCTTGTTTGAAAGTTTGCCGTTTACATCATTTACAAGTTCCAGCAAGGAATTAAATCTGCCGTTGTAAACAACGAGATCAACCATCAATCCCTGAGGACCATTAAATGAGAATCGATCCATTCCGTCTCCGTCGACAAATTCATAACCTTCCGGAAAGTCGATAAAAAAACCCCATTTGGGCGAATACATTGGTTCGGCAAAGGCGAAAACCGGCAGGAATACCAGTAAAATAAAAAACTTTCTCATAGTATAATTATCGGTATGCATCGTATTAATATTCTCCATGAAGATGATCTTTCTATTATTATAAACAAACCTGCGGGGCTGGCGGTACAGGGTGGAAAGGGAATAAATTTCTCTTTAGACGAGTATTTTAGGAATTTCGGCGCTGTCCTTGTGCATAGGCTGGACAGAGACACTTCCGGAGTATTACTGGCTGCAAAAGGGCTGGAGGCAAACCGTTTTTCCCGCATATTCGGAACCGAACGAAAAGCAGTCAAGCTGTATACGGCAGTCTGCGCAGGACGCCCTGAACATGACAAGGGTATCATCAAAGATGAACTTTTGATCCGCGGCAGTTTAAAAAAATCCGAGACCAGATTTAAATTGATAAAAACTGGCAGCATTACAGATATCAATCTTGAATATTCTGTTCTGGAACTTGAGCTTGAAACAGGAAGGATGCATCAAATTCGCCGCCACCTTTCCATGAACGGAAATCCGGTTCTGGGCGATGACAAATACGGCGATTTTCAGCTCAACAAAAAATTGCGCAAATCCGCCGGTTTAAAACATCTCCTGCTCCATGCTTCCAGGCTTATCATTAAGGAAGAATTTAATATTGATGTTACCGCGCCCCTGCCGGAATATTTTAAACCATTTATATAATTCCGGGAAAATTCCTCTAATTGACTAAATTAACATTTTTGTCCAAAATTAGCTGAATATGAATAATCAGGCTCCTGTGTCGCGCTCAAAATTGGAAAGTTTGAGCACAGACGAATTGATAAAACTTGCCGACACTCACGGTATCGACATCCCTCCCGGGCTGGAAAGAATTTTCATAATCGAAGAATTACTGGAAATAATAAATTCGGAAAATGAAGAAAATGAAGAAGTTATAGAAATCGATCCGACAATTCCGGAAACCGCTTTACTGCCTAAACAATACAACATTTCATTTATTGATGTGATAATCAGAGACCCGCTTTGGGTTTTCGCTTTCTGGGAAATTAAGGGACAGGACAGGGAAGCTGCGGAAAACGCCGATGATTTTAACGGATATTTTTTAAAGGTTATTCCGCTTGAAGAAAACGGAACAGAGCCGAAATCCAGGGAAAATTCCTTTACTGTATCGATAAGCCCGGAAGACTGCGCAAGATATATCGGGTTAGCTGAACATGCTTCGCATGATGTTGGTTCGCATCAATCAGGATGTTACGCGCTAAAACTCGGCGTACAACGCGGCGACAACGAACATCACATCGCCTCTACCGCGCCGTTTTATCTGCCGCGCCTGAGCGAAATTGAAACCATAGCTGAATTAAATCAAAATCCTTTAATACATCTTTCGGGAATACAGGATTTAATAATAACAAAAAACACGGATCGTCAGTCCAGGATCAAGAGGCAGTAATGGAATTCAATTATGCGGTATCTCTTGTCCTTGAAGCTCACCTGCCGTATGTAAGAGAGTACACAAGCGAAGATAATTTATCGCAGTCCGGCGAAGAAGGTCGCTTCTTTGAATATATCTCCGAAACGCTGCTTCCTCTTCTGGAAGCCTTAAACAGGCTGGAAAATAATCATGTGCCTTTCAGACTGGGACTTGTAATCTCTCCAATTCTCTGCAATCTTTTAAGCGATGAATATCTGCAAAAAAAATACATTGCTTATGTTGACAAGCAGATTGAATTCGGCACACAGGAACTGGAACGCGCGGGAAAATTTGAAGGTAATGCGGACGGCGGCGAACTATACAATCTTGCTAAAATTTATTACGACCGGATAGTAGACAGAAGAATTGCGTATACCGAACGATACGAAAAAAATATTTTAAAGGCGTTTGATTTTTTCAGGCGCAGGGGAAAGATTGAAATTCTTGGAAGCTGCGCGACCAATACTTTTCTGCCGTTTATAGGGCATAACGGCGAATCACTGCAGGCGCAGATAGAAACTCCTGTCGCAGCTTACCGCCGCATCTTCGGAAGCTGTCCGCAGGGTTTCTGGCTTCCGAACCTTGGCTGGACATCAGCGGTTGATCCGTATTTAAAGGCATACAATTACAGTTATACGATCATAGACAGCCACGGACTTTTATTCGGCACTCCCGCGCCTGACAAAGGCAGCTTCTTCCCTGTTAAAACGCCTAACGGCATTTTTATACTTGCAAGAGATTTGTACGCGGTGCGCGAAATGGAAAAAATAAGAGCGGACGAAGCGTACCGCAATAACAGCCGCGATGCCGGTTACGATTTGCCGCCGGAAAATGTAAGCAAATTCTTAACCGCGGAAGGCGGACGGAGCAGAACCGGATACAAGTACTGGGCGCGCGGTACGGAAAACGGACAGAACACAATCTACAATCCGCAGGCGGCAAACGCCAGAACTGAAGAATACGCAAGAACGTTTCTTGAAAACACAATCGGGCGTTTGGAAAAAGCGGCAGCGCACATGAAAGAAGCGCCCATTAGCCTTTATGCCCAGTCATGCGATTCGTTCGGACGTTTCTGGCATGAAGGTCCTCATTTTATTGAGACGCTTTTCAGGATGGCTTGCGGCTACAGGGATGTAAAATTTGTATGCCCGAGCGAATATATTTACAAACAAAACCTGTCTTCCATGCAGACAGTTTCACCTGAATTTTCATCGGGAGGCAGCAATGGTTATGCCGAAACATGGCTTGATGTTTCCAATGACTGGATTTACCGTCATCTGAACCGCGCAATGGAAAGAATGACAGAACTTGCCGAACGTTTTCCGGATGATACAGGTCTTAAGGAACGCGCTTTAAATCAGGCAGCCCGCGAAATACTGCTCGCTCAATCCTCCGATTGGTCTGCCCTTTTATACAGACAGGATTCCACCGAATATGCGCGTAACAAAGCGGAAAGCGCCCTCCGCAATTTTACAACTATTTACGAAGCACTTGGCAGCAATTACATCAGCACAGAATGGCTTACAACGCTGGAGCGCAAACACAATCTTTTCCAGGGAATTAATTACAGGGTTTTCAGAAGAAAGAGATAGATTAAAATTCAAGCCTGTACATATCATCAATGCGCCGGATTAGCCCCTCGCGTTCATCCAGCATGGCGATTGCTTCTTTTGCAGGATCAAAGCCCGGATTAAGGCGCAAAGCCTCTTCCCAGCACAATCTGGCATCGGCGAAATTTTCACTGGAAAAGGCTTCCATTCCAAGATAATAAAATTCATCAGCCTTGTTTAAAATTTCTTTTCTGCCGCCGTCGCCCATATCGAGCCTCACTCCGACGCTGATTCTGTTAAGGGGCTGCATTTGAGAAAGCATATCGAGAGTATAGTTTATATCAATGGCGGCATGTTTTAACAATATCGCGCTGCCGATATTAATGCGGCTGCTTCCTGCCTTATATAAAAATCCGGCGCGCATTGATAAAAAACCTGTTACATTGACAGAAAGACCCAATGCTGCATAAGGCTTTTCCGATAAGCTTAAATTAACAAAATTAACAGGAAGCGTAAAATCGAGCGCGATGGTCAGCGGACGGATCGGTTTATAAGAGACCGCGGCGTTTATAGCAGCAGGCAGAGGTTCGCCTTTTGAAGGAGGACCGAGATTTCGTATCACGAACGCGGCAGACGCGTTTTTATCTCTTGATACATAACTCTTTAAAAAATTAAATCTTGTAAGAAGACCAATATCAGCCATTACCATGAATGCGGACTGCGACATGCCTGAACCGCTTATAACATTATCAAAATTATCGGTATAATCAGGCACTATGCGAAAAGCGCCTTTTAAATTAACGCCGACTGATAAACCGGAAAAATAATACCCCGATAAAAAATTATAGGAAGCGTTAAGGACTGCAGTTCCCTCAGAGTAATATCCGCCGGAAACCCTGTCGCCGTAAATATTATATTCGGTGAAAGGCAGATAAAGCCATTTAAAACCGCCGGCAATTCCCAAATCTCCAAAACGCATCGTATAAGCAGCCGCTTCAATTTTGGTGTCAGCTATCCAGTTATTGTGAAAAAAAGCAAGTTCTGTTCTTTCTAGAGTCGATGAACCTGCAGGGTTAAATTCCAGGAAAGAAATATCGTCAGAAACCGCGGAAAAAGCCCCGGCCATACCTTCGGAACGTCCGCCCATCGGAATATTTAATACAGGAAAAGCGGTTAAACCCGCGTTATTATCAATCCCGTAAATTTTATTTAAATAGTCTGCGGCATTCCCGTAAAAATTCTGTCCGTTATCCGCAAAGACAGTTAGAAGGGAAAATAAAAACATCAACACAGCAAAAAAAACCGTAATTTTGAGACACCGCATCTTTATATATTATAACGGTTAATTGAGGTTTTTTCAAAACTTCAGTTTTTGAAAAGCGCTTTTCAGCTTTTATTCTCACCTTCAATTCTTCATGCAAAATTTTAAATCATACATTTCACGGGAAAAATACGATAATATAATATAGTAATGAAAATGGAAAACTCTGCTCTCAGGATAGTCAATTTTTGTATTTTCACAATATTTTTTATAATTTCTGCCGCGCTCCCAGCTTACAGCAAAGGCAGTCAGGAAGCCGAACTGATTAAAGCTGATGAGTTGATTGTTAACAGGGAATTTGACGCGGCGGTGTTTTTGTTAACTGATTACGCTAGACGCAATCCTGATAAATTTGATCTTGCGCAGGAACGCCTGCAAATAATTTTACGGGTACGCGATGAGTTTAACCGCACCGCTGATGAGCTTATAGAAACGCTGATAAACGAGCCGGAAAACAATGAAAAAATCCTTGCTTTATCAAGGCATCTTTACAATCTTGAAGATCAGGACAGTCCGCTTTTAATTAACTTTGTCGCAAGAACAAGAGAAATTGCCGCTTTTAATGTATACAGAAACAGACTGCGCGGCATTATGGAAAGAGGCCGTTCTCTGCTGGACAGAGGCGACAGCGCCGGAGCTCTTCAGGTTTACGCTCAAGGCATGGAATTTATGCAGGTTGAATTTTACTCCACAGGCTTCGGAGCGAATATTGAAAATCAGGCAAGACAGGAAACAGACAGGCTCAATTCGATGATTGCGTCATTCCAGCAGACAAGTTCCCAGTTGGGAACGGCATCCGCAGAATACGTACGCGCCGTGAGCAACAGAGATATTACAGGAATCCCGAATATTACAAACCGACTAACTGCAGCGATGGACAGATTTATAGCGCTAAAGCAGGGATTTTATACATCCGCAGATACATTCGAACGTATTTTGAATAACATAAGACAAAACAATCCTGAAATGGGAGACCGCAACCATCTTGTATTCATTATTTTTGTGATGAACGGACGGGCGGACGAATCAATACAGGAAGGTATGTTCGGCGCGTTTGATACATATTGGGCGAACTCCGTGGATTTAATTTTAAATGCAGTTATATCATACGCTGATAACGCAAAGAAATCGTCCATTTCCGCGATTAGCGAAAAAAATTATCATTCCGCGGCGGCTTCTGTAGAAAGAATATCAAGTTATATTGATTTAACCGCGCAGTTTTTTAACAGACGGCGGCTGCTTATTTCTGGATCAAATCCGCAGACAATTACATTGTACGACAACAATATTTTACGCGCTGATATTCCGCAGTTTATGGAGACAAGAGCGTTAAACGAATCCTGTAACTTTCTTTTAAAGGCGGCAAATATCAGCGTTACGCAAAACATAGATCGCAGTTCTCTATCTCGCTGGCAGGAAGGAAGGATAACCGCCGTCTATGCGATGCAAAATGAACAGCAAACAAGGAATACAATTGCCGGTATGCAGCGTTCAATAGAAAGCATCAGGGCGGACGCTGTCCGGATAAATACAGAGATAAACTCTTATCACAATACAGCTCATATTGCTGACGCGCTTAAAGCAATCGATGCGGTAAGCGTTGATTTTTTTTCGGAAGAACTGCAGTCTGCCGCCAGATATTACGGCATTGCGCATAACGCTCTTCAGAAAAACCTAACAGCCGGAACTGAACAGCTGGAAAGAAGCAGAAACTATTTAAACGGAGAAAGCCGCACAGGCGAAAACGGCGAAACAATTGTCTACCGTTATCCTTCGGAAGCGCTGCAGCTTTTATCTGCAATGCTTGCTGAAACAACCGCAAATCTACAGAGTACAGAGCCTGTTTTAACATTATTCAGGAACGAACCAAAGGAGATCGCGCAAGCTCCGGTTATTATAAGGGCGGGCTCTGAATATCAATCAATAATAAACCAGATTAACAATATCCGCGCTCAGGGACAAGCGCTTTCTGAAACAGCGCGCGCGCGCTCATCTCAGGCTGAATCTTTAAAGCTTGAAGGAGAGCGCATTTTCAGGGAAGCGCAGGCGGCTTTCCAAAGGCGCGAATACGACGCCGCGCGCGAAAGGATTCAGCAGGCGGATAACAGATTCAACCGATCGCTGGAAATTCAGGAGTCCGCCTCCCTGCGGCAGATGCGTGACGCGCAATTAATCAGCCTTGGACGGGCGATTTCCGCCGCGCAGATGGAGGAAATAATCGCTGAAGTGCACGCTCTTGTAAACAGCGCGCGCAGCGCGTATTTCAGCAGCAATTTCCAGCAAGCCGAAGAAAATCTTATAAGAGCCAGAAACCGGTGGAGCATCACGAGCCCGGATGAACATGAAGAAGTAATGTATTGGCTGGGAATTGTGCGTAACGCGCTGACTGTAAGTTCAGAAAGAACAATACCGCCGACAGCGCCGCTTTATCCCGAAATGAGCCAGTTGTTAAGTCAGGCTCAAAGAAATTATGAAGAAGGCATGCGTTTTTATAATTCGGGGCAGCGCAGCCGGGGGCTTGCAAAATTTGACGAAGCAAGAGAGCTGACAAGAGAAGTAAGATTGATGTTTCCGCTTAATCAGGAAGCCGGCATTCTTAATCTGCGCATAGAACAATTCCTTGATCCGGTTGCGTTTAACGCATCATTTGAACAGCGCATGAGATCCGCCATAACGGGGACAAGGCAGCGTTCTCTGGAAGCGTACGCGGACATTCAAAATCTTGCGGAAATAAATCCAAGATATCCGAATCTAAGGACAATTTTATCACAGGCGGAAATTGATATCGGCTTACGTCCGCCTCCAATAAGTCCCGCAAACATCGCGAGATCAAGGGAATTGACTTCTTCGGCAAGAAGAATTTTTGACACAAGCGCTTCGTCGCAGTATGAAATCGCACGCACGCAGCTGAACGAAGCCATTCTTTTAAATCCGGAAAACAACGAAGCGCGGCTGCTCAGAGACAGGCTTTTAACCCGCATGTATGTTCCCGATACAATCATTCTTACAAACGAAGATGAAGCGATCTACCAGCGAGCGTTACGCGAACATAATGCGGGAAACAACCTTGTCGCATGGGCGCTGACAGAAGAATTAATGAAAAATCCCAGAAACCGAAACATTACAAAAGTAGTGGAACTGCAGCAAAGGATACGGTCGGTATTATGACAGATAAAAAAAGAAAAAATATTTATTTTCTTATAATGTTTTCTGTCTTGATTGCTTCCGCATTACCGGCGGACGACTTCCACTGGGAAGAAGTGCAGATTTTTTCGGCAGGAGCAGGGACTTTTCCTGTCAGCGCGCATTCAGACGGGTTTTCCGCGGTCGCTTGGCAGAATGTTACACCTAACGCGGAAGCCTCCTCCGGCGGAAACATCAATATAAATCTGGCTGTAAAAAACACATACGGAAACTGGGAACAAAGAGGCGCCGTTGCGGGTCCTTATATTTTTATGGGGGCAGAACCGTCAATTTTAAGCATGGTTATTGATAACAGCGGAAATATAATAATCGCCGCGGCTGCAGGCAACGCGCGGACGGATATTTTAATTTCTTCGGACAGAGGTCATAGCTTTACCCGGCATTCAGTAGATATGGACGCGGAAAATTCTGTTGCGCCGCGCATCTTTGTCCGCGCCGACGGAGGTTATCTGCTTTTTACGGCAAGAGGCCGTTCCCAATCCTTGACTATTTTTTATTCACGTTCTGATGACGGCATTGAATGGTCTTCTTTTGAACCTTTTGTAACAGAAAGTAATCTGTCGTTTAACTTCCTTCCTTCTCACGCAAGCTCCGATGAAACAGATATAGTATTCTTTCAATCACGTCTTTCGGGAATTGAGTCAATCGCTACGTTTCAGTTATATTATAAAATCAGCCATAACGGCGGCAGAACATGGACAGAGGCGAGGCGTTTTACTGTTTTTAATGATCCTGTAATACAGACTCAGGCATCTGCAAATAATTTTGACAATCAGCGTCCTCATCTTGTAAAGTACAATAACAATTTTCTGCTGGTTTGGGAACGCCGGTATACAAGCCAATCTCCGCAGATTTACAGCGCGGTAATAAATTCAAACGGCGGCGTTATCGGTTCTGTTGAACGAATAAACAACACCGAAGCAAACTGCCAAAACCCTATCGGCTTTATTCATAACGGCGCTCCTGCCATAGTCTGGTTTGATACGCGCAGCGGCTATAACAGGGTTATTATCGCGCAGCGCGATGATTATACATGGCAGAATTATCAGCTTTCAGGGACTTCCATGGAAGCATCCTTCGCAAGACCTGTTGTAACAGGCGGCGGCATTTATATTTTTTGGCAGGCTGCGTTACGCGGCACGGAACGCATCTACATGCTTTCGCCGGATCATTCGGCGGCAAGCCCGATGATTACCGCCCTTAACTTTAGACCTGCAATAGCGTCCCGCACAGAAAGACCGCGCGTTGCGTGGAACATTCCTTCAGACACTTCCGGTATTGCCGGATTTTCATGGATGTGGAGCCGCGATAAAAATGACGAGCCGCGTCAAGAGCTGATGATTTATAACACAGGCATGATATCAAACCTAAACATGGAATTATTCGCGGACAATGACGGCGAATGGTATTTCACCGTAATCGCGCGGGACAACGCAGGCAACTGGTCGCCGCCCGCGCAGATGATGTTTTACAGAAAAAATACGCCTCCTTCGCCTGTAAAAATAATCGAGCCGGAAGTTGACGAGCGGGGATTCTTAAACTCCAACACATTCGGAATATCATGGGAACCGTCAGACGATCCTTTTGCAGACGGTTATACATGGAACCTTCAGTATCTTGGAGTTGCAGCTAACATCGGTCAAAGCAGCGCGTACGAAAACATCAGCGCGGCATCTGTGCCTTCAATAAATATGGGAGCGGACACATCCGCTAATTATGTAAATCAGGATAACGGCGCATGGGCTTTTACAGTTTCGGCAATTGACAGCGCGGGCAACATTGGTCTTCCTGCCGGCATTATTATCAGAATAAATAAATTTATTCCGTATACAAATATCAGTAATGTTGACGCGCGGCAGGACGATCAGGGAGTGCTGGCGATCAGAATAACAGGCCGGGGTTTTACAACAGACGGTCAGATAACAGAAATCGCTCTGACTCAAAATGGAAAACCGGAAATAACAACAGACAGTTTCAATATTGTTTCGGACAGGGAAATAAACGGAATTGTTTTTGAAAACATGGAAGAAGGACAATACAGCCTGAGGATAAACCATTCCGGCAGAGGATGGTATTCAACTAACACTCCCATTAACGCCGCAAGAACGGGAACTGTAAAAATGGGCGACTATTCGCGCGAGTGGAGAACTTCGTGGAGGCTTCAATCAGACGGACTTATAACATTAAATCCCGTAACAGTTCTGATAATTATATTGATGATATTCAGCGTAATTGGATTAACCGCAGTTATCCGCGGCATAGGCGGAATTATTGCAGAAAGCGCGTTAATCAGACAGGAAACGCTTGCTATTATTACAGGAGATATTATGCCAATGGAAAAGAAACAAAAAGTTATACAAATACAAAAAAAAGGAAGAGGACTGCGTTTTAAACTAGCGTCTTTTACAATCGCGCTTGTTCTGCTTGTAGTTATAATGATATCAACGCCCATGTACATCATAATGACTCAAAGACAGCAGTCTACATTACTGGAAGGACTAAAAAACAGAGCGGGCGTTCTGCTCGAAGGCACTGCATCAAGCGCAAGATCATATCTGCCGATGGCTATCCAATCATTGGGTGAACGCGGCGCGCTGGAACTGATGTTTCTTCCGTCTCAATCCGCGGCAATTATCGAAGCTAATTATATTACCATAACAGGATACGGACTTGGATCGATTCATACAGATCATGTCTGGGCAACCAACGATCCTGATATAACAGCGAAGATTGACACAACAGAATTCCGCAGAGGAATATCACGGTTAAGCGACAATCTAAGTCCGTTATACGAAGAAATATCAAACAGCCTGAACAGCCGCGCGCAGAATGAAGCAGGCGCGCTTTCAGAAAGCATCAGAGACCTTTACGAGCAGGGAATGGAACTGGCGCTGCGCACCGACGCGGAAGCCGAGCGGATGCGCGACGACATACAGGTTGCGATTACCGCAAAAGAAGTGGAATTAAACCAGATACTTTCTGAAATATCAAAAAAAACAGGATCGTATCCGGAGTTTTCGGTTGTCAATCTTCCGTCTGATAACAACAGAGTATTTATTTTTTACAAACCCATAATGTACCGTCAGGGAGCTGATAATAATTTCTTCCGCGGATTAATCAGGCTGGAAGTTTCGCTGGATACGATTATCAGCGAAATCAACGAAGGACAAATAACGCTTCTTGCCACAATCGGAATTGTCGCGTTAGCTGTTTTATTAATCGGAATAATCGGCGCTTTTACATTCGCTGCCGTAATTATAAGACCGATCAGAAATCTTGTAAGACACATCGAAACAATCCGCGACACTGACGACAAGTCTAAACTTGCGGGAATGGATATCAACATAAAAACAAAAGATGAAATCGCGATTCTTGGAAACACAATCAATGATATGACGCACGGTCTTGTAAAAGCCTCTCTTGCGGCATCCGACCTAAGCATCGGCAAGGAAATTCAGAAAAAATTTATTCCGCTGGAAATGGACAGTCAGGGCAACAAACAGTCAAGCGGTTTCAAGAGCTCGCCGAATCTTCATTTCTTTGGTTATTACGAAGGAGCAAAAGGCGTATCCGGCGATTATTTTGACTATAAAGATTTGGACGGCAGATATTACGCTGTTATTAAATGCGACGTAGCGGGCAAGGGAATTCCTGCGGCGCTTATCATGATTCAGGTAGCGACAATGTTCCTTAATTATTTTAAACAGTGGAAACCAAACGCAAAAGGAATGCACATCGAAGAAGTCGTTTATCAAATAAATGATTTTATCGAAACGCTCGGTTTTAAGGGACGTTTTGCCGCTTTTACTCTCTGTCTGCTGGATTCAGAAACCGGAATTTGCCGCTTCTGTAATGCAGGCGACAACATCCTCCATCTTTACAGCGCATCCGAACGCAGAATAAAAACCATCACTCTTCCGCAAACGCCCGCCACAGGGGTATTGCCAAACTTTATGATAGAATCTACAGGCGGTTATAATGTTCAAACCGTGCAAATAGAAAAAGGTGATATTTTACTTCTTTACACTGACGGAATAGAAGAAGCAAAACGAAAATTCCGCAATCGGGAATTTAAGGAAATAACCTGCAGGGAAGGTAAGGCTGATACGCCGCATGAAAATCATCTTTGCGGACAGGCCGATGAAGAAATGGGACCGCGGCGCGTAGAAGCGATTATAAACGCTGTTATGGCAAAAGAAGTTTACACCCTGCGGAAATTCCACAATCCGGAAGGCGAAATTGAACTCCAGTTTGATTTTTCAGACTGCGAGAGCCGCGTAGAAGACGTAATTATGGCGATGGTATCGGTCGAAAAAATGTTCCGCTGCTACAAGCCGGAAAATGCTGGCGAAGATTCCCGTGTATTGGTAGACAAAAAAGTGGACGAATTCCTCAAAGGGCACTTTATCCAATACAGACGATATTGCGCCCACACGCGAGAAAACCCTGAAAATCCCGCGTATATGTATTATACTCATGTTAAGGAAGATGAGCAGTACGACGATCTGACCATCTTGGGAATAAAACGAAGGTAAAAAGGAGTTTATTATGACATTCAGCGAAAGAATGAAAGACATGCTGGAACAAGGCTGGGCTGCCTCAAAAGATTTAGCCATGAAAGCAGGCGCAAAAGCTCAGGATTTGGGCGAAAGAGGAATGTTGATGTGGGACATCAAGCAGCTGGAAAACCAGGCTCAAAAACAATTAATCCGCCTTGGAAACGATGCCTACGCCGCGTTTACAGACCGCGATCAGCAGGTAATAGATCGTGAATCGGTAGAGTTCAAAACGATTCTGAATGAACTTGCGATTATAAAAGAACAAATTGAAAAGAAAGAATATGAGTTGAAAAACAGAGGATAAGACGCGGCTGACGCGTAGTGTAAAAACGCCAAACCAGCCACTTGATTCATTTAATTTTTTTTATTATAAATAGAGAAGCTCTTTAAAAAAAGCATTGCTTTTTTGAGCATGGGCCGCTAGCTCAGTCGGTAGAGCATCGCCCTTTTAAGGCGGTGGTCGGAGGTTCGAATCCTGCGCGGCTCAATGTAATTACTTAATGAAAAGCTTTGTAATTTACAAAGCTTTTTTTATGTTCAAAAAATTCGAAGCTGGATTCGAAACTTTTTTGCGGCTTTTCGAAGCCGAAAGGCTTTGGAAAGTAAACCGGCATGGATGCCGGTTTAGCAAAAAAGGCGGTCTTCCAACCTGAGGTAGGATGCCGAAGGTTGGAAGACGAATCCTGCGCGGCTCAATGTAATAATTTAATGAAAAGCTTTGTAATTTACAAAGCTTTTTTTATGTTTAAAAAAACTCGAAACAGGATTCGAGACTTTTTTGCGGCTTCGCGGCATTATCTGATAATATTGTTTCCGCTGCTATTATAAAATTTAGCATTTTTTTATTTTGAAAACGCAGAATGGCTTTCCATAAAATATAAATCTTGACTTTTAAAAATAATACCGATAAGATTATACAATGAACCTCAAAACAGTAATTACTACAGATAGTATAGACCTTCATTTGAAGGGCGCCACAAAGAAAGAAATAATCAACGAACTGCTTGATATTCTTCACAGGACTGGAAAAATCCATGACAGAGATGCGGCGCTTGCCGCGGTAATGGACAGAGAAGAAAAAATGTCGACTGGAATGAAACACGGGATTGCGATCCCTCACGGAAAAACCGCGACAACTGAGGATTTGGTTGCATGTATCGGTGTATCGGAAAATCCTGTTGATTTTGATTCACTTGATAAACAGCCGTGCAGGATATTTATCATGACTCTTTCTCCGGTAGAAAAAACAGGACCGCATTTGCAATTTTTGGCGGAAGTCAGTCTTTTGTTTAAAAGTTCCGAAAAGCGCGATGAAATTCTAAAAGCAAAAACATCGGATGAAGTTCTGGAAATATTAGCTGATTAAATTGATGAAAATCAAAGATAATTTAATTCTTGATGATGAAAGGCGGACACTGATTTTACGCGGAGTTAATCTCGGCGGCGATTCCAAAATACCATTCTGTAAACCGGGCGAAGAAACAAAACCGGAATTCCTCGGCAGAAAAGACGAAGTTTCTTTTACAGGAAGACCTTTTCCCCTTGAAGAAGCTGAAAGCCATTTTAAACGGTTAAAAAAAGCAGGCATGACTTTCCTGCGGTTTATTGTAACATGGGAAGCAATCGAACATGAGGGACCTGGAATCTACGATGAATCGTATCTTGCTTACCTTCGGAAAATTTTGTTAGCTGCAAACAAGGAACGAATCAGCGTCTTTATCGATCCGCATCAGGATGTGTGGAGCAGATGGACAGGCGGCGACGGAGCTCCCGCGTGGACAATGGAAAAGCTTGGGATGAATCTTGATAACTTCGATCTCTGCGACGCGGCAATCACCAGACAACGGTACGGACTGTATCATAAGAGCAAAAAACACCCTGACGGAGAGCCGTTTCCAAAAATGATCTGGCCCGGCAATTACAATCGTTACGCAGCCGCGACAATGTTCAGTTTATTTTTCGCGGGAAAAACTTACGCACCGGATTTACAAATAGACGGAGAAAATATTCAGGACTGGCTGCAAAATCATTACATAGCGGCTTTTAAACACGCGCAGCGCCGTTTAAAAAACTGTGATGCGATAAAAGGCTGGGGCGTGATGAATGAGCCTCATTATGGTTTTACAGGTCACAAGAATTTGGCGCAGGCGGAAGATCCGATGCTTCCAATCGGATTAAGACCAAGCCCCTGGCAGACAATTCTTGCCGCGTCAGGTTATACGGTTAAAATTCCTGTTTACGGGATGAGTTCTTTCGGAAAAAAAGTTTCGTGTTACGAGACATTCAATGAAGCCGGCGAGACAATTTTTAAAGACGGTTATAACTGCCCGTGGAAGCAGGCAGGCGTTTGGAAAGAGCAGGACGGCGAGCCTGTGCTTCTTAAAGAAGATCACTTTGCCATGTATCAGGGACGGCAGGTAAAATTTACATCCGATTTTTTAAAACCATTTCTAATTAAATATATCGATAAAATGAAAGAAGCTGACGAACGCCTGCTCTTTTTTATTGAAGGACTGCCGAAAAGCACAAGAGAGGACGCGCATCCGTCGTGGAGCAGCGATGATCCTGCCAATACGGTTAACGCGTTTCACTGGTACGACGGTTTTTCTCTTTATACAAAAAGTTTCCGTTCGTGGTTTAATTTCGATACAGACGCGATAAAAATTAAAATCGGCAAAAAAAACATCGCATCGTATTTTAAAGAATGTCTTGCGCATGGAATAAACTGGACAAAGAAAAAAATGAATAGTATGCCCAGCCTGCTTGGAGAGTTTGGTCTTGCCTTTGACATGAACAACCATAGCGGTTTTAAAAGCGGCAATTATAAATTGCACGAAGAAGCGTTATCAATGTATTACGGCGCAGTGGACGCGAATCTGCTTCATTCTACAATCTGGAATTACTCCGCAAGCAACACAAATAAATACGGCGACAGCTGGAATGACGAAGACCTGTCAATTTTTTCCGAAGGAAAGGAACGCGCCGCCGCCGGATGGAAACGCCCTTATCCTGCGGCAACAGCAGGCCGGCTGTTATCATTTAACTGGAACAGAAAACGAAAATTATTTTCCATGAACTTTAACGCGGACAGCGGCATTAAAGCGCCGACAATCATTTACCTGCCCGCAGAGACTTTCGGAGAGATGCCTAAAGCTGAAGCAAAAACATCCGCAGGGAAAAGTTTACGCTGTGAATATAACGCCGAAGAACAACAGCTTTTGGTTTATAATGATGATTACAGCGGAGAAGTTAAAGTAATTATCACCTGAGCTTTTTCCAAAACTCGATTAGTTTAAAAAAAGCTCACCTTATAAAAAATATATTTAATAATTAGACGATCTTCGTGAAGATGACGCCCAGTAATCAAACTCCAGAAATTTAAAGGATATATGATGATTAACCTCGGGCTTATAACTTCCGATTTTAAAATAATAAGCGTACTCCAGTCCAAAATTTTTAAAAGATATTGATAATCCTATCATTGGAAAGACAGAAGAAAAAAACATAAAATTACATCCAACAAACGGTATAATCATTAAATCATATATTTTAATCATATTATAAATTTTTACACCGCCCGCAAATGCAAATTGCGTTCTTTTTGACGTATCATATGTGTTGTTATTTGAGCCGAAAAGCCAAAACCAGTCTGTCCCAATTGATAAATCGAGGGAAATTCCAGGAGAAATTAAATTATTAATAATATTATAATTCAAGCCGTATCCAACATTAACAAAAGAAAGAGCCGTTAATTCTTCAGAAAACGGAAAAAATATTCTCAGCGAGCCTTCGAGTATTGTGCATAATTTATACTGATTAAATACGGCATTTTGCGACATATTATCTATAAAAAAATAATTGTCTGCGTTCATTTCGTCAGCATATAACTGAACATGCATCAGAATAAAAAGAAGTAAAAAAAACGAGAATATTCTTCTCATCAATTATTACCTTGCGATAGAACGAACCCTGATTATGCCGCTAACCTTGCGTATTTGATCAAGCACAGTATCAGGAATCGCCTGCCCTGTTTCGATAATACTAAAACCATATTCATCACGATGATGGTTTATCATATCCTGAATATTTATATCGGCTGCGGCAAGGCTTGTTGTAATTTGACCGACCATGTTAGGAATATTTCTGTTAATAACAAGCAGCCTGTAAGGGAAACGCTGTTCAAGTTTACAGCGCGGAAGATTAACAGAGTTGAGGATTTCTCCGCCCTCAAGATAACGCATAATCTGCTGAACCGCCATTACTGCGCAGTTATCTTCGGCTTCAGGCGTAGACGCTCCAAGGTGAGGAATGCCGATAACTTTTTTGCAGGTAAGCAGTTCTGCCGACGGAAAATCCGTAACATAACAGCTGATTTTTCCGGCATCCAGAGCTGCAATTACATCCTTGTCTTTAACAAGCGCGTTACGCGAAAAATTGATAATGCGGGCGTCTTTTTTAATTAAACTGAATTTTTCAGCGTCCAAAAGACCTTTTGTTTCTTCGCTCTGGGGAATATGCAGGGTAACATAATCCGATTTCGCAAGAAGGCTGTCTAAACTTTCGGCGCGCGCGACATCGCTGGAAAGATGCCATGCGGCTTCCACGGAAATATAAGGATCGTACCCGATTACTTTCATGCCAAGCGCCCTTGCGTCATTTGCAACCATTACGCCGATAGCGCCAAGTCCTATTACGCCGAGCGTCTTTCCCTTAATTTCAGGTCCAGTAAATTTGGATTTTTCTTTTTCTACAAGTTCAGACACATCCGCTTTACCGGCTACAGAGGCAGTCCAGTTAATGCCGCCGACAATGTTACGCGAAGAAAGAAGAAGCGCCGCAAGGGTAAGTTCCTTGACGGCGTTCGCGTTTGCGCCGGGAGTATTAAAAACAACAACGCCGTTTTCGCTGCATTTTTTAACGGGAATATTGTTGTATCCGGCTCCGGCTCTGGCGATTGCCAGAACTGACGAAGGTATTTCCATGCCGTTCATATCGGCGCTGCGAACAAGAATCGCGTCCGGATTTGAGATGTTATCCGCGACTTCATACTTATCCTTGGGAAAAAGCTCCAGCCCCAGCGGAGAAATTTTATTCAATGTTTGAATACGAAACATAATTTTATCCTCTTATATAGAAAATTTTTCCATAAAACTTATCAATGCCTTTACTCCGTCTACCGGCATGGCATTATAGATGCTGGCTCTCATGCCGCCGACCAGACGATGCCCCGCAAGATTGATAAGCCCTGCCGCGGCAGCTTCTTTTACAAAGCGGTTTTCAAGTTCGGTTTTTTTTGCGTCATCAGCTTTTATTACAAACGGGATATTCATAAGGCTGCGGAATTGTTTTTCCACAGGCGAGCCGAACAATTTTGACGCGTCAAGAAAATCATAAAACAGCCCGGCTTTTTCGCGGTTCAGTTTCGTTATCGCATTTATGCCGCCCAGATTTTTTATCCACTCAAGAACAAGCCCGATAACGTAAATGCCGTAACACGGCGGAGTATTGTACATCGAGCCTTCTGCGGCGTGAGTATCATATCGAAGCATTACAGGAACCCAGTCAGGAGCCTTGCCGATCAAATCATCGCGGATAATTACAACAGTTGTTCCCGCAGGTCCCAGATTTTTTTGCGCGCCCGCGTAAAGAATACCAAACTTGCTTACATCCAGCGGCTCGGAAAGAACGCAGCTTGAAATATCAGAAACCAGAGGCACAGAACCGGTATCCGGAACCTTGTCCCATTTGGTTCCTACAATTGTATTATTGAGCGTTATGTGATAATAAGCGTCGTCCGCGTTTGGAGAAGGAGCGTCCGGTATATATGTGTAGGATTTATCTTTGGAACTTGCCCGGACTTCCGCGGCGGCGTACTTTTTGGCTTCTTTTACCGCCTTGTCAGCCCAAATGCCGGTATCAATATAACCGGCTTTTTTGCCGATGCCCGGTGCGCTGCCCGCGGCAAGATTAAGCGGAACCATGGAAAATTGTAGCGAAGCTCCTCCCTGCAAAAATAAAACCTTATAATTGGAAGGAATACCCATAATCTCCCTTAAAAGAGACTCGGTTTTCTCTATAATGGGCTTATAATCCTTTGAACGGTGGCTCATTTCCATTACAGACTGACCGGAACCGTTGGCATCCGTCATTTCGGCTGCGGCTCTTTCAAGAACCTGCAGCGGTAAAACAGAAGGTCCGGCGGAAAAATTGTAAACACGCATTTTTTTCTCCATGTAAAGATATTTATCAATATAATAGATAGAATATCGAATTTTGTCGAGATGCCGGCGCCTAAAGCCCCAGCACATCAATCCAAATAAACTGTATCATATCCGATGAAAATAATATTACCTGCAATTCATAATTTTGACGCGTTCCGTAAGGAATATTTTCTGCTTTGAGGGCGTCAATAAATGTTTGTACATCTTCCGGTTTATTAAAGTTAAGCATATATACGGCTTCTTCAGTGCCCGGAACAGCATGAACTTCGACACCCGGCATTGCGGCGGTTTTTAATTCATCATGCCGTTTAACAAGACCGGTTAAAAACACGGGGAACAGTTTGTCATTTTCATCGGCAGACAAGACCGGAGCTGCAGCTAACAAGATTAATAATGCACATAACAAATGCGGGACTTTATTCATTTTAAACAGCTCCTTATAAAAAACAATCTTAACGGATTTAAAGCGTATTGTCCAATATAAATAACCTGCCGGCGCAAGCTAAACAGATTTATAAATATTGTCGATTATAGTACTATAGTAAATTGAGCTTTTTCATAACTAAACGGGTTTAGAAAAGGCTCAATTGTGTTACTATTTTTATCCGTAAACTTTGTCTTAAAACAGTTGACAAAGTTCGGAAAAATGTGTTATACATATTGGTATAGCGTTAAACAATCTTGACACATTGAACTTTTTTTACTAGTTTAAATAAAGATGATAAATTGAGACATGAAGCGTAAATCCTAAAGAGGTTTTTCCGGAGCGGGGGATAGGGAAAAGCCTTGGCACCTTGAAGCATCTGTAGGCGGGAAATTAAAGACTCATTCCCCTGCATAGAAACATAGGGGGAAAAGATGGCGGAACCCGGAAAAACAGAAAAAACAGCAGAACCAAGTTATAAACCAGTAAATGCCCTTGACTGTGTAGATCAGAATAAAATTACCGAATCTAAAGCCAGTAAAGGGTTTGGAAATGACAGTAAAAGCATAAACGATATAAATACTACTTACTCTCATAGCGCTATTGAGGTGTGCGCTGGTATGTATTAATAAATTTATAATCGTAATTTTTTCTTGAGTTGGCTTAAACTCATAAAGGGGTGGCTCTTTGGATGCGCGAACAGAAGCAAGGTACAGGGATAAATGCAGAGAAATTATTACAACACTAGCCGGCAGATCAGGAAGGCTTACCCCTTTATACCCAAAGATTGACGAAATATTTTCAAATTACGAGACTTATAAAAAACATATACATAATAACATGAATTACGATGACACTCCGTCAAAACCTGAACCTTTGATGGACAGCCATAAAATAGCCGCCGCTTTTTTCTGCTCTTTTCTAAAATCAAAACCAATAAAATATACACCCGACAGCTCCGGTAATCCTCCAGACGGGTTTGAATTACAGGTGAATAATTACGGCGCTTTTACCTTTGGACTCCAGGTAGTATTGGATTTTTGGGGGGATAAGTTCTTCGACAGTGTTACAGCCGAAGATCAGGAAATATATAAAGAAAAAATGAAATTTCCAGAAACAACCAAGGATAATTATCTTGTTTGGTTTTCCAAGTTAGTTAATGACGGAATAGACAAATACTTTAATTTTGATGATGATAAATATGAAGAAAAATTTATATTTTTTATTGCCCACATATACTTTATGATCGAAAAATATTCATACCAATATTATAGAGCCAACCTTTACGAGAAACGTTCAGTGAATTTAGCCCAGAGACTTGCTGCTGTATAAGTTATTAAATCTTATTTTAAACATTTTGGAAGCTATCAATCACCCAAAAAAGTCTTGAAAAAACCGCCAATATATTCCTATCGGCAGAAAGCATGAACAATAAACATTGCCAAAACGCTTCAGAACCGCCTAAATATATAAAAGTATAAAAAGGGAGTTTCCCTTTTATTTAAATAAATTGGAAGGAAGGATTATTATGAAAGAGAAAGAAAGAGTAAAAGAGATGAATGAATTAATTGAAAAGGAAAGAGCTGAATGAAGTTGAAGAAACCATTAAAAAAGATGAAGAAAAATATAATACGAAGATAAATAAAATTGAAAATGAATTATTAGAAGAACAATATAGAGTAGGAGCTTTTGGTAAGTCTGGTTCAAATAATTAACATGCTAGTTTAGCATAAATATACGCAATCAAACCTCAATGCAATACCACAGAGCTGACTTTTATTAGAAATGTTCGGTAAATTTAGCTCAAAAACTTGTTGCTGCATAAGCCATAAAATCGCAAAACACATCAAGTAATAAATTTTATGCCACATAACATTTTTTGTGGAAAACATCTCATAAAGAGACTTTATCTCCATAAAAACTCTTAAAAATTAAAACCGAAGCCAACAGCGATAAACTTACCGTTACCCCATGCAACATCTTCCAAGGAAATCCATATCCTTGAAAGTAGAATCTTCTACCATTCCTAAAAGCCGATTTTTCATTTAAAACTCCTGTATTTTTAATACACACCATTTTTAATTGTTAACTTGTACCGATTACAAAACAGCCCTTAAAGACAATGTTTTACTGTTTTTGGGTCAATATCATAATCCCATAAGGATATATATAACTACTTTTACGGAAGTTATAAATATGAATAAACAAATTACAATAACATTCTTACAAATAACGTTATGCGACATTAGAGCTAAAATTAAAACTATTAAACATTCGATTAATATAAAGGCTTGATATTTACAGAAAATCATATTATATTATTTTATTATGGAAGAAAATCTTACCCTTCGTGAAAAGGAAATATTTAATTTAATGCTCGAAGGTATTCCTCCGAAGGAAATTGCGAACAGGATTAATATAACTTACAACGCAGTCGATAAACGCAGGACTAAATTATACCGTAAACTGGGTG
>Ga0209755_10002200_pt1 | contig 27340 bp, 15 predicted proteins | sample TergutCo191P1_FD_187301 | JGI IMG/M metagenome (GOLD analysis project Ga0209755, IMG submission 187301) | Cornitermes sp. P1 segment gut microbial communities from Petit-Saut dam, French Guiana - Co191P1 (SPAdes) (version 2) | ecosystem: Host-associated > Arthropoda: Insects > Digestive system...
GCTCGGCGAACTTCCCCGCCGATTGTCACATACGGGCGCAGGAAAATAACATAGGTCGTATTTTCGGTAAGACCGGTTACTCTGTGATTTTTCACTCCGCTTGCAGGTGCAGGGCTTCCGATAGATGCCCACAATCCCGGGGTGTTGTTAATGGTAGCCATGTATGCCTCAATGCCGCCGTCACGGCGCACTGCACTATAATCCGCAACGTGGATTTCATAGCTAAAACCATCGGTGCTTTGCACTCGCAATGCTATCGGCGGAACGGCAGGAAGCGGGAAGTCCCATCTATCGCTAAGGTAGCTTTCAACACGGCTACGTGCAGCCATAATAAAATCGGCCACGGCAGTGGGGCTGGTTACATCCAGAGGGAATTCGTCCGCACCAATGAGATGGGATTGTTGCGTAGGCAACAGCATATCATTAAGGAAACTGTGCCGTGCGGGCGAGCCCGGCGGCAAAGGATGATTCCGCTGATAATTAATGTGTGCGGCAGAACGCCCAAAAATCAAATTATTATCCATGGCGGTGTGATTTACACCAACAACTGTGTGCCAAATATTGCGCTGGTTTGAAGCACCCGGGCGCATAATTTCCAAATAGCGAGATTCCCACGCAATGTCAATTTCCGTTTGGGCTTCTCGAATAATTTCAACAGGAGGGGAAGAAATCATTTCCGGCGTAAAGGGAAGCGGCACAAGCGGCGGCACAAAAACACTGCTGTATGCCCACCCGGACGATTGCCCTCCGGGTACACGCACCACACGTATAGCCACAAAATAAACTGCATTGCCGGAAATATATTGGTTGCTTACGCCGCCCCCTGCGGCAAAAGAATGATAGCGAGAAATATAAAACTGGGAATGGTTAATGCGCCAGGTTATATCGTCTTCGTCACCGGGGTCTAGTAGGCTTGGGTGATAGCTGGAGTCGAGATGTTCACGTGGGACAAATTCAACAGGCTCGGCTTCACGGTATCTGGTAAGCCTTTGCAAATCGTCCCAAGAATCTGAAACAAAAACCTCGTACCGCACGCTTTCGTCAAGAATGCGCCCGTTCCACGGGTCGCCCGGGGGTATGGCATCCACCTCAATTGGGGTGGCGGGGAAGCGCAAAAACGCAAGCCATTCCATAGAAATTGTGGCACGGCGTGCCTGACCCTGCGGTTCAATATGGTGGCGGATATCTACAATTTCCGGTCTGTATGGCCTAAAATCCGCACGGTGCGGATAAAATTCACGTATGGCGGTGCGCTCCACCCGGCCATCACTAAAGTGCATGGCAAGAGAGAACGCCCTGGGCGTACGAGGAATTCCCGGCCCTACAAAAAAGTTGTTTAGGAACAGCATCGCATCGCCGCCCCTAACCGCAAGTATCCTGTATGCGCTGGTGCCGGGTGCGGGTATTGTCCCGTCAATTTCGGGTGCCCAATGCCATTCTTCAATTTCGATATGGGTTAGACCGGCACCCGCAAGTGCGCCAAGGGGCGGCCACCACAGGCGTATAAATTGCGCACCGGCCTGCTCCACATTAAGTTGAGGCACCATAGTTACAACCGTGAGATAGTCGTTGCGGGTGAAAAATAATTCGTAGCTGTGGGTGCCAACTATAACCGTTGCAGAGTCACGCCAGCCACCTGCGCCCCCACCTCGCCGCACTTGGTGGCTTGCAAGGCCGGGGTTGTTGCCCAACAGCGGATTAATTGCCACGGCAACATCGCCTATTGCAGGAATATCCGTATGGGAAAATGTTGCAGACAACGTACGCCCATCGGGGCTTATGCTAATTTGCCCCTCGGGCGCATCCACCCCGCCCACACGCATAGGCGGCAAATGACGGCCGCCACCCGGCGGAATCGTATCCGTGTTTACTTCAAAAACGATGCTCCAGTACGGGAAAATATTTTGCCCACGAAATGTGGGATTTTCCCACGTAATCGTAATCGAATCGCTGTGACCGTAGCCCGTTGGGGTAATGTCTGTAAGGAAAAGCAGCCCGCCTTGTGGAGGAGTATCATCCATAACAGCCGGCGCAGAGATTATTGGTGCTTCTTGCCCCGGCGGATACGCAGGGGGAGTACCCAGCGCAGGCACGCTTCTGATGGGGTTAATCACAACTTCGTACAGGCTTGCGGCCTCCATGGGAAAAGTTTGGCGTTCAAACCTGTTTTCCCAAATAGTTTGGGGCGAACGGCTGATATCCTGCGCTGTGCCGCCGGGCGGGGGGTTAACAGGTGCGGCTTCCTCCCTGCCCAAGTCAAAACGGGGGAACACAGCATTGTTTGTTCTGTTATAGATTCTTACGTCGTATGCCGTTGGGAAAAGCGTCCAAATATCTCCGGGAAAGGGTACTCTTTCCGGAGGAACACGCAAATCGGGTACCGCAGATTGCGGCGGTCTTTCCCACCATATACCAAAGTGGTAATTGCCACCGCCGGACGTTGCGTTATCCACGTCAATCCACGCCCTTGTAACCGGTCGCTGGCGCATTGGTGTAGGCGGCGCAGACGCAAAAACCGCAGTAGTTGTCATCCCCGCAAGCACAATTATCACAAACGCAAGAAACTTTTTCATTTACATCAACCTTTCTGTGGTATGTAGCTAAGACCTTGGGGGCTTTGCCCCCAAGCCCCCTTGAAGTTCTCGGGGCGTTGCCCCGAACCCCACAAGGGGACAAGTCCCCTTGACCCCTAATATTGGTGGATATACTGCTTCGGGGAGATGGGCAACATCCAGTGTGGTGATTTTTTTCAAACATATCCGGTTAGTGACACCAACCAGTTCAAGTTGAAAATTTTGATTTTTTGGGAGGGGAGTCCGGGGGACTGGGGCTGTTGTAAATTTGCAACAGCCCCCTTTTTGTCATTCCGGGGTTGTCGCCCCTACCTCGGGAAAAACTTTTCGGATGCGGGTGACGCACACGGCACTGTCCCCCGCCCCCGAAAAGTATTTCCCGACGGGGCTTTGGCTTCTACAGTTTTGTAAGGAAGTTTGTATGACGGCGTGAAGATTTCATGTTTTGAAACAGTTCCCGGGAACTTACACTCGCACCCTCGAATTTAACAACGTAAGCATATCCAAAAATTGTCCTATTGTTACGGAACCTGCGGGGTTTAGGGCTGTGTCGGTTACTATGCCCATTTCGAATGCGGCACGAACGGCTTGTGCATACCGTGCATCCAGGTTCATTGCGGCGGTGCGTGCCGGATTATTTATGCGCATTGTGGAAATGCGTGTGTTTGTGCGATGTTCGTACAGTGACATAATTACCGCAATGGCTTCTTGGTTGGAGATAAGCCCTGCCGCATTGCGGCTTGACAAGGTTACGTTAAGGTTTGCGTTTGCCCACGCAAATGCGTCTGCGCCTTGCGGCACTCCTGCGGCACGGGCGATAGAGCCTACAACCATCTCACGGTTTGCATTCGCCGCAAGGTCTACATTTACGCCAAAAAGGTCTTCCAGTCCGTAACGTGCAACTATTGAGATAACAACAGGACCACGGGGTACTGTTTCGATGCCCGCAATTTCTACAATGCGACCTGCAAAGGCAAACTCGCCCGGGGTGCGTGCCAAAAACGCACGCCCGTTATGCACCTCAAAGAGTGTTTCGGCTTGCCAGTTTCCGCCTACATTGCGGTACCCGGCAATAAACATATTCTCGGCGGTTTGGGTTGCAACAACGTGCATTGCCGAATCAAATTCTGTTATGGGGAAACGCCTTGCAGTAAGAATTCCGTCCCGTGCGGTGGTAATAAACCCTGCGGCTTCACGGCGGATTTCTGCGTCAACACGTTCAAGTACATTGTAAATATGGTCGGAAATAGTTTCGTTGGAGCTGTAGGCTAATAGATGCTCGGTTACGCCCTCACGAATAACCGGGTCATTCAGCCACCTTTCCACAATGCGCTCTGCACGGGTACTCATGGTTCTGTCCCATGCTTCCAGCCCACGAATAGAATCGTTTGTGGCAACCAGCGTCATGTTAACATTTGTGCGAGGGGTTAACGCCGGCACGCCAAACACGCTGTCTAAATGAGAGCGTCCGATTTCCATACGCAAGAATGCGTCGGATAAGTCCGAACCACGCTCGTCAATTGCCCGCAACACATCCAGCATTGCTTGATTGTGGGCGGCGTTTACCAAGGACGGCGCAAGCAAAAATTCCATGTCCGGGAAAGATGTTATGAAACCTCGGTTATATTCGTTTGCGGTGAGAATGTTTGAAAGCGGCAGATAGTACACAACGTGGTTAACGCCCGTGTTGTGCAAGCGCACAGGGGTATCCGGGTGGGCAAGAAGTTGACCGGCAAAAACATCACCCGGGCGGAAAACCAAAATGGAGCTTGTTGAAGAATCCTGCACCGGCCAGAACGGGCGGCGTAAAAGCTCTTCCAAACGGCGGCGCAAGTAGCCCAGCCAATCGTCTGTTTCACGTTCAAGGCGGTCTTGGCCGGGGTCTATATCTGTTAGGACTGTGATTACGTTGGACCAAATAGAGCGGTCGTTTACAGCTAAGTCTACCAGACGAACACGCATTTGGTAAACGGAACTATGTTCCAACCCCGTGACCAAAAACTGCATACGATTTGGGTCATCGGAATGGATATTTGCCGTTGTCATCAGGTTATGCGGCACTGTGAAGTATGGCCGCCAAGCATTTTCGCCCTCACGAATTTGGAATTCGAATGCAAATAAGGTTCCAATTCCCGCAACAACCATTGGCATTTCTGGATGCGACCAGCTTACAAGTGCCATTGTTTGCCCGTCAAACCCTGCACGAGTGCCGGAATTTTCCTGCCGCAAGGCGGCCGGCGGGGCAATGGGAAGTGTCGTAACCGGCACTTCAACCCAGGCAGAAACTGTGCGGATAAGCACGTAGTCTTGCAGTTGTGCGTCAAACATTTCCACGATGCGAACGGTGCGCACATAGTAGAAGTAGAGGTTGTTTGGGTGCAGACTCATGTCCCGCAGGGAAATTTCTGTGCCGCTGTGCCTGTATATATAATTGTTGGGGCTTGCGGCACTCATGGCCGGCATTGTGATTGCGGGCGGCGTAACGGTTGTTACACGCAAGTCATTCCCTGTTGTAGCCCATGCCTTGCGGCGTGGCGAGTTGGTTCTAATTTCTTCGGAGTTTAGGAATTCCAGGAAATTTGCGTTGCGGTTATTCATTTGCGCATCGGAAAGACGTGCGCCTGCTTGTATGCGCAACATTTCCCATTCTATTGAAACACCGCCGTCCACTTCCTCACGGGAAAGACCAATCGGGTCCCAGTGTATGGTGGCTTCGGTTTGGGTAATGTAGCGCACGCCAAGGTTTTGCGGCGCAGGCGGGAAAATTTCGCCGGGACCGGGCTCCGGGGGCGTACCTGTGGTTGTATCGGAAACAATGCCGGTGAATGCAGAAATGGCAGGGTTTGTGTACAAAGGCGAAGGCGCAGGACGGGTAAACCTGCCGCTTTCATTCGTGAATTTTTCAATTTCCAAATCTGCAAACACGAAGAACGCTGTGTTTTCTTCCATGCCTGTAAGGCGCAAACGCACGGGGAAGTATCCTTCGTTTTCCAGAACCGAAGCGGTTACAGCAAACAAATCCGCTTCATCCCGTGCCGAATTGTGCGAAACATTCAAAGCCTCGCCCAAGTTAAGGGCAACGGGGGTTGTTGTTATCCCCGGCACACTGCGAATAAGCGGAATATCCGTGATTCGCACCACACCCGAGGAGGGGTTGCCTGTTTGCGCAGCACGCAAAACGTGCTGGATTCTGTCTTCGCTAAGGTCTAATTCTGTGCGGAACACGGGGCCGCCATTCCACTGTGAAGCCAAGCTTGCAAATGGAATGGAAAGAGCGTTTGCGGGGTTAACCCTGCCGGCATGAGAAATCGGGTTGCCGCCGGGGAAAAATGTGTTGCTCATTTCGTCGTAAAACTGCCCAATGTATAGATTTGTCGTGATTTGCGTGTACATCGGATAGAGGGTGTTCATATATGCGGTGATTGCCCTTGCGGGTACAGAAAAATCAACGTCAAGGAAAGGTATTGCATCGGGAGAAACTTGTCCGGCTTCCACTTGGATATTTGCGGGCGGCGGCACATCAAGGGTGCCAAAGTCATCAATTACGATGTAATCGAAAAGACTCCACTCGCTTTCTCCACCACGGAATGCAGGGTTGTCGCTTGTTAAATGTCTCCATTCGTGCAAGCGCACCGTCATGAAATGAACGCCGGGGAAATCAATATCATTTCTCAAATTATCAGGCGGGGGGGGGAATCGGTCTCTGCGCACGGTATTGGTTAGAATGTCCAGAGAAACAACTGCGGCAGACGCTTGAAGCTCCGGACGTGAGATGGTACGCAAAGTTTGCCAACCCTCGGGGTTTGCGGCACCGTCACGTTCGGCAATTACCTCTGCACGGTTTTGGATAGGATGTGGCGTGGCGGCATATTGCTGGTTGCCCAAAAATCTGCTTTCTATTGCGGGCGTGCCACCCGGTACTGCAATAAAATCACTGCCCAAAGTAACATCATTGCTTCTTTGCGTGCCTAAATAACGCACCTGGAAGCCCGACAAAAGCACGCCGTTCGCATCTCTCATGCGGCGTATTTCCATAGAAACACGCAAGTAGTCCCTAAGTCCGGTTAAGAGGGCAGGACCCAGAGGACCCGCTTCCGGCGCAGTGGAAAGCCCCACCGTGTAATCCAATCTTACACGGCAATTTGCAGTTTCAAGAATCTGCGTTAGCACGGGTACAGGGGCAATGTCCCATTCAAGCCGATATTCAAGATATCCTGCCTGGAAGTGAGACGGCAATGCTTCTCCCGGTCGGGGGGCTTCACGCATTGGTCTGTGAAGAAGCCTGTCGGGTATTGCACTTACTCTAAAATGGTGGGGCATATCAATATCGGGTATCATGTCCGGTCGCCAAATTACGTTCTGGGAAAAGCGTGTAAGCACAGCACCCTCGTCCCGAGGATTAGTGGACGACCATGTGATTTCAAACCGCAGTTCTTCGCCCAAAGTGTCGGGCAAGGTAAACTGCACATTTGGCGAAAACGCCGCCACGTTTACAGGTTCAAAACCTGTTTGCGGCCCTTGCACATCCAATTGATACCAGCCTGTGCGCACCAATCTGCGGTTCACGGGGTCTAGGTTGAAATTAAACGGCTCTACAACCAGCACATTCTGCCCCATAAGCCTTTCAAAGGTGAATGTCAAAAATGTGTAGAACGGTATCCCGTGTATTTCGTCAGACTCGGGGAGACTAAGGAAATTGTCGGGTAGGTCGTTTAATCTAAGGACAACACGCTCATACAAGGTGCTGGGGCGCAGTCCGCCAACTTTTATGCGCAAACGGTCTGCATCTTCCATGCCTTGCCTATGGAGAAGAGAAACATTGCGCAGTCCTATTTCATGTTCGCCTGCCGGGCGGTCTGCGCCCGGTTGGTGGAATGCGACATTTTCATCCATCCAGCTACCGTTGTCGCCGTTATTCCCATTACCTGCGGCAGGGCTGTACACTTGGGTATAAAGCCCCTCGATTGGAACGGTTACGGAAAAACACTCCGATGTTACGGTTTCCATTCCGCCATGTTCAATCCGCATATACAGGTACACCTGTGGCTGTTGCGCCAGCCCCAAGGGATTTGTGGTAATGCAAGTGTAAAATCCGCCTTGCGCTTCATCAAAAAAGGCGGGCATATTAAAGCGAATGTCCAGACCAAGGTCTTGTGCGGCAGGGGACGTTGTTTGCACACGAATAGGTGAAGTGTCAAAATTGGGGCTGTTTAGAAGATTGCCGTCATGACCGCCTAGCCTTGCACTGCGTGTGTTTGGCACGCCGGCGGTTGCACTTGCGGCAAAAGGTATCGGGTTTATGGTGTTTTCGTCAAAACCGTTAAAAACAAAAACTGTCTCCGGTGTGCCTACGTAGTTTCTGTCATTTGCGCCAACCCTGCGGTTGCCGGCGGGGGGCAAAGCATCTGTGCCAATTACATAGTCGGCAATGGCAGTACCCACAAAACGCTCCAGGGTTATATCATAAATTTTGCCCTGCCTAAAAAAGCCGGGATGCCCGGGGCGTGCCTGGTTGCCCTCGATAAAGAAGTAAAACTGCCCATCTTCCCACAAAAAGTGGAAAGCATTATTGTCTACAAAACGGAAAGAAAAGCCCTGCCCATCCCCAATGTTAAAACTGGGGGAAAGCCGCAAATAGTAGGTTGGGTCGTCCTCTGTGTTAAAGGGAACGTCATCGGAATTTTGGTTTGTATTGGGCGAAAAACTCAAAAAGTCGCTGCGCACAGGGGTGTGCGTAAGGGTACGGTCAATGTGCATGGGATTTGCGCAATCGGCTACGGTACAGGCATCATCCTCGCAAACGAGAGCAAAACGGGGGCGGTCGTTTGCCCGGGGGAAACTGGGACCCAGGTTAGTATCCGGTGTGCTACCCCATCCCGAGTTGTACACAAAATACGCATTTGCAGATTGAAAACCTACGCCGCCCGGTGCGTAAATGGCAAAACCGCCGCCGGGGCTGGGTCTAACAGGGTCGCTTACGTGGGTGTATCGCTCTATTGCTCCGGTAGTGGGGAAACGGTCGAAAACGTCGAAATTTACCATAAGTGCGTTTTCATGGTTGCCAGCCTCGTCAAAGGCTGCGATTTGAAGAACCGAAAGCTCGTGCCTTCTGCCCAAATGGTCGAAGAATCTGAGAACGTACATAAAAGGGTCGCCGCCGGCAGACACCGGCCAGCTGGTCATAACCGCACCATAGGGTCTCTCCCTGCCGGGTACGTTCCGCCTAAGCTGGGTAGAATGGTTGCCATGAAGCGGCTCCAAAACCATATTGCGGTGCAGTGCAAGCACATTACCGCTTGGCACAGTAGCGTCCCTTGCCCACACAGGCGTTGCAAAAGGCGCAAGCAAACCAAAAGTCATAACCAAAGCCATAAACAGGCCAACGTGCTGTCCAAATCTCTTCATTCTAAGTAGCCCCCCCAATGGGATTTTTTTTCGTACACAAATAATCACAAATCTAATTTGCCGTCACTTAGTATATCGGATTGTTTTGCAAAAGGGAATAGCGAACATATGTTTTTTTGCAGGGAATTGTATCCGCACAGCAAATCGTCAAAACAATCCGGTTGGTGTCACTAACCGGATGAGTTTGCCGCACCGTGGAGAAAGCGGGCGTTACCCCTTGCCCCGCCAGCGCAACCGGTGAAAATGCAAAGCCACGATGTTAAGGGGATTGCGGGTCAAGCCCGCAATGACAGGCAAAGTGGGCTACTGCGAGAGCCAAGCCGCAATGACAGAAAAAATGCGCTATTGCGAAACCCAAGCCGCAATGGCAAAAAAACAGGCTATTGCAAAAATACGCAACAGCCAAAGCCCCGTCGGGAAATTCTTTTCGGAGACGGGGGACTGTGCCTTGCGTGTCCCCACGTCTCCGAAAAGATTTTCCCGAGGTAGGGGCGACCCCTTTACACCGTTTCCTGGCAAACAAAAAAGTGCGCCCGGCGCACAGCGATAACCGGGGACACATTTGCAAGTGTACGCATTCTCACGAAGCCGGGTTCAGTTTCCTAACGTACAAAAAAGTGCGCCCGGCGCACAGCGATAACCGTGGACACGTGTGCGGGCGCACACATTCTCACGAAGCCGGGTTCAGTTTCCTGGCAAACAAAAAAAGAAGCCGGAAAACCGGCTCCTTTTTTGTTTCTTATTCGATTTTGATTAACCGAGGATTACGTTAGGGTCTGCCCACTGTAGGGGTACACCAAATTGATTTGCAAGGAAGCGTACAGGTACGAACATACGGCTGTCAACAACTGTTGGGATGATGCGGCCATAATGTTGTGGATGTCCTGCGCCTACTGCGATATCCATTTGTTGACCATTCACGCTTGCTGTAGGTCTGTCAAGGTAAAGAACAACAGTGCGTGAAGTTCCGTCAGCGTGTGCGCCTGTGAATGTTGCTCTGCGTGCATCGTAGTCCCAATCAACGGAAACGCCAATGAATTCTGCGAATACACGGGGGTTCATCATTGCTGTAACATAACCTGTTACCATGGGAAGCAAAGCAAGTTCGGGGATAAGACCTGCGCCTTCAACATAAACCATTGTGCCTGTGCTGAAAGAACGGCGAGCAAATACTCCTCCGGGACCAACACCAATGTTTCCTGCGGGATGGTCTGCGTCAATTACTTGCAAGCCACGTACTTCAAGAACTACTGCATCGTAAGGCATATTGTAGAAACGTCCACGAAGAACATAGTCGCTGAGAAGTTGTGCAGCAGAACCACGAAGAACAGGAGCAAGGCTTCTGATGTCGGTGCCTGCAACATAATCGGTGCCGCCAAGGATAAGGTCACTGTTCGGGGAAATTTGAGGACCGTAGATAACTACGTGCCATTCAAGACCAGGAGCAGTAGGACCAGCTACGAAAACTTCGTCAAATTCGATGATACCAGGTGCGTTAGCAGATGTTCTGGTAACTTCAAATCCAAGTACTCCGTAGTGACCGGTGGAACCCCATGCGTTGCTTTGTGCGCGAAGACGTGGAAGCTCACGAAGTTCGAAGCCGCTGTCTTCTTCGTTGATGATAGGCTCGGAAAGGTATACGTGCATTTCACCGTGAGGAATGGTGATTTCGCGGCCGTTTTGTACTGCTTGCAAACGGAAGCGGATTTCGTCACCGTGGTTGAGTGTACCTGCGTCATGCTCGGTGATGGTGAATCCGGCAACACGGGTAAGGGAGAGAACGTCGAAGTTGTTACGTGTAATAACTTCAGCGGGCTCTTGGGTTACAACGATTGGGTCGTATACGTTTGCAACAACAGCGGCTCCGCTGAAGTTACCGTTGCGGTATACACGGATTTCGATTTCGTTTCCGTGGCGATGTTCAAAGCCAGCTTCAACAGAAAGCATAAGTCCGATATCCATACGACGAAGACGAGATTGAGATTCAGGTGCAAGACGACGGGTTGCAAATGTCATAGAACCATCATCTTCTTGGTACTGGTGAAGTCCGGGGATAAAGAACAGTGGACGGTCAAATGTTCCCCATCCGAAAGTATCGGTGTTTGCACCGTCACGGCCGCCACGTACTCTTGCATCAACGATGCGTACGCCTTCGGGAGGAACAAGTTCGAAACGGTCTACACCGCTGTACAGTGTTCCTTGGATGATTTCTTCAATGCGGATGGTGTGGTTGCCTGCGTGCATCCAACGGTCGTTGTCTGCAAAGTCAAGGCCGCCTTGGTTATCCATAAGGGGTACGTGTTCCATAAGAGGCACTGTCCATCTGCCGGAGCGGATGTCGTTTACTTCGCCGGGGCCACGAATTGCAAGTACATCATCCCAGTCAAGGGTTGCAACTGTAAGGCTTCTTGCTCTCCAGCCGGATGCTTCAGCTGTACGCTCTGTCCATACAGAACCTGAAGGCCATGCACGGGTTTGAGCGGGGTCACGGGGCAGGATTGATGCTGTACCGTGTCCGTGGGGGTCAATTCTTTGTCCGCCTTCAACGTCACCAACATATACGTCGATTGCAAGGTCGCCGGTTGTTGCTGCGCCACGAACGGGGATAAGGCTAATGCCACGGATGGTGATTTCTGCGGGGGTGTTGCGAGCGGTGAATGTTGTACCACGTGGTGGTGTTTGTACATTAAGAACGATTTCATGTCTGCCGGTGAGTGCGTTGTTGAATGGGTTGGTTGTAGGCAGAGCCCAGGTAATTGGGTTTGCTGTACCTGTGGGTGCGCCATTGAGCCAGTGACCGGGGTCTACGATTGTTACAGCATCGTCACCGTCTGCATGGGCGTTGAAGCGTGCAGCAGTGTCTTGGTTGCCGAATGCTTCGTTACCTGTTGCACGTGCGCCTCTGATGAGGTCTTCAAGGTCATCTACCAAGTCACGAGCAAGTTCAAGTTCGGAAAGGTCCCAAACGAAGTTGCGGGGTGCTACAAGGCGTACGTTGAAGTTGCTTCCGCCGTTTGCTGGGTCGGGGTCAAGAAGACGACCGATAGAACCTTCTTGGATACGGATGCCGGAAAGGGTTCCGATACCATCAAGAGGTACAACGCTTGCTGCGGAAATGTTAACGCCGGTTCCCCAGCCTGTGAACATTGTTGCGCCGCCAAGAAGTGTAACTTCACGGGGAGATACGCCGCCGCCACCCTCACGGAGGAAGATGGAGATTTCGGAATCGTCACGGCTTGCGCGGATACCGCGGATTGTTACGTCAATCCAACCTTCAAGTGTAGGAATATCATACACTTGTGTGCTAACACCGTGAACATTAACTGTTCTTGGGGATGCGCCAGGCATTGCTGCCCATGTGTCATCGGTTGGGAACAAGTCTACTTGTACGTTTCTGTAGAATGTGGTGTGAGGAAGAGGATGGTCGTTTGTGAGGTGAATTGCGGTGTTGTTTCCTGCGGGCAGTCCTGTTTCAGCTGCAACAGCTGCAGAAATATACACTGGGTGTTCGCCATGACCTACGCGAGGAACGCTTGGTCTGTTTCCCCAGCCTGCTCCGCCTGGACGGTCATATTCAAGCCAGTTAACATTCAGGAATCTGTTTGCGTTTCCGTCAACAGTGCCACGTGCGTTTGCGATGTTGTTCAAGATGTTGAAGAATGCAGCGTTGTCTGTGGTTTCGCCGTCAACACGGAAGTTGGGACCTGCGTGGAAGTGGAACATATTCGCTGTTGGGAAGCCGAATGTGTTTCCGCCGCCTTGACCTGCTGCAAATGCTCTTACTGCTGCACCTGCGGGGTCACCGATAAGAAGTGCTTCTCTGGAGGTAATTGTCCAAGGAGCTGCGAAACCTACTTCGCCAGCGTTTGCGCCACCGGCAAGTACGAAGTCGATTACTGACATAGAGCCGCCGTCAAGGGCGAGTTGAGAAAATGCTGCTGCATCTATACGGAAAGTATAGGGGTCGATGATATTAGGCCAGCCTGTAAGGCCTCCAACATTTGATTGCGGTGAGTTTCTGGGGTCACGGATTTGACCCGGTCTTGCATTACCCATGAGGTTCATTGGCATCATGGTTACTACCATGATAACTGCCATCAATAGTGCTAGTTTCTTTTTCATAATTTCTCCTTTCCGGTTTTTGAAAATAAAACCGTTACGCTTTTATTTTTCGCTTCTTTCGCGCCGCTTCCGTCGCGCTTTACAAGCCTGTTTGGGGCAAAGTTTATTGCTGCTCTTGTTCCTTAAAGGCCTCTTCAACACGCATTCTTACCGCATCTACTTCGTCCTGGGACATACCGCTTTTGTACTTTGCGATACTCTGTCCTGCAAACAAGCGCAAATTTTTCTCTCTTCCGGCGTCCAGCATACGTGCCGTAAGGAGTGCATCATGCAATAAATTTTCCTGATACTGTTTGAAAACCCTGTCAGACATTTTATTGCTCCTTTCAGGCTTGCTGTGTGGCGCAGTTTAATCATCTTTTGGAAGCGATGCGCCATTTGGGCTTTGGTGCCCAGAAAACTGCTTTTGCTTTTTAGGGCTAAAGCCCGTGGATGAAACGACGGTACTTTGGCCTAAATTTTGCCGTTTCCCGCAAAAACCGATACCTCCTTTCGTATATTGGCAACAGGGCAGTATCCGGTTGGAAAGTTCTACCTCGTTACCTTGCTTGTTTGTGACTATAGCACTTCGGAAAAATGCGGTCAATACAAAAACCGAATGTGTAAAGAAACTGTAACCAAAGGTATAAATTTCCATACGCAAAACGCCCTTTTCCGAAAGAGCCGCAAGGGAGTGTAACACAAACCCTTTGAAAAATTCAACCTTTTTTGTTGAATTGTAACAAAGTTGTAATATTTTACGGTAGCTCCCTTGATTTCTTTGCCCTGTTATTATTTGAGGTGACGGATTTTTTATCCCTATAGGATTTTTATGTAACAAAATTGTAACATGGGTTGATTTTTGCGAAAATTGGCACACAATAAAAACATGGCCGATGCGTCAACATCGGCCATGTATAGTCGCAACCGCCCACTCGCTTATTGCTTAACCCGAGTAGCCGTTACTTTTGCGCTTTTTATGGGTTTTATTTTTAATTCTAGTCATTCTCCAGCAGTTCAATCAAGGTTTTGAGTTGCGCATTTGAATCGAGATAGGCGTACCTGCCGCCGGGGTATTCGCCTTTTTGAATCAGCGGGATGCCGTTTTTTTCAAGGCGCATGATGGTTTCTTTCATGCCCTTGATATTAAACGCAAGGTGATGAATGCCCTCGCCGTTCTTTTCTAAATCTTCACGCCAGGTGGAGGGATGCGAATCCGGCTCAATCAGCTCGATTGTCATGTTGCCGCCCACGGGAAAAAACATGAGCTTTGCCCGTGCTTCCGACGGCGCACCACGAAACTCTGTCTCCGCTTCTGCAAGCGTTCCCGTCCACGACCATCCCGGCATTTCACAGCCCAATAACGCCGCATATGCCGCACCCGTTTTCTCTATGTCATGCACGATTATGCCAACTTGCACGCAAATATCTGTTCCCAATAAATTTTTGTCCATGTGAGTTATTCTCCTTTTATTTTTTGAATTGCATCCGTGAAATATTTCGGGAGCGGTGATTCAAATTCCATTTCTTCGCCGCTTGTGGGGTGCGTAAAACGCAGTCCCACTGCGTGCAAAATTTGCCCGTCCAGCCCGAAAGGTTGCCTTGCCGCACCATATGTGGTATCGCCCAGCACGGGATGCCCTATGTGCGCCATATGCACCCTAATTTGATGGGTGCGCCCGGTTTCCAGCCTTGCCGCTATCAGCGTGTATCTGCCCAGTTGCTCCAGCACTTCTATATTGGTGACAGCGTTGCGTGAGCGAGTTTTTTCACGCAACACACCTGCCACTGCCATGCGTTTTCTGTCTCTCGGGTGGCGGCCAATGGGCAAATCTATCCGCAAATTTTTTTTCACTATGCCGATGCAAATCGCATTGTATGTGCGTCCCATGGTGCGCCGTTCGAGCTGTGCCGCAAGTGCGATATGCGCCGCATCCGTTTTTGCCACAACCATAAGCCCGGACGTGTCTTTGTCCAGCCGATGCACAATCCCGGGGCGAAGCACGCCGCCTATCCCCGACAATTCGCAGTGATACAGCAAGGCGTTCACAAGCGTGCCGCTGTGATGCCCTGCCGCAGGATGAACCACCAGCCCACGTGGTTTGTCCACCACAAGCACATCCGAATCCTCGTGTATAATATGAAGCGGAATTTCCTCCGCCGTAGCCGCAAGGGGAACGGGCGCAGGAATTTCGCACCGGATGGAGAGGTTTTCATGAACACGGGTAGACCTCGGGGCGTTGCCCCGAACCCCACAAGGGGACATTGCCCCCTTGACCCCCATAATGGTTATTTGACCATCATTGATAAGTTTTTGGGCGAATGCACGGGATGGGATTTCTTCGCAAAAATTTGAGAGGAAAACGTCTAGGCGTTGGCCGTCCGCTTCGGGCGGGACGGATAGTTCGATAATTTTCATGACAGCGGAAAATCCTTTACCACAAAGAGCGTGACAAACAGCAACGCAAAAACGCCAACCGTTACATACACATCCGCCAGGTTAAAAATGGCGAATCGCATAAACAAAAACTCGAACATATCCCGTACAATGCCAAGCCACACACGGTCTACAAGATTGCCAAGACCGCCTGCGAAAACCAACGCCAGCGGCACACGCAAAAACCAAAACCGCCGCTGAAGCGGCAAGCGAGAATAGTACCACAAAAGGCCGCATAAAATCAAAACCTTTAGGCCCGACAGCAACCACTGCGAAAAAGCCAGGCCGCCCAGAAAACCAAAAAAAGCCCCGGAGTTTTCAAAGTACGTTAACCCCAGAACCCCCGGTATAAGGATGCGGGCATCTTGCCCGGCTAAATTGACCACAGCCCACGCTTTTAGCCATAAATCTGCCGCCAAAAGCACCGCCACAGTTGCGGCAAAAAATATCCATGCTGTTCGTTTTTGCAAAGTGTTGCTCCCTTATATCACCCGTACACCTCGGTTATTTTTTCTTTGACGAGTGCGACATCCTCTTGTTCCATTGCGGCTTCGGTTTCACAAATTTTTTGGGACAGACCTTTCACTGCAATGTCTGCGTTTTGCATTTTGATTTCGTACAGCGTGTAAAGCTGTCGCTTTTGCGACACACGCAAATCCATGTTTGATTGTGCCACTTTTTCACCTCTATTTTCCAAATTGCCGTTTGTACGCTTCTTCCGCTCGTTTGGAAACAGCGTCTATTTCCTCTGCCGTCATTCCGCTTTGGAGACGTAGCTCGGCAAGGCCTAGATATGATGCTAGTTCTTTCGGCTTGTCGTTTTTGAGCAATTCTTGAGCCAGGCGGTTATCAAACAGGGCTTGCTCTTGGCGTTCTTGAAGTTCCTTGCCCTGCATTCAATTCACCTCAAACTGTCAATCCTTATTCGTTTCTGCTTGCTTGATAGAGCTACGAATCACGTCCAAAAGCAACGTGTACTCCTCTTTCATCAACAACGCTTCGTAAGATTTCAAAAGTGCGTAAAATTCCGGCTTTGTCATGCGGTCACCTCAAAATTCCAGTTTTTTTGGAGAGGGGGTTTGAGGGAGAACCTTTTTTCTCAAAAAAAGGTTCTCCCCCAAGGTATTAGGGCGTGTTCCCACTTCTGACAATGCACGGATTTTGAGGCGATTTTTCGCCAATCAAGGAGGATTTTGCGCCGCGTCCTGGAGGGACGCAAGCAAAATCTCGACGCAGAGTGGCGGAAAATCGACCAAAAGACGGGTGTTGGCGGAAGTGGGAACACGCCCTAATACAGTTCAATTCGAAATTTTGAAAAGAGGAAAAATCATGATGGGAATAAGTCAAGGTTTAATGGTTGGCATTATTAGTGCCCACAGCAACATCGAACTAGCCAGGCAAAATCAATCTCTTGCAAGCCAGCGATACCTTGCGGGGAGGGTTCGTGAGCGGCAAGGCTTAACAGATGGAAATCCGGATGCAATTGAAGAAGGCCGGCAATTGCAAGCCGAAGGCCAACAAATGGAAATTGGTACATTTGAACATTTGGGCAATGCAATGCACAACATCAATAATCTCAATAGCGACAATCGGACGGAAAACCATGAATACGAAGACTCGTACTATGAAAACAACCGGGAAACTTCATCTGTTGGTTATGGAGAAACAGATGGGGAGACTTATGGGGAATTTAATGTAGTTGTTCGCGGTGATACCGCTAGAGGAAGCGTAAACAGGAACTTTTCCGCATCTAATCGCCAAAATCGTATTGATATTACTGCATAAAATTGAAACAAAAGGGGCCTGTTGCAAATTTGCAACAGGCCCCTTTATTACATATTCGTTACAAATACGACAAAACAATTGGAATACTTGGAAAAATCGTGATACAATGAAAGTTATAAGGAGGGTTGCGGGTGATTTCAAATCAAATTTTGCAAAACACTTTGGACGGCATTAAAAGCATCACACAAGCAGAAATTACCGCATTCGACCGGAGCGGCAACATAGTTGCAACCACAAAAAAGGGCCCGACCCAAGATTCCGAAAATCTACTACCCGCCCCGCTTCAAAATTTATCAAACGCACCGGAAAAAACTACGGTTTTGGACGGCGTTGCCTATTTCAATATAACATCCAACTTCGTTGTGGAATATATTCTTGCGGTAAGCGGTGAAGATGCCTGCAAAACAGGCAAACTTGCGGCACTTCATATAGAGTCGCTTCTTGCGGCATACAAAGAACTTCCCGGGAGAGACAACTTCTTAAAAAATCTGTTGATGGATAATCTCCTCCTGGTGGATATCTACAGCCGTGCCAAGCAGCTAAACATCGAAAATCAAGTGCGGCGAGTGGTGTACCTTGTGGAAACCGCAATGGATTCGGACATGGGTGCGGTTGATATTTTGCGTGGCATCTTCCCGGACAAAGAGCGGGACTTTATAACCGCCGTGGACGAAACCAGCATTATCCTTGTAAAAGAAATCTCCGCCGATGACACATCCCATGAAATAGAGCGCATGGCTTTAACCATAGCCGATACTCTTTCCGCCGAGGCAATGGCAGGGGTTTCTATAGCAATTGGTTCGCCTGTTACAGACCTGAAAAACATTTCCAGCAGCTTTAAGGAAGCACGCCTTGCCCAAGATGTACGAAAAATTTTTGAGATGGAAAAACAAGTGGTAAACTACGAATGCTTAGGCATTGGTAGGCTCATTTATCAGTTGCCTTCGCCGCTGTGCCGCATATTTGTTAATGAAATGTTGCAAGGGTTTTCCATGTCCGACATAGATGAAGAGCTTTTTGTTACAGTGCAAAAATTTTTCGAAAACGACCTCAATGTTTCAAAAACAGCGCAAGACTTATTCATCCACCGCAACACGCTGGTATATCGCCTAGACAAAATACAAAAGCTAACACGGCTTGACCTGCGAAAATTTACAGACGCAATCACATTCAAAATAACGCTAATGGTCACAAGATATATGCAGTACCGTGAGAAACAACAAATTTAGGGGGCATTGCCCATGATTGAATTCGATAACGTAAGCAAAATATATGAAAACGGCGCACGTGGCCTTTGCGATTTGAATTTGACAATCGGAAAGGGCGAGTTTGTGTTTGTTGTGGGAACAAGCGGCTCGGGTAAATCCAGCCTGGTGCGCCTGTTGCTAAAAGAAGTCGAACCCAGTGGCGGTTCTATTTTCGTAGATGGGCAAGACATCACCACCATAAAGCGTAGGCATTTGCCGTATTATCGCCGCAAAATGGGCGTGGTTTTCCAAGACTTTCGTCTCTTGAAAAACAAAACCGTGTTCGACAATGTGGCGTACGCCATGCAGATAGTTGAGTCGTCAAACCGTGAAATACGCCGTGCAGTACCGCAAGTGCTGGCACTTGTTGGCTTGCAAAAAAAGGCAAAAGCGTTTCCAAACCAGCTATCCGGCGGCGAGCAACAACGCACCGCACTTGCACGGGCTATAGTTAACCGCCCGCCACTTCTTATCGCCGACGAACCCACAGGAAACCTAGACCCGGACACGGCATGGGAAATAATGACGCTTCTTGAGGACATAAACGACAGGGGAACAACCGTGGTTGTAGCCACCCACGCCCATGATATTGTGGATGATATGCAAAAGCGTGTTGTGGCACTGCGCAACGGCGAACTTGTGCAGGATGTTGGCATTGGCGGATTCCCCGAAATCGGCGGAATTTCAGATAACCCTACAGATGGCAAGGAGGTACGATAGATGAAACCTCGTACAATTAGGTACTATTTCCGTGAAGCATTTCGCAGTGTAATTTATAACCGCTTCATGTCTGTGGCAAGCATTTTTGCCGTTGCCAGCAGCATTTTTATTGTGGCGGTTTTTTATATTATTGGCGCAAACGTAGAGTTTTTTATGAACCAAATGGAAGCGCAAATGGGCATGGCTGTGCGCATAGAAGAAAATCTTCCGCCGCCGGAGCAAGCACGGCTGGAGCAACGCATTCGGGAGGTGCGGCACGTTGCAAACGTCACGTTTATTTCCCGAGAAGAAGCACTGGAGAATATGCGTGATACTTTGGGTGATGCCGCTGTAATTGGTCTGGAAATGGACAATCCACTGCGGGATTCTTTCATAGTAGAGCTTACAGACCTCTCTTTCCATGATGAAGTTGAACACGCAATCTCGTTGCTTCGCCCGTATGGCGCAGCCCAAATAGACAGCGATGCGGAATTTGCTCGCACGCTAACGTCTATCTCGCACATCGTGGGACTTATATCGCTGTTCCTTATACTAATACTTGCGGGCATCTCCATTATCATTATCACCAACACAATTCGCATCACGGTTAACGCACGCAAAACGGAAATAAATATCATGAAGTACGTTGGCGCAACAGACTGGTTTATCCGCTGGCCTTTTGTGCTGGAGGGCATGATTATCGGCTTTTTGGGCGGTGCTGTACCTGCGTTAATATGCTCGTTTGGTTATGCACGTGTTGTGCGTGCCATCAACGAAATCCCCATGCTGGACTGGCTTAGTTTTATGCCGGAGGAACACATAATGCGTTACGTTCTGCCGTTTTCGCTCATCCTGGGCGTTCTAATCGGGCTTATAGGCTCGGTTACATCCGTGAAAAAACATCTAAAGGTGTAAGACCTTGGGGGCGTTTCTCCCCCGCAAACTAGAGGAGGTTTTCGTATGAAAAAAATTTTTGCGTTACTGATGGTGGTTATTTTTACGGTGCCGGTGTTTGGTGCGTCTCCGGAAACCAGACAACAACTGCGAGAGATGGAACAGCGGCGTGCGGCGGCAGGTCAACGTGTATCCGAGCAAGCAAATTTGCTTGCAGGCACGCAGTTTGAAATGTCACGAGTGGTTGAGGAAATGCAAGCGTTGGACCAGCAAATTATGGATGCGTCCGAGGCGTTAGAAGCTATAGAATACGACCTGCTTACCACGGAAGTTCGCATTGCAGACGCAAGCTACGACCTTGTTTCCGCCACACATGAGCGTGACACGCAAATGGAAATCTTGCGTGAACGTGTGCGCACTATGCACGAGCAAGGCGGTGCAGGGCTTTTCGAAATACTTTTTCAGGCAGATAGTATTTCCGATTTCTTTTCACGGTGGGAATACATACGTGCAGTTGCGGCGTTTGATAGGGAACTACTTTTGCGGCTTGAAGCATCCGAGGAGAGACGTGCGGCAAATTTGAACGTGTTAACAAATGACCGTGTGCTTATTCAAGGTTTGCAGGTGCAAATTGAAGAAGCGAGAGCGGAAATTGAAGAACGCATGGGCGAGCGGCAAGTGTTTTTCGCACTGCTACACGCAGATGCAGAACGCTATGCAGAATTTTTGGCGATACTGGAAGAAGAAGCCCATGCGATTAACCGTGAGTTTGGCGTTGTGCAAACACGGTATCGTGCAGAAGTTGCCGAAGCAGAGCGTATTGCCCGTGAAGCGGAAGAAGCACGGCTTGCCGCAGAAGCCGCCGCCCGTGCCGCAGAGCAAGCCACACGCATGGAAGCCCTGGGTACATTCAGCCACTTCGATTGGCCTTTGCCCGCCCGCCCGCCTGTTGCATCCAATATCAGCAGTGGCTTTGGCAATCGTCCAAGCCCCTTTAGCGGACGCACAGAATTTCACAGCGGCGTAGACATTCCTGCACCGGCAGGTACACGCATTAATGCGCCGGAAGCCGGATATGTACGTTTTGCCGGCTGGTCTGCAAGCTGGGGTAATTACATTATCATAGACCATGCAGGTGGTTACAGCACAATGTATGCGCACAATTCTCGAAATCGTGTAACTACCGGCCAGCGTGTAACCCGTGGTCAGCACATCGGTGACGTTGGCACAACAGGTTTGTCTACGGGAAATCATCTGCACTTCGAAATACGCAGGGGTGGCACGCACGTGAATCCGATGGCGTACTTTGGAGGGTAATCTTGTTTTTTCGGCGGTTGGCATACACGCATATTGCACTGCTGTTAAGTGTATTTCTATTGGCTTTTCCGAGGGGAGGATATGCCTACATCTCGGAGTTTAAGTACACTTTGTTTCTGCTTATATGCGGCGGATTTTGCGCCATAGCTGTAATAGCACGAACGCAACTTGCCATAATTGGAAATGCGCCCCTCGGAAATTTTCGAGAGTATATTGGAAAACTATCGACAACAGAAAAATTTCTGCTTTTGTTTCTCTGTTTTGTTGTTGTTTCCTCTTTGCTTTCAGATTTTCCGGGGACATTTCGTGGTGCTTTTCGCAATGATGGTGTGTTGTCTTACATAATTTTTGTGACAACCTCTCTTTTGCTGGCAAAATATTTTTCCCCGCAAAAATGGATGCTTTATTTGATTGGTGCTTCAACCATGCTGTTTTGCGCACTTGCACTGGTTCAGCTTGCCGGGGCAAATCCGTTCACGCTTTACCCCAAGGGGCAAAATTATTTTGGTGCAAACATCTACTACTCGGGCGAATTTTTAGGCACAATTGGCAACGCAGGGCATGGTGCTGCTTTTTTGAGCCTTGCCGCAGGTGTGCTTGCCATGGCTTTTATCAAGATTGGTCATCGCTTTTTTCTTGCTTCATTTTCTATTGCAGTTGTGCTAATCCTAAAAATGGGAGTTGATGCTGCCGTTCTTGCTTTGATGGTGGGATTTGTGGTAATCTTTCCTGTGGCGATTGTTGGACGAACAACTCTGGCTCGCACGTTAATTACTTTGGCTACCGTTATTGCAATGTTTACGCTTTCGCAAACTTTTGTTTTTACAGATGCGGGAATCGTGTTTGCGCCCGTCAGGCTTTCGCTACTTGCGCTGTGCGTGGTTATTTTGGCTCTCGCCTGGGTTGCATGGAAATTTGAAATGCCGCTTGCATGGTATAAGTTTGGTGCGGTGGTTGTTGCGGTTTCACTAATTTGCACTGCATTGTTTTACGTATTCTTTTTCGGATGGAGGCATACCGGAATGATTTTTGAGGCTTCCGAAGTACTTAGGGGCAGATGGGACGATTCTTTTGGAACAAGTCGCATTTTTATTTGGCGAAATGTTTTGGAAAGAATCACTTTAGGTAATTTGCTTTTTGGAACAGGCCCTGACACATTGGGATTTTGGAATATTGAGCCGTTTACAAGATATTGCGACAGATTAGGAACTGTTTTAACCGCTCGAATTGATGCGGCGCATAATGTGTATTTACATATACTTGCAACTATGGGGCTTCCCGCAGTTTTAAGCTACCTAGCGGCAATTGCAGTTGCTATGCGCAAATGGTTTCTTTCCCCTTGCAATCAAGTTTCTGCAATTGCGGGTGCAGGGGTTTTATTTTACTGTATCCAGGCGTTTTTTGGGATTTCCTCACCGGTAACAGACCCGTTTTTTTGGGCTTGTTTCGGTGTTTTAGTATCAACATTCAAAGTGGAGGGTGAATGAAGATGAAAAATATAACCGTGAAAAGGCTTATAGCACTAAACCTTGCGATTATTATGCTGTTTTCGATGTTGCCGGCAAATGTATTTGCGGGGATAAGCGGCTTGCCAAGTACGCCGCTTCCACCGGGGTGGGATGGGACGATTATAGTGGAAACCACCGGATATTATACTTTCAGAGCGGAGCATCTGCTTCATCCACACCTGCGCTTTTTCCACGTCTTTACGTGGGAAAACGATGACACCTACATTCTTACCCCGGTGCGTGTGTTGCATCGCTGGAATTCCACCTACTTTGTTTATTTTCTTCATGCAGGGGTGTACGGAGTAGTTTGGGAAGATATGACCGGAATATCTACCCCTACAGATTTAAGAATGCACACATATGTTGGTGCGGTTTACAGCGTAAATATCAGTGCATATTCGCCAACTATATCTGACTGGGATAAATCTTGGCCTGGTAACCCGACTTCATCGTCTACCTCCAGCTTATCAAATAATGTTGCACGACCGGGGGATATTGTAACGCTTACCACAACTGTTGGTAATTATTTTACATTTTCTCACTGGGAGTCGATGACGGACGGCGTACACATAAACAACCCTAATTGGCAAAACGGAGCAACTTTTGTTATGCCCTTGCATGACGTGTACATTCACGCTGTTTTTGACGAAACAAACCCGGTAACATCTATTGAGATTATCGGCGAAAATTTTGCACTTGTAGCTGGCGAAACCCGCAATGTAATAGCGTCATTTACTCCGCAGGATGCGGCGTTTCGATACGCATGGTTTCAGTCGGACAATCCCGGTGTTGCCTCAGTGTGGGGTTGGAGTTTTATGTTGACTGATACGATTACGGCAAATTCTCCCGGTGTTGCCTATATCACAGCGATTTCCCACAGCGGCAGGCATACGGATACCATCCGTGTAACCGTAATCAGCCAAGAAAAAGCGGCGGCATTTACCTATCAGCAGATAGACGCAACATCCATTCGCATTACAGGCCTTGCGGGCAGTTGGGCAAACGTAATAATTCCCGATTATCTTAACGGCTTACGAGTACGAGAAATCGCCCCACGGGCGTTCCTAGGCAGAACGGACATTGTAAGCGTGGTTTTGCCAAATGGCATTACGCATATCGGTCGGGATGCTTTTGCAAATTGCACAAATTTAACTTCCATTAATTTTCCGCCAAACCTTATCTGTACCGGCGAGGGTTGGGGTATTTTTGCAGGCACTACAAGCCTTACAACAATAACCGTGCCGGAGGGCATAACTGCCTTGCCAAACGGCGTGTTTAGAGACTCGCATTTAGAAACGGTTGCGCTTCCAAGCACGCTGGTTTCAATCGGGGATAATGCGTTTGACTCTGCAACCGCACTTGCTGGTATAGATTTGCCGCATGGTCTTGTGTCAATTGGCGATATGTCATTTCGTGGTGCAACTGCGCTTGTGGAAATTCTTCTGCCGGACAGCGTAGAAACCATCGGCAGGGATGCCTTTGCAAATTCCACAAACTTGACTTCCATTAATTTTCCGCCAAACCTTATTTGTGCCGGTGATGGTTGGGGTATTTTTGCAGGCACCGCAAACCTTACAACAATAACCATACCGGAGGGCATTACCGCCTTGCCAAACGGTGTGTTTAGAGGTTCGCATTTGGAAACGGTTACTCTTCCAAGCACATTAACATCCATCGGAAACTATGCGTTCCAAAATGCCGCCGCACTTGCATCGGTTTATATCCCTCGCAGTGTTATATCCATTGCGGCAAACAGCTTTGATAATACTCCCGAGCTAACAATCTTTACCTACACAGCTACGTTTGCCCATGTTTTTGCCAGTATTAGCGGCATCCCGTTTTTCCTTTTAGACTACCACACACACTCATTTGAAATTTATGAGTACGTTCCTGCCACCTGTATTCACCCGGGGGCTTTAACCATGATTTGCGCAACCTGCGGATTTCGCACCATGGAAACATTTCCGCCTACCGATGTGCATATTTGGAGCGTTTGGACGATTGAACTGCTTCCCACGTTTTTAGACTATGGTCTTCGTTTGCGTTTTTGTGTGGGATGCCTTAGAGAAGAAACCGAATCAATCCCGCCCTTGGCATCCAATTACGACCAAGGACTTGTACATTTTACCGTGGTTGATGCAATAACCCTCGCACCTGTTCGAAATGCCAGAATCCATGTGACTCATGAGGATGGCGAAGAAAACACTTTTGTAACCGATGCACAAGGACGTTTAAGCGAAATTTTGCCTGTGGGTAGGTACACGCTGTCTGTTTTCGCTAATGGGTTTATCACTCGCAACTTGAATATCACCGTGCGCCCGGGCGAAACAACTCTTCCGCAAATAGGGATAAGTTCTCGCCCAACGGTAGAGGGGCAAATTACAACCCGTGTTATGACAATTGATGAAATTATCGAAGCAGGCATTGATATTAATGCGCCGGGCAACCATCATGTATTCGAGTATTCAATCGAAATCCAATTTGAAGCACGGATTTTTCCGCCGCTATCGTTTACAACAATGTTTAACGAGAACGGCGAGTTTTTAGGAATCGGCAGTGGCGGAGGAACCGTAGGCGGTCCTGTTGGCGCAGTTCGTGGCGGAGGAGGGGGCATCGTATTCACCATGCCGGATAATTCCCGCATTTCTGTTTTCCCTGTGTCGGAATATTTCTTTTTGATAATTTACGGCGAAGTGCGCTGGTTGCGTGAAATGTTTGACGTAGAGCTGCTTGTCATAAACCATTCGATGACAGACACGATGGAGGACACTGTGGCAGAGCTGGTTTTGCCGCAGGGGTTGTCGCTTGCGGATATGGTTAACGAAGCGCAAAGCCATACCCAACACATTGGTACGGTTGGGCATGGCGAAAGTGCGTCTGCACGGTGGTTTATCCGTGGAGACGAAGAAGGCGATTTTGACATTTTTGTAAATTTGACAGGCACAAAAATGCCATTTGAGGAGGATTTTCTTCACGAGTTTATGGCAGAGGATTCTATCCGGGTTTACGCCGGAAGTGCGCTACACATGACAATTGAAATTCCCGATGCTACTTTCCATGGTGACGATTACACCGTGAGAATTACATTAGAAAATGTTTCAACTCGCCCAATTTACAGCCTTGTACACGCAATTACGGGCTTGGTGCAGGGGCAAGTAACGGTATATTCCGACGGTACGGTTGTCGAAGAAATTCTGCTTGAAGAAGGATTTTTGGGGTATGTAAGCTCCGATGTGTTTAATCCGGGCGATAAGCTGGTTATTGAAGTAACTACGACTATTTTGTTTGTGTCACGGATGATTGAACATTGGAAAAACCAAGTTACCGGCGCAATTGATGATTTGGAATTTCTTTCGAATCTGTTGCGTGTAGCCCTTTCCGATTTGAAGGCTACAGCACCTATTGCCGCCGAAATGGCAAGGATAACACAGCTTAACGAAAATGTTCCCACAGACGAGATATATGCGTTGCTTAATTTAGGGAAGTTTGTGCAGGGCGAAGCTGTGGACGTAGTAGGCGCAGTGTTTAACGTGGCAAGGGCGGCTGTTAATGCACTGCCGGTGACTTTCTTCGTTACAGATGTTTTGGTTTCGACACTGGAAAATTCCACAACTGAAATACCCTACACCATTGAGATTTTCCCCTCCGGCGCAATGGAAACCGCAGGGGTGCGTTTCAGGCAAAATTTCCTCTCGAATATGCTTAACGAACAATTCGGTTATGCTTACAAGGGGCTAACTTTGATTGTGCCCTCCGATTTTGAAAAACCGAGTGATTTTGTAGAAGCCGTAGTGCAAAGCATCTACCAAGCATCCGGGTTTGTTGCGCAGGGTACATCGTCCATCACTACGTTTACGGCGTGGATTGAGGTAAACGAGCCTGCCGCACAGGGTGGTATTTCGCCGGCATCGGCACAGGAACATTTCATTTTGGAATCAAGCAACGAAACCGCCGTTCTTAATAATGGCGTTTTAACTTTCACGGGAAGCGGAACTATATCTGTTACACCGCTTACATTTGCGGGCGGAACTTTGTTTGTGCAGACAGAATACGGACTGCAAGCATTTGCGCTAACCGTGGTGGAGGGACACGACTGTCACAGCGATGAGTGGACTTTGGTTGTGCCGCCAACAGGTTTGCATGATGGATTTGAGGCACTTTTCTGCGACACCTGTAACGAAATAATTAATTTTCGTGCCATTGTATCTTGCGGAAGCCATGTTTTTGGAAATTGGAGTGTAGGGCTTGAACCTAGCATTACGGCAGAGGGTATTAATACAAGAAATTGTATTCACTGCGGTGCATTTGACTGGGAGCCTATTGCGACACTTCCATATCCGCCGCAAATTGTAAGATATCTCGCACCAAACGGTT
>Ga0209755_10002201_pt1 | contig 27331 bp, 1 predicted proteins | sample TergutCo191P1_FD_187301 | JGI IMG/M metagenome (GOLD analysis project Ga0209755, IMG submission 187301) | Cornitermes sp. P1 segment gut microbial communities from Petit-Saut dam, French Guiana - Co191P1 (SPAdes) (version 2) | ecosystem: Host-associated > Arthropoda: Insects > Digestive system >...
TGCTATATCATCTAGCATCCAGTCTCCAGTCTCCAGCATCTACTCTCCAGCCCCCACCACATAAACATAAGCAATCCGCGTATTAGGATTCCAAGCAACAGGCATACCCAGCGCGTCGCCCAGCACACGCAGCGGGACGAACATGCGGCCGTCCAGGATGGTGCTGTGTAAAGCTATGCCGCTTAGGGACAGCATGGTTTGGGTTTGGCCGTTTATGGTGATGAGATTAGAGCCTGCGGTGAAGCTGATGTTGCGGTCGTCTGTGTCTGTGTCTGTGTCCATGGCCATGGTGGCGGTGTTTGTTTCGGCACACCATGTGACGTCAAGGCCAAGGGCATAGCTGACAAAGCGTAGCGGCACCATGATGGATTCTGTGCCGGGCAGCAGGGCGGGTACATCGGCGTCGATGTTTTCCAGTCTGATGTAGCCGGCGTTGCCGGCAAAGCCGATGAAGCCTGTGATGGGGGTGTAGGCAGCCGGGCCTATCGGGCCGACAAGACTCGTGCTTGTATCTGTGTCTGTAGGACTTGCAATGTCTGTACCTGCAATGCTTGCGTCTGCACCTGTTCCTGTGCCTGTACCTGTACCTGTCTGCCCAAGCACAGCATAATGCGCCATGCCGCCGTTGATAAGGCGTTGCGTCAGGGAGACGTATTCGGCGGCATCGGGCACACGGATGATTGTTATACCAAAGTTTGGCACAAGGTCGATGTCAACATAGGCGTGGGCTGTGATGTAGAGATAGGCTGTTTGGGTCAGCGGATTCCAGCGTACAGGCATGTCCAGCGCGCGGCCGATTGCTCTTAGCGGCACAAACATGCGGTTGTCGATGATTTCGGCGGCTATAGGCACGCCGTCGTGGGAGAGGATTGGCACTAAGTGCATATCATTGTCAAGACCGACATACATGTGCATTAGGCCGTCCACAAAGGTGATGTTGCGGCCGTTTGGACCTGGGTCAAGGGTTGCAGAGCGGGTTTCGGGACACCAAAACACATCCATGCGTAATGCCTCTGCAACAAATCTCAGCGACACGATGGTGGAGTCAGTTTCATGCAGCCATGTTGCCACATCCATGCCGATTTCTGTGACACTGTGATACCAGTTGCCGTTGCGATTGTTGGGATTGCGATTGCGATAGCCAAGGTGGTCGTAGGCGTTAAGGCTGTTGCGGCTATTAAAGCCGCCAAGCCCAAGTCCAAGCCCATCATTGCCGTATCTGCGTACAACACGATGTATTCTGTAACTGCCAATAGGGATTATCAACAGGCCGACACCTTCGCGGCCGTAGTAAAACTCCTGCACACGCTGTTGCTCTTGCCATTGTTCATAGGCAAGGCGTTCTGCTTCGGTCATTTCGTTTGTTTCTGTTTCTGTGTCTGCGTCAACGTCAGTACCGCCTGTGCCTGTTCCTGCACCCGGACCGGTTCCTGCTCCTGCTCCGCCATTGTCATAGCCGTAATCGGGGTCCCACCATATTGGTGGGTCAAGTGGTGGCGGCAATGGCATTGGCAACACGTTAAGCACAAAGTTTATATGGCCGCGGGATTCAAAGATGCCGTTGTTGCTGTAATCCGCGTTGATGTGGTACAGATGCTCTATACGCAGAACATCAGCGCGGTTAGAGCCGACAATGTTTGAAGCGGGTACAGTTGCCGCTATAGTGATGATGATGAAGTCACCGGGCTGTAGGATATTCGGGTTTATGCCGGGCAGCGGGCGGTAGATGCTAACAATCTCAAATTCCAGTCCATCTGCAAACGCATACAGCAAGTCGTTAATACGCAGCGGGCCGTTGCCTTTGTTTTGTAAGCCGACTTCTATCGCGTGATTCAGCGGGTTAGAGCCTACAACAAAAGTGATGGTGTTGTCGCCATTTGGATTACGCTCTGCGCCCAGAGTGCGGTTTGGATTCACATAATACAGCCCAAATCGCGGCGGCAGTACATTTGCTGTGACGGGTAGAGTAAACGGCACAGTCTGCACTTCAAGTTCGATAAAAGCGGTGTGGTGGCCTACCACAAGAGCGGCCTCGTCTGTCAGGCGCAGGGTTACTTCAACACGTGCGCCGGGCGGCAGGAAACCTTCGGGGATGACTGCACCTGATGCTGAAGTTGTTGGCCAGTAGTCATACAGCCACCCTGTTGTCAGGTCAGCCCAATAGACATACACATAGTCATAGCCGTATTCGTCAAAGATGAAACGGATGGTGTCAAATTCAAAGGTTGGTATCTTGTCGCTGTTGCTATCAAGAATGGGGTTGCCGTGGACATCGCGCAGATAATTGTCATCTGCAAAGCGGATGTGCAGGGCGTTGGGGTTGTCTACGCCGCTTAACGGCAGGGTTGGCCGCATGTCAATATAACCATCGCCGCTGTTGGTGATTGTCACCACACGTTTGTGCTGTATGGCGGTTGGGTTTTCGCCTACATAGAATGGAATAAGGCCGGGATTGTCCATATCAGGATTCGGATGATGATTGCCGATGTGGACATGCTCTGTATGCTCCAGCATGTGGCCTTTAAGCATCAGGGCAAAGTGTGCTTGCTGTCCTGATGCCGCAAAGTTAGCGGTAGATGGTCTTTGGCTTGAATGTTCGTGATAGATGACGAACAATTCAGCTTCCAGCCAGCGTCCGAGGTGGTCAAGCAATGCCTGCTCGGGGTCTGTGTATGAAGCAAAGTCTGCGACAACAGGACGCACGGCGTTATGGCTTGGACGCACGTTAAACGTCCATGTCGCATTGGCGGCGATGTTGTAGTCGGCTTGCCAGCCAAATGTTTCAAACAGGCCGTTGCCGATTCCAAGGAAGTTGCTGTCCGCACTTTCTGTCAAGCTGACGTTAAGGTCATTTGTGTTCAGCAACATACGTGTTGACGAGTTGGTAATTGTGATTGGATGGATGTTGTGTGTCACATTGTCCTCGCCCCAGTACATATCAAAGGCACGATAGGCTGTAAGTGGGTCTGTCTGGTCAGGTGGTGTGGGCAGAGCCTCAATGGCTATTGCTTCAGGGGATGGCGCAAGCATTGGGATGTTTACGCCGATGTCCCATGACCTAACATGCTGATTAAGCACTCTATGCGCTGTGATAGGCACAGTCGGGTTAGTGCCGCCGGGGTTGAGGTTTATATGCAGATGACTTTGATGCGGTGAGGCAGGGGCTGTGATGTCTGCAAGGGTTGGCGGGTCTGATACCCAGATGGCAATAGTTACGGTATGGTTTGGCAAAAGGATGTCTGTTGCTACAGGGGCGGCTACAGGATTTGTGGTGTTGCCTGCGCCTATAAACCATTCCAGCTCAAAACGTGTACATAGGGCAGAAGTTGCCGCTGCGCCTGTTCTCAGGGAGACATTCAGGTCTGTCAGATGTATCGGCCCTTGGCCTGTGTTTTGAATGGTGACATAGCGGCGGTGCATGTCAGGGCTGTTGGCTGTAACAGCAGGGTCGCGCCGTGTGTCCGCTCTTGGGTTTTCGCTGACGTACATAGTGACAGGGTTGACATTTTCAGCCGAGATGTGGATGGATGGCGGCAACAGGTTCAGCTCAAGGCGTACAGGCGGGGTCAGCACATGACTTGTGATAGTGCCTGTGCCTGTGTTGTTTGGTACACCATAGGTCAAACCAAGATATTCAAAGCGGTTAGGTGTCGGGTCTTGCCTTGGTTGCAGCGTCATTGCCGCTGCTGTCGGGCGGACGTTAAAGACGTGACTGCCGTTTGCGGCAAGGCTGCCTGTAGCGGGCAGGTTGCCGATTACAAAGTAATTCGGGGTGTTTGGCGTCAGGGCCCTTGCAAGGTCAGCATAGTTGATAGCGACACGTGTTGATGTGTTGAGGATTGTGATGTGACGCGCAAAGTCGTCCGCATTCATGCCCCATGTCGGTGCAAAGACGATTGGAGTATTGCCAATGACAACGCCTGTTGTTACAGGGGTGGTTGCGGCTGTGCCTGTTGGGTTTAAGCGCAGCTCAAATCGCACAGGCAATATCTGTGCTGTCATGTTGATGCTGTGCGGCACAGTAACAGGCGTGGATGACACAGGCTGATTCGGTGCTGTCCATGTCACATTCAGAGCCGCCGTCAGGTCACGCGTTGCGGGCTGATTCGGGTTTGTGTTGTTCAAAGTGTTACGCGCAAGGTCTGTCACGCGGATGTCAATATAGGCTGATGCGCCGGGTTCAAGGCGGTTTGCGTTTGGCACAGGCAATACTGCGTGAATAAACTGATTAGCCTGTCCTTGGTTATGCCAAGCAAAGTCAGTATTATCTGCGCCTGTAAAGCCTATATTCAAATCAGCAAAGTACAGCGGGCCGGCACTATTGTTGGTGATACGCACGCGGCGCATACGTGTCAAGGCATCTTCGCCGTGATACAGGCTAAAAGCCATTGGATTGTTGCCAAGGGCTGTGTCTGCGGCATTAACGGCAGTCAGCGTGAACGCGGGGTTGGTGACGTTTAAGGTCAAGCCGATACTGCGGTTCAGACCGCGGGCGTTGGTGATTGTTAGCGTATCCGTGCGGCCGCTGCCTACAATGCGATACGCCGTCTGTGTTGCTTGCAGGGTCAAGTCAAAGTGTGCGTTTTGCTCTGCGTTCTGCGGCAGAGTCCAGCCCGTTGCAGGCCAGTTAACAATTTCGAACAAGTCAAGCAGGCCGGGCAGGTTATGTGCCAAGTCGGCTTGGGTTATAGTCATGCGTGTGGTTTCGTTTGTGATACGTAGGGTGATGCGGTTTGCGGCGGCTGTCCTGTTTTCGCCCCATTGCAGAGAGATTGTTGTGTTGGCAGGCGGCGTGGGATGTGCTGTCAAGGTGAAGTTAACAGGACGCACTTGCAGGGCAATGTTCGCGCTGACAGGCGTTGGTGTTGTGCCGCCTATGGTGGTTGACGGTGTTAATGTCAAAGTATGCGGGATGTTGCGTAACAGACTGCCTGTGTTCAGGTCAGCATAAACAGCATCACGTCTGATGTACACAGCAAGGATGGCTGTGCCGTTTGGTGCTATCTCGTGGGTGGCAGGGTTTGTTATAACTGTGCCGTCAGGATTCAGCCAGATGGTGTTTAGCCAGTTGTTAACGCCGTCGCCAAGGCCGCCTATAGTCAGCTGATTCAGCGGAATGCGGCCTGCACTTGTGTTAGTGACAAGCAGGTGCTGTCTGTGGTGTCCAACAGCAGTTGTAGAGCGGGTTTCGCCCACATAGATGTTGAGACTGCCTGTGGAGCCTGTGGCGTTTGTGACTGTAAACGTCGCCGCCTGTACTGTCAAGGTGATTGCACGTGTGCGGTTAGCATCCGTCACGTTACTGCGCGGATAGGTGACAGTCATTGTGCCGTCTTGGTTTGCACCAAGGACACGTGCGGCGTCGGGTGTTGGTTCGATATAGAATGTCAGCGTGGAGGCCGCAGGGTTGTTGACAGCAGGGATAGACCCTATTGTTGTGCCGGGCACAATGCGGAATCTGTTGCCGGCAAAGGTTATCATGTCAGCGGTCAAGTTCAGTGGCTGTCGTGTTGACAGATTTGTGATTGTAACTTGTCTGCGGTGGCTTGCAACATCGCCGCCCCATGGCATGGTGACGTTTGTTAGCGTGGCAGGGGTGATTGTGAAGTTAACAGGACGCACTTCCAAGGTCAAGTTAACATTTGGCTCCCAAGGTGTGCCTGCAGGGGCTGTAATGCCTGCCGCGCGGCGTATCTGCAGTACAGCGGTGTGAGTGCCGATGTCTGCGTGATTGGCGGTTTGGTCTACCCACACAGCCACATAGGCGTGGCTGTTAGCAGGGATTGCACCTGTGGCCGCGTTCATAGCAACAGGCGGCAGGGCGGGCTGTCCGCTAACATTGGCAGGATTTGGCGCAAACCAGCCGTGGTTAAACCAAGTTGTTGCGGCGGCAAAACTCACAGTCAGTTGATTCAGCGGCAACGAGCCTGCGGAGTTGTTGTCCACACGTACATACGTTCTGTGGAAGTTTTGGCTTGTTAACGCCTCGCCCACATAGATGTTAAAATCACGCGCTGTTGTGTCAACAGCGATATTGGGCGCATTGATAACAAGTTGCAGATGCACGACTTGGGTGTACAAGCCCATACGTGTGTTGATATGCGCATAGACAAGAGCAGTTTCAGCATCGATTTCAGCGTCTGTAACGGCAGGGTCTGCCGCCAGCATACGTGCGGCGACATAGGCACGCACGGCTGTGATGCCGTCCGCTTGAATAGCTGTCCACAGGGTGTTGTCCAGGCGATGCTGGATGGTCAGAGTTGTTGTGTACGTACCCGGCGGCAGGGTTGCGGCCTGTGCTGTAGGACGCACAACAAAAGGCAAAGTGCCTGTCTGTGCCGCTATAGTGCCTGTGAAGTTTGTGCCGTTAAAGTTGTATGCGGCACTTGCTCCTGTGACGATTTCAAATATTGGATGTGTGATTGCCGCGTAGGGATGTGCAAAGTTGTGATGCAGATTGGATGCAGTGATGGCTTGCCTTGTGGAGAGGTTTGTCAGAGTGATATTGCGGCTGTGTGCCGCCAACGTGTGGTTGTCATTCCAGTCCATTGTAACGCTGATTGGCGTTGCCGCTGTTGTGGGCACTGCAGGTGTTGCGGCGGGTGCGGCGGTGAATTGCACGGCACGTATGTTAAGGTCCAGCGCAACAGTCCGAGCGGCCTCGGTACTTGCGGCAAAAGCGACGTTACTTGCACTTGCGGCATCAATTCTCAGCCAGCCCGGGCGGTTGGCGTTTGGTGTTGCAAATGTGCCGAGGTTAAAGCAATGGAGCAGGGCGGGAGATTGCGCCACAAAGATAATAAGTTCGGCGTATTCAGTAGGGGCAATGGCGGTTGTGCCGTTAATCCACGCATGGCCAAACCAGCCGCAAGCACAGCCGGCAACATGCAGGTCAGTTGCGGGGATGATAGAGCCTTGGCCCATGTTGCGCACGCGTATAACCTGCCTGTGGTAGATGCCGTTTGTGGCGGCAGGGCTTGAAAGATTGCTTGGTACAGCTTCGCCCACGTACATATTAAAAGGCAGCGGCAGGTTTTCAATCTGGATGGCGGCAGGGTTGATTGTCAAAGCCAAGTGGATAACTTTGGTATGACTGGTATAGCCGCCTATGGTGTAGGTGATTGTCAATTCAGCGGTATACGTCCCCGGCGGCAGATTCTGCGCATAGGACGTAGGCCGTATCACAAACGGCATACGATTCTGCAATGGGATGCCGGCGTTTACGCCAACAGTCGGGGTGGTGCTGATGTCTGCTGTCCAGTTCACCACTTCAAAGATAGGTGATGTCAGCGTCACGCCGTTTTGTATTGCGGCTGTAGGTGTGATACTTGTTGTCAGGTTAGCGCGCGTTAACGGCTGGCGGGTGGAGATATTCACAAGGTCAAAGGATTGTGCCGCCGCTGTGTGGGTTTGGTTCCAGCCCAGCGCGAAGGCACGCCTGTCCGTGGTTGTTGTTGCGACAAGGGCGTTGTTAGATTGTGGTGGTTGCGGTGTTCTCACTTCAAAAGTAACAGGCAAAACTTCAAGCCTTAATTCAATTGTCGGTGATGTGACGCCGTATCTGTGCCAGACTCTGATGTTGTCTTGGGCAATGCCCGCGCCTGTTCTGGAGATGTTAAGGGATGTCTGCCTCGGACGTATCCAAAAGTCCACACTTGCGCCGGGTGCAAGGTATCTGCCTGTATAGCCGCCAAGAGTGGCGTCAAAGATATTCAGGGCGTTGATGGCAGTTTGGTCCGCTTCAAACCACGTGTTAACGCCGCCAAGCCCAAAGGTGATTTCCACGAAATCATCAAAGCTGACAGGCACGCGGCTGGTGTTTGTAAAAGTCAGTCTGTGCCTTGTTGCGTTGCCCGCTGTGGTGTTGACATGCTCGCGGGTGTTTGGCTCACCAACATAAAATTGGAAGCGCAGAGTATCTGTTGTTGGGTTAAAGCCGCTAAAGTCAAGACCCGGTGTGCTTGGCACAAGAGTAAAGCCGGGGGCAACAACAGCCAGCGACATGTTAAGGCTGTCTGACGAGCCGCTGCCGCTGCCACTCGCGCCGCCGCTTATGCCTGCGGTGTTTGTCACAGTCAGCACAGTTGGCAGGCCGCCTGCAAGGGTGGTATGCACATTGGCAGGGCGTATCACAAAGTCAACATGGCCGCCGGGTGCAATCATGATGGGGTCGCCGTTTATTGCATCGTGGGTGTCGGGCCATTGGATGACTGTAAACAGATTTGTGTCAAAAGAGTGCGTCAAGTCTGCCACAGCTACGGGGATTGTGGCGTTATTGGTGATACGCACAACACGCTGGTGAAGTGTGGCAGGATTAGAATCCGCGGGGTCTTCATACAGGAACATCTCAAAGTTTTGCGGATTTGTTGCAGGGTTTAAGGCATGTGTCGGCCATGACAGGGTGATGCCGCGGCTGCGTACTTCAAGACTTGTATCAATTGCGGTGACAGCGTTTGGATAATTGCTGTTTGCAAGCCGGATATTTTCGTAGCGTAATTCCATCTCGCCTGTTGTTGTGACAGACGTTGCCGAGCCGATGTTAAGGGCGGCGGCTGTCGGCTGTATGGTCAAGCGCAGTTGTTGGCCATTGCCGTTGCCTGTTGGGTCGCCTGTCAGCACTCCGCTTGTAACAGGGGTTGTCAGGTCTTCAATGCGGTGCATGGCTGTGATTTCAAAAAGGCCAAGGGGCAGCAGCATTGCCGCCAGCTGCAAAGGATTACCAAAAGGCAAATCGCCTGTGCCGATGTTTTGAATAGTGACATATCTGCGGAAGTCCGCAGGATTTTCGCCGACATACATCACAACGTCAATGCCTGTTGCAACAGAGATGTTTGGCACAAACACGCCGCGGTTATAACCTGCGATGTGTGTGACTTGCGCCATAAACGAGTGCGGCGGCCCTACTATCAAGAAAGACAGAGGGATGGTGATAAACACGCCGTCGTCTGCTGTGATGATGAGAACGTCTGTATGCGGCACGTTAACGCCGGGCAGGGCGGCAAGGCCGGCTCTTGGACGCACGAAGAAATATGCGTACTCGGCATAATCACGGCCATCGTCAATGGGGTTTGTATGGCTTAAACCGCCGACAATCTCAAATGGAGAGTTGTTGCCGGCCGCAAGGGATAGCTGGATATTGCGGATTGCCCTTGGGCTGTCGTTCATGATGTTAATGCGCTGACCTTGCCCTGTGAAGATTGGTCCTGTGAACATAGGCAGGTCTACAGGATGGGTCTGCATGTTGAGGATGGTGGTTGGTCTGGTCAGACCCGCGTTGTCGCCGTCAAAGTTGGGGAATGTATAGCTTGCCAGACGCACAACAGGACTTGCCGCCTGGTTAAGAGTAACAAACGGGTCGATAGGCGGACGCACAACTTCCACAGTCACTTGCGCTGTCAGAACAAGGCTGCCAAGCCCTTGAGTAGCGGCGCGGCCTGTAATGACGATGGTGTCTGTGTATATGCCGTCTAAAAGCTCACCGCGCGGCTGGACAACTATATAGAGATAGTTGGCGGCAGGATTGTGGCGGTGTGCAAGGGTGGTGCGGCTGATGCTGACAATCTCGAAAGGTGAGTTGGCGCCAAGGTGCATGTTTGCCGCAAGTTCGGTCAAGCTGAATGTTTCGTTGTTTTGCACACGGAAGGTCATGCGCTGGTGATAATGCAACGCAGGGTCTGCCGCTGTAGGTATACGGTCTGCAGGGGCTGCTGTATGCGGCAGAGTTGGCAGGGAGTGGGTGTCGCCAATGGCGTAATAGTCATAACCCTCTTCCAAGATGCCAAAGTGCCAGTTTGTTGGGCTGACGTCCACGTCAAAGACATTAACTGTAAACATCAGTTCTGCCTCAACAAGTATGCGGCCGAATTGGTCTGTCACCACAAGGACATCGCGGTAGAAGCCGCTGCCCATCATGGGGGCCGGCCGCACGATGACAGTTGCTGTCTCATAAAGCGGGCCTAAAGTGAAATCCACGTTAAGGGCTGTTGGGCTTGGCTGGCTTACAATATCAAAATAGCCTGTGTTGTAGCGGAAAACTGCGCGCAGGCCGCTGAGTGCGCCTGTGCCTGTGTTTGTGATTACAAACGGCACGTTATACGCCACATCAGATGTGCCGCCGACTGTATAGCCGATTCTGGCTTCGGGCCAGACGTAATGATTAATCCATGGACTGGTATCATCGCCGCGGATTTCGCGTGTCAGTAACGTCGCGTCAAACTCGGGGTTAACAACAGGAAAAGTGACGCCGACAGGCAGTATGAAGTTGTTGGCGGCATCGTCACTTGTGACAAGGACAGTTGCGTTGTGTGTGCCAACAGGCAAGCCGACAATCGGGCGCACACGGAAGGTTGCAGTACCGTTTGGCGCAAGAGTAACAGGCAGGCTATCCGGGTCAAGCACAAATGGAGAGCCAACGGGCAGAGCAAACTGCATCTGCGTTAAGGTGGCGGATGTTTGGTTTGTTAGTGTGACGTATTGCCAATACGGTGCAACAGGATAGCCAACAACCCTTGCGGGGAAGGGGCTAACACTTGCTGTAGCAACAAACGGGCCGACAACAAAAGTGACAGGGATGTCCAAGGCAAAACCATGGTCGCCGCGCAATTGTAATACATCTTCGTAAAATCCTTCAAGCAGGCCCGCTATGGGCTGGACGCGCAGTACGGCAGTCTGGCCGGGTGCAAGGCTTGTTGGCACGCCGCCTATCAGGGCAAAGTGTGTTGCATTGCCTGAGCCTGTACTTGATGCAAAGCTGGCTGTGATGCCTGTGATGATGTATGGGTTGTTTGAGCGTGTCAAATCTCTGTAGATGCGCAAGAGATTCGGGTCGTATCCTTCGATTTCAACGGCAAAGTCAATACGTGCGGCGGCGGCTGTCGGCGGGATAACCTCCAGCAACAGCGGAATCTGCATGTTGATTGCAACCTGCACTGTGCCTTGGATGTGCAAGGCGCATTCGTATTGTCCAACACCAAGGTCAAGGCGCGGCTGTACAAAGATATAACGCACGCCGCCGGGCGGGATGTCTGCAAGGTTTTGTCCGCCGACAAACTCAAATGGGCTGTTTGGCGGCAAAAACGTGTCGATGTTTTGAATGTATGCTGTAGGCGAATGGTTTGTAATGCGGAATTCCTGCGGCGGCACAGCCTCCCGCAGATAGCCTGCTGTTACAACACCCCAGTCGCGTATAGCGGGCGTGGCTGTAGCGTGTGCAGGTGTGACAGCAAAGCGCAGGGCATCGCCAACGACTTGATTACGCGCTCCTGTGCGGATGCTGAAGTTATGGTCGCCTTCGATTATAAGGTCTGCTGTGTAGACACCGGGTACAAGGCCAAGAACAGGACGTACAGTCCACACGCCTGTTTGATTTGGCGCAAGTTCAGTTGGGCCGTGTGTGACAATCTCAAAGTTCATTGTGGTGACAAGAGCCTCAAGGCCTGTCAGCCAGCCGGGTCCGTCGTTTGTAAGGCTAAACGCGATAACAGGACGCTGGGCATAGTTAGCGTCGGTTGTACCCCAGTCTGCGATACGTAGATGCGAAAGTGCGGCGGAGTCGTAGTAGCCGTGCAGGGTTGCTTCTGCAAGTCGTACTGTAAAGTCAAGGTCTGTTGCGCCAAGGGAGGCTGTGCGTTGGCTGGATGTGTCACCGGCCGGCCCGTTTAACAAGAAGAAACGCAGAGCCGCTTCGTATAGGCCGGGTGCCAGGCCATCCACAGGACGCACTCGCAGGGTGAAGCTGTGTACCTCGTTATTGCCGACATGCACAGGGTCGTATCTGTGTGCATAGGGGATAAGGCGCGGGATGCCGTTTGCGGCAATATACGCCGCGTCGTCAGAATGCAGTACAAAGTTTGTATTGGAGAGTTCATGCTCCAGATAATTCAGCGTGATTGTGCCTACGTTTGTGATGGTGACTGTAACGTATGGCTGTTCGTGATAACGATAGCCGACTTGGCCTGTCAAAGGCCAGCTGATTGGATTTGGTGTTATCATCAAGTTAACGCCCGGTGGTGTGACGGAGAAGAACAGGTCTGCTGTCACATGGGTATCAAAACGCGCCGCACGCTGGGCGGCTGTGGGCATTGGCTCAAAAGCAGGGCTGTAAGAGACATGGACGTTAAGATTGTCTGTCCAAAGGCCTTGCGTCAGGTTAAGCACGGGTTGCACAGCAATGGCAGGGCTGCTTTGGCCCGGCATAACACGTATTGCGTTGTGTGCTGTGCCCGCAGGCCAGTTGATAATCTCAAAGTTTGCTGTGCCGACACTAAAGCTGTTGCGCGTGATGTAAAACGGCCATTCGCCGTCATTGTGTACATGGAAACTTTGCGCAGGGGCATTGGCACGGATATAACCCTGCGGCGTTGGTGTCCAGTCGTGGCTGATTGGGCTGATGCGGGCGTTATGCCCTTCAACGATAAACACAATCTCCACAAGGGCGGGGAAGTTTGTGCCGCTGTGGTTATAGTCTACTTGAAGCCAAGCCGTGTGGCGGCCGGGTGGTAATCCCTCGCGGGGAGTAACGGCAAAGCGGCCGTATCCGTCGGCATTGGGATGAAATGCGGATTGGATAAAGCGGTTGGTGTTGTCCAGAGCAACAATGGTGAATGGCACATCAGCAAGGTTTGCTGTAGGCACAGGCGTAACGGCCCCTGTATCGGGATTGACATCCACCCACACAAAGTCGCGCATTTCTATTGTAGAATCCGCGTTAACAAGGTTGCGGATAACCACATCACGAGATGCGACCGTATTGTTTGGTATGCTGTCGGCGGTGTTGACTGTATAACCCACGCCGCGTGTTGGAAACTCTATTCGTTGCGTCAGAATATCAGCAGACGGCGGCAGGATTTCAAGACGTATCATGACCTCTATAGTACCTGCTTGGTTTGCGCCTGTGTCAATCTGCAAGGTGGCAGTAAACAGGCCGGGTTGCCAGATGTTTGGATTCCAGTCAGGCGGGATTGCCATGCCGGGGTTTCCGCGCAATACGTCTGCAATGCTGATAACAAGTTGGGCACTTTCCTGCCTTGGTATTGAAAAAGCAGGGGGCGTTGGAATGGCTGTCACCAGCGGGTTGAGTGTCATATGCGAATAGATTCTAAATGGATTTGTAGGGTTGCTGGCAGGCCCGCCCCACATGCCGTCATAGTTTGGCACGATGCCAAAGCGGTCTGTAGTCAGGTTTGTAAAGTTGGTGTTGCCCACATTGTACAGATTTACAGCAATCGGAGCGGGTAATACGGCCGCGCCGAAGTAGACCTGTCCAAAGTCGATGACAACAGGCTCCGGCCTTAGGGCAAAGGTGTTGTGGATAACAGTAAAGTTTAGCTCAATAAACTCGTCAAAGTGGAATTGGTTAAACAGACGCAGATATTCAAAGAAGTGACCTTCGCCAAGACCTTCGTGCATACGGATAACAAGATAGACAGCTGTAGGCTCGAATGCAGGGCGGTAGCTGTAGATGTAGTTGCCGCTTGAGTCGGTCTTGCGCACGCGCATATGCCTTGCTTCGTAGAGGTACTCTCTGATGTCATTTCCGCTTCCATCACAAATGTAATGATACATATGCGCGCCATCAGAATCAAGCAGCGGCAAGATGAACTCGCGATGTTCGTATTCGTACACACGCTCGTAGGCTTGCGTCATGCCGTCTGCTTCCATGATGGGTGCACCGCGGCTGCCGATGGATGTGACTGTACGGACAGGTCTGCGGTAATGCGGATTGCCGCTTGCATCAGCCCATTGCCCGGGAAATTGAATCTGGTCGGGATGAAGGTGATACAGTCTGTAGCCGTCGTCGCAGTCGCTAAGGTAATATCCGTCCGTGTCGATGTGGAATCCACCCGCAAAGTTCCAGTGGTCCAGCATCTGGCCGCCTTCGATGTTAAAGTAGTCGCCGCTTCTAAAGCCGCCCGGCACAGGATTACCCGGCCGCAGGATGTTTGTAGAGCGGTCTACATTGTAAAACTGCATCTCAATTGCGTGGATGGCAAATGGGCTGAGGTTTGACAGGCGGATGATACGCGTGTCGGCGGCAAGGTCAATGGCAAAGCCATGCTCGCGTGGGACAAACTCCTCAACCAGCACATCAAAGGTGTATTCGTAGACATAGATTGTGACAGGGATTGCAATTTCAAAGCCGCCCGCGTTGCGTATAAACAGCACATCTGTGTGACGGCCGGGCGGCAGATTGTCCAGAGGCATGATGCGGACGTAACTCACACCTGGTTCAAAGGTGACGCCGCTGCCTGTAGATGCTTCAATACGTGTGGTGATGCCTGTTGTAATGCTGGTGCTGTTATCAAACAGGCTGCTTTCTTGGATGTTAAAAGGCCTTGCGGCAGAATTATACCATGGGTGGTTGGGGTCTGTGTCAGACAACCAGCGGAAGTGGTTGTAGCTAAGACCCGTAACAGGAAAGTTGCCGTGGTTTTCGATAGCAAAGATAACCACGTCGCCGCGCTGACCATCAGGATGGGTTGCGTCACGAGGTTGGGCGATAGCATCAGGGTTGATTGGTACGCCGGGATGGCGATAGCCAAAGTCCCATGGGCGGGTGTATTCAAGGTTACGGCCAAGGGTTAGCTGATGCCAGTTCCATGCTCTGTTTGCAGGGATTGTCCAGTTTCTGTCAGTCGCTTCAGGGATGACTGTCCAGCTTGGGTTGTCGCCGACGCCGTAGTTGTCGGGTGCTTCAAAGTCGTGATACGGCATGGAGTACACAAAGATGTTAAAGGGCTCTACTTCGACGCTAAGCGGGATACGCACAAGCGGGTTTGCAGGTCCTGTCAGCGGATTCCAGATAAGCAGATAATCTTCAAAGGTGTGGCTTGCGCCAATGCCTGTGCCGGCGGCATCCATGCCCATGATGCCAAGATAGTGCCTTGGCTCTATGCGGATGTTAGAGATGCCGTCAGGGCGGATGCCCGGTGTGACACGCTCTGCGGCCAAATAGCCATCCCACACGCCGTATGTCCAGTCAGCGGCAGGTCTGCCTCTGCGCCATTCCGCTATGGCGTCATCACCTTCATAGCTTGGACAGCTGACGGCACAGTTGCCCGTGCAATCCCCTGTATGGACAGGGCGGTTAAAGATAAACGGGCTGGCTTGGATTTCTTGCCGGACATAACCCATCTGCCACACAGGGTTGCTTGCATTGTCGTAGACAAGCGCGCCTTGGCTGTCACGCACTTGGATTTTGTTGCCGGAATCATCAAGGATGTAATCCCACACATACGCCATAAAAGGCACAAGGCGGTCTTGGTGGTCTGTGCTGTGCAGCGGGTCTGTGCTGTCACGTAATCCAAAAATCTCCGAGGCAAAGCCCCACTCCAGTCTGTCTATCTGCAGATTTGGGTGGCTGTTGCCCGTTGCGTTTGTCAGGTTAAACTGCTGCGGTCCCAGCTCGCGGTCATTAACAATGCCGCTGGAGACAAACCCAAGCTGGCGCGGGTCAAAACCAAATGGATTTGTTGTTGCATTAGGGCCGCCGTCTGTTGTTGCATCTGTTGCTGTGATGGGGTTGCCGGGTGTCACGTTGTAGCCGGCAAGGTATCTGGCACGGGCGGGATTAAGCGGCGTGAGGTCTGCATCCACACGGGTTGCTTCTATTATATTGCCTGCCGTGTCAACATTGAGACGCTGTGTTGCCACATCAATCTCATAGGCATAGACGGTAAAGCTCAAAAAGATTTCAACTTCCACGCCATGCTCGCTGATGATAACAAAGGTGTCTGTATGTGTGCCCGGTGCCAGTCCTTCACGCGGACGCACACGGAAGGTGTGGCGGCGCGGGCTGATGATGTCGCGCATAAAGGGCGACCATGCAATGTCGTCATCTTCATCGCCAAAGTCTTGACAGCAGCAGTCCTCACAGCAGTAGTTAACACCAAGACCCGGCAAGCGGCGTGGGTTGTCGCAGACAAGCGGGTCTGTGGCGGCGCATGTGCCGCATGTAACAAGGACATAGGTGTCCCAAGGCTCGCAGGAATCACGGACGAATGCTGATGTGATGTTGGGGTTGCCTGCGCGATAACGTGCTGTGATTTCATAACTCTCGCCGTCACTTGTCAGAGCAAGCAGTATGAAATAATTAGAAGCACAGTATTCACAGCAAGGCATATGCTCTGCAGCCTCGCCGCCGCCTGCACTGCCAACAGGCACACGTGTGAGATAGGCTTGCAAGAAAACGCCGCCCTCGTTGCGGTTGCCGTTAAAGTTGGAGTTAAACAGGGCCATGTACGGCGCGTTGTCAGCATGTGTCGGCGCAACAGCGGGGTTGTTCAGATTTGCTGTAACAGGAAATGTGCGGTTGCCTGTGCCTGATGCGGCCATGCGGCTTTCCGTCCACGCGCTGTTGTTGTTGTCCAGGCCATGCTGGATGTAGAATGGGGATTGTGTGCCGGGCGTACCGTTTACAACGCTGGCAAATGTTCCTACAATGTCGCCCACCATGTCACGCCCTGTGTTTTCCAAGTCGATAAACAGGGTTGACAAATGGCGGTGGGTATTTAATGTGCCGCCTGTGCCGCGGGCAGATATGCCGCCGCCCATTTCCATCATGGACCATGTCGCGCCGTCTCTTGTGCCAAAGTTGCCATAGACGGTGTTTGGGCCAAAGGCATCGGGGTTATGGTTGTCAATGATTGGAGCGCGGTCGCCGTAGCCGGCAAAAGCAGGGGCAAATGTCCAGACAGGGATTCTTGTGGCAGAATCAGAGGTGATGCCGTGGGCTGCATAGTCGGATATGATGGGTACAACGCCGTGGCTGTAATGGATGCTGTCGCCTGTAAGGTTGTATGTGCGGTCGGGGTTAACCCAAGCGTTTTGTGTCAGGATAACGGAACTCGGGCGGATGTTAAGGCCCGGCCGCGGCCAGACTGTAAAGGACAGAGGGATGCGGATGGTTTGGTACACGGTGCTGTCACTTACGTCTGTTAAGGTGATGATAAGATAGTCTTGATGAGGTGTGGGTACAAGGACAGTCGCAACGTCATTTGACGGCAGATTCGTCCTGTCAGGATATGTGACAAAGCATGGCACAAGGGGCAGGGACACAAGACCCTCCCGCGGTGCGACGCGGATGTTGCCAAGAGCATTGGCGACCAGTACATCAGCAGGTGTAGTAGGCGCGCCTGCGCCGGGGGCGATGATGTGTGTTGTGTGCAAGCCGCGATGTATTACAAAAGGCATATCAGCCGCCGCCAGTCCCGCATCGTTTTCAAAGCTGATGCTGACGTTAAACTCGCGGTCGGATTGGTTGGTCAAGTTAGCTTGGAAATATCCCGTGCGGTGATGGCCGCCGCCTAAGCTGTCCACGTTGCCGGGGCCGCTGTCGTGGATGTTGGTGATTGTGTAATCCTCGTCACGGGCGGTGAATGTCCAGGCCGTTGGGGTGACAACAACAAACTGATTATCAGGGACAGGGTGTATTGTGATTTCTACAGGGATACGCAGCTCGAAACCAAAGTCGCCGCGCAGAATCAGATAGTCGCGGTGTGTGTATGGTATCGGGTCGCCGGAGATGCTGTCAACACCTGCGGTCAGGCCTGTGCGTGGACGTACCCAAATCTGATTGTACGGGCTGTGGCCGCCGCCTGCTATAGGGATGTAGTTGCGTAGTCTGTGTGTTACAGCGTGGCCGCGATAGGCGGTGAGGTTTCTTGTGACAACAAACGGCGCGTTGGAATAGGTGACTGTGCCTGTGGTGTCGTCTTCAACACTGGCCCAAGTCACACGGGCATTGGTGATGTTGCGGATAACACCTGTGCCGCGGTTAGCCACAATGATTTGTCTGTGGCCGTTTTCCATGTTAAGGTTGTAAAATTCGCTTGATTCACCGCCGGGGGCGTTGGCTTGCCCTGTTAAGTTCCAAGTATAAGGCGTGCTGACACCGCCGCTTGTAACAAAACGCGGTGCAGGGCCGCCGCCAAGGAATGGGCCGTAGCCGACTATTCTGTCAGGAAATACCAAGGCTGTTGTCGTTGGGTCAAGCGGGTTGGCAGGATGCTCGGCGGTTGGTGTTGTTGTGCCTATCGGCATAACGTCAATGTTAAGGCCGCAGTCGCAGTCATTGGGATTGTTAGGCGTAGTGTTGCGGCTGGCGCATGTTGCAGGACGCTCAAAGCTGATGCCTGTGCCGATACGCGGTGTGTTGATGTAGTCAGGCGTGCGGGGGAAGTCAGCGATGGCTGTTACTTCTATATTAAATATTGGCTGGCGGACCTGAAATTCTACAGGGATGATAAGCAAGAAGCCGCCTGAGCCCGTGATTACAAGATAGTCTCTGTGATTGCCGATGGCAAGGTTGTCAGTTGGATGCACACGGATGTTGGCTGTGTTGTTGACAGCCCCCTCGTGATTTACACCCCAGAAGTTTTCGTTGGCAGGCATATCAGAGCCGGGGAAGCTGTTGGCAGTAGACATACCGATTGGCATCAGACGCTGTGCAACAGGAATGTTGCGCCAGCCTGTGGTGGTGCTTGTTCCAACAAACAAGCCGCGGTGTGTGCCGCCTGCCTCAACATTACGCGCCGCGATTTGGAACGGACGCACAGCCTGACCTAACAGATTTTGGGATGCCGATGGTGTCAGGTGCTGTGCTGTTGGCAGTTGCGCGTTAAACGCTGTAATGTCAGCGGCAGTTGCCCAGCGCACGTCAAGAGCAGACACAGGAATTGTGCCAAAGTTTTGTAAGTTAATCTGGCGCGGGCCAACGCTGATAGCGCGGCTGTTGTTGTTGATGCGATAGTTGTTATGGAAGTTGAAATATCCTGCTTCGCGCCAGTTGATGACAACAGGGTTTGCGATGTTGACTGCATCTGTGTTGTTGTCGTATCCGTCTGCGGGCAACAAGTCGTTTGTTGTGCCGCTAAGTGTGGAATCCCACACACGCAGGTTGAAATACGGCCGGGTGATTCTGACTTCTAACGGGATGTCCACGCGGAAGCCGTGCGCGCCTGTGATGACAAAGACGTCGCGGTAGATATGTTCTGTTGCGCCGCCACCGCTGAGTCCTTCTATCGGAAAGAAGGCAGAGAAGCCGTCAACGCATGTGCAGACAGCACCAAAGAGGCATTGGTCGCCGTCGAGATAGTCATCTAGGATGACTAATTCGCCGTCAATTATTTCTTGTTGGGCGTTTTCCGGAGAGGAGTGAGTGGAGAGTGGAGAGTGATCTAGAGAGTGGAGAGTAGAGTCTAGGGAGTGGTCTAGAGAGTAGTGAGTAGAGTCTGGAGAGTGGTCTAGAGAGTAGAGAGTGGAGTCTGGAGAGTGGAGAGAGTGGAGGGTTGCGGTTGCTCCTGATATTGATGCGCCTGATATTGGCGGGTTGTAGGATAGGTTGTCTCTTGGGGCTATTCTCCAGTTGGCGTGCCATAGGTTGTTGCCGTGGATGTCGTGGGTTAAGCCGGGGATTGGCGGGCCTGATGTGTGGAGTTGGTCACTTAAAGGAAACAGTACGTTCAAGTCTTGCGGAAAGGCTTCGCCTGTGCCTATAGCTCCGGCACCCCACTGGGTGCCGCGCACCATATCGCGCCACAGCTCAAAGTGCAGGCCGTACAGATGTGCGTTTGGCAGGCCGTAGCGGGATGCAAAAAACCAATTGATGTCGGCAATGCCTGTTGTGTCAGAGATGTTGGCAATGTCGATTTGGCGTGTGCCAAGGGCGATGCTTGGGTCAGAGTTGTCGATTTGGATAGCGCCATAACCGCGGTCGGGGAAGGTGATGAACACGCCGTCGTGTCTGTGCGGCGCGTCACTCCATTGATTGCTCCATTGGTTGTAGACGTATGTTGAGGTTAAGTTGTTGTAGTATCTTCCTAGTATATTGTCGTTGTCAAGTTCAAGCCAAGGCTGGCCGCCTGTGCGGATATAGATATGAAAGTCCGGTGCATAGACATAAAATTCCAAGTTAATCAGCACCTCAAAACCATCCAGTCCGCGAATGCGCAATACGTCTGTGTGCAGACCCGGCTCCAGGTTTGAAACAGGTCTGACGCGGACATTGCCGATTGCGCCGTCTTGCAGGGTGGATGTGAGAGTGCCTGAAATGTTAGGGTTGTAGCCTGTTGCCAAAAAGCCGTCTTGTCTGCTGTACAGCTCAAAAGGCGAGTCTGTGCCGCCTTCAAAGGTGATGTTGTTGATGCCCATCATTGTGCGGCCTGTGTTGTTACGAATGTCGAATTGGACAAAACCAACTGTGGAGACAAGCCATGCCTCTGTGGCATAGTCCGCCCATCTGTTAACATGGTTGCCAAGGAGATAACCCGCATTGCGGCTTGGAAACACCCAGCGCGCCACATTGTATTCAGGGCCGATGCCGATACGCACGTCGCGCCAGTCGTTGACTACATGGTGAGGGTCGCTTGGGTTAGCAAACAGCGGGTTGACAGGCTCATAGCTTGGGCGGATAGAAATGTCGTGGGTTGTGACGTAGAATGTCAGCAGAATAAACTCCTCGACACCTTCGTCTGATGTGAAAATGAGATAATCTCTGTGCAGGCCGGGGAACAGACCAAGGCGCGGCCAGATGCGGACGTTGGCATATGGATTTGGAACATCCCAGCCGCCGCCGATGTTTGGCATACCAACGGGTGGCACGCTGCTTACCATTGTTGTGCCGATAACCAGGTCGCGGTTGATAGCAAAGGGCGAGTTTTCGCCAAGTGCAAAGCGGACCTGCACGTTAGAGAGCGGGATGCCTGTGCCGCCGGGGTCGCCGAGGTTATAGATTCTGAATTCCGCAAAGTCTGATGCTGTCCATGTGTAGCCTGCCTGAATTGTCGCAAAGTCGTGGCGCAGGGTGACACCGCCGGCTAAATCAGGGCGGCCTGCAGGTGGTGTTGGTGTTGGATGGTTGTTGTTCACGCCAAAGACAGGATAACCCGCGGCGGTAGCGTTTGCAATCGGCACACGGCCATAGGGTGTTGTCACACGGATGTCAACTTCTGTGTTGTTAAAGCGCATGGGCAGGGTGTAATGCACCGTGCCGTTGTCAAATGTGATACGCAGCTGGAAATATGTGGTGAAATCGGCAGGGGTGTTAAATGTCCACGGCAGGTTGGCTGAAGTGCCGCCGTTAGCAGCCGTTACAGCGTTGGTCAAGCGACCCGGACGCGGAGAGCCGGCGTTGATGTGCATATCTGTTGTGGGTTGGCCCGGGCCTGTCAGCCATTGGAAGCTCAGGACATTTGCATACTCAATGCCGTTGTTTGATTGCCAGCTTGCAAGATTTCCAATAGTTGGATGTGCTTGGATAACAATCGGGTCGCCCACTTCCGCAAAACGATTGGGCAAGTGTGCAAAACGTCCTGCGCCAAAACCACCGGGTACACCCAGACCGCCGAAGTTTTGGATGTACGCGCCGCCGCGTGTGGCCTCGTCACGGATAACCATGACTTGACCCGTCTCGATACCCGCAAAGGTTGAGGCAGGAGCGGAAGCACCCGCCGCACCCATAACAATCAGCCCAAGGCCTGTCGCGCTGTTAAAGGCATAGACAGGATATGATGTGATGACGTCGGACAGGCGCAGAGCCGTCATGGCGGTGTTGTTCATAAAAGCACCACGCGGCATGGATGTGATGAGGGCAAGGTCGATAAGGCCGTAGATGCGCTCTGCTTCAGGGCGTGTTGTTGCGACTGTCCGCAAGGCGGTGTTGTCAGCCAGCACATAGTTGCCTGTAAGGGCAGAGTTTGGACGCAGAATAACAGTCTCGATGATGTCGCTGTCACGCAGGGCACTTGCGCCGAATGTTCCATAGTATTCCAAAAAGTCCAAGGTGCGGACGTTACGCCATTGGGGATTTATGGTAGGCTCAGTTAGCACAAAGGGATTTGGCAATCTTTCTGGAACATTGGGGTTCAAGGTGGGGTCAAAGTCAGGATTTGGTGACGTCCAGCGGTTGGAATGGAAGTTGTTGGCAATGTAAGAACCTTCCATTCTTGCGCTGATTGTTGCAGGGGTGCTTGGGGTAGAAGCAACGCGGATGGTGTGAACCTCTTCTTGATAAGCAAAGCGGCGGTTAAGGGCATTGGCAGAAATTGTATGCAGGTTGTGAGCTGCCGTGCCGCTGTGGTGTACTTCCAAGATGCCGTCGAAAGGCCGGCGCAGACGTTGGATAATAATGTCACATGGTTGTGCTGCAGGAGTGATACCTGCAGGAATGGTTGTTGGGTCTATAGTTGTGATGTCGGCAACAATGTTAAGGGTGATGTTTGATGGCAGGGTCAATGCCGAGTTTGGCGTGTTGATTGTGTCAATTGGTGCAGAGAACGTATAAAAGCCGGGGCGGCGCAGTTGCGTTATGCCGTCAAGTTCAAAGTAATCATTCCATGTGCGGATGCTCCAGGGCTGACCGCCAAGACCGGGTACGTTGTCCCAATGGTCGAGCTGTGCGTCTGTGCGGAAGCCATAACCCCAGTTGACAGTACCAAAACCGCCAAGGGCAGCAAGACTTGCGGCATCTTGATTCAGACGCTCGGCCGTTGGGATTGTGATGTCGTGTGCTTCAAGGAAAGTGCCGTCGTTGTTATAGATGTGGGCGCGGGCAACAAGATTTGGCAGAATGCCTTGTGTTGTTGTCAGCGGTGAGCGCAACTCGTCTATGTCTGTGAAGTAAGTCACAGCGCGGGTTGCAGTCAGATTAGTCTGGTCTGCGACTGTTACGTCTAAGGCGTGAAACCAGCGGATGACGTACTGACGCGGGCGAATGGTGACTGTGATTGTTGGCGCAGGCACTTGCGGCTCGTGAACTTGGCGTTGCTCTGTGATGTAGTGTGTGCCGTACAGCCAGCCCTCGCTGTAGGTGCAGTCCGTGCTGTCGCCAACGAATGCGGCGGTGAAGGTAAATGTGCCGTCTGTTCTGATTCTTGTGCTGTCCGCTGTGCCGCCTTGTGGGTCAAGGCTTGTTGCGGGGATGTTGTGTGTCCATGTGACGTCAAGGTAGCGCAGGACGTAGATGAAAGCAGGGTCTGTCGGCTGTGTGCCGTTATAGTCGTCGTCACTTGGGCGTTGAGTGTTTGCCAGAATACGAATCTTGGCTTGCACTTGGTCGGGCAGATAGACTTCGCTGAGTTGCGAGCCGTAGTTTAAGGTCTGCTCAACGGGGTGGTTGTAGTTTGTAGTGTCGCCTTCAAGGTTATAGTCTGTAATTGGAATCGGATTGATGGTGACATATAATATAGGAAGATTCACCGCTGTTGTTGGCGGATTTTCGCCTTGATGCAGGCGGTATCTTGTGTTGTCAAGTTGCGGCGAAAAGCCGTATGTGTCGGGTTCTTGGTTGTTAAAAACAGGATTGCCGACAGGATTGTCAGAGCCGCCAAGGTCACTCCAGCCTGTAGGGCGGATTTGTTGCGGCACGTTGTCTGGCACGCCGTAGCGCAGGACGTATGCAAGGATTGTTGGATATTGTATTACAACAGGGTCGGCGTTGGGGTCAACAGGTGACGATGTGATGCTGTTTGGCAGTTGGCTTTCAAAAGGCAGGTCGTATGGTGTTAAGGTCACAAAACCTGTGATGACAATGCGGTCTACAACAACGCCGATTGTTGGCATGGCGTCAGAGTATGTGTCAAAGACAACAGGCATTGTAGCGTTAGCTGCCGCAAGTTCTGCTTCTGTAAACAGCACAGCGATAAACTCGTAACGGCCGGGTACATCTTGCGCATATGCGTCAGCAATGGCTTGCTGCCATTCAAAGTGTACGCCGCGTGTCAGAGTGATTGTGGATGTTGCAAGGGGTGGATTGCCGCCGCTACTTCCACTACCACTACTGCTACTACCGCCGCTTCCAACTACAGGCGCGTACACATGTGCTGTTACGCTGATGGTGTTTGGCAGGATGTTATCGGGTGATGCTGCCATAACGCTTGTCAGCGGCGTGTCAAACAACACGTCAACGTCACTAAATGGCGTGATGTCACGTGCAATCCATACACGCTCGTCCACAACTAACACGCGGTTTGGCATGTCTTGAGTCAAATCGTCCTCGGCATCCCAGTCCACGTCATAGTCAATGCCAAGGGCGGTCAAAGCCGCCTCAAAAGCAAGGTGGTTAAGACTTGGCGTGAATGTGTATGTTGTGCCGGGGGTTGTGCCTGTGAAAATGGTGGAGACAGGTGTTATTGCCCATGTCAGCGGAATGTCAAATGACAGCGGGATGCCATGGCTTGCAGGGGTGATTACCCTGTTGCCGTCTATGCCGCCGTAGACGCGGAATGTAGCGGGCAGATACTGCGGCAGAGGCAGGTTTGCGTATGCTGTGGCGTATGGGATGCTCTGGGGTGTTGCACTCCAGCCGCTGTAGTCGATACTGTACAAGGTCAGCACAGGAGCGTCGATTGTGATAGTGATGCTTGGGGTGTAGTCAACTGCGCCAACGTACAGAGCGGGACCTGTGATTGTGCCTGTGAATACGTGGTTGCCGTGGCTGTACTCGTCAAAGCTGCTTGGTGTTGTCCATGTGACGTTCAAGACAGCGGCATGTTCGACAAGACCAAGAAGAGCAGCCTCAGCAGGTGTCATAAACAGGCTAAGCGGCATGAGAGTCTCAGAGCCGGGGATGCGCCACATGGTGACGTTGATTGTGGGCGGCAGATACAGCAGATGTGTGGTACTGCCGTCGGACTCTGTAACCGCTTCAAAGGCGGCGCGGATTTCTGCTTCTGTTGTGCCAAAGGGCACGTTGCGTTGGCTGACGTAATCAGAATCAGCCAGCGGGATGTGTGATACGATGACTGTGAAGGTTGGCAACTCTTGGCCTGATAGACCTGACAGACCTGACAGACCTGACAGACCTGATAGACCCGATAGACCCGAACTGAATCCGGCGTTAAGGTCAAGGGCATAAGGCGCAGGAAAAACAGGGACAAAGACGTTTGCGCCGGGGATGTTGGCGTTAAACGTGCCGCTGTTTTGCAGTTGCCATGTGATGTCTGCGTTGGTGAAGGTGACAGGCACAGGTGTTGTCGATGTGCCGGGATACTGTATGATGTGTGCCGTGATATTCGGAAATGGGATGTCGGTTATAGCTATGCCAAAGTTGACATTGGTTTGCGTTGGGTTGATTGGGTCAAAACCTACGATGGTTGGCGGTTGCACTTGGATGTCCGTATCGGCTGTTACGGTCAAGTCGGTGACGTCAAGCGTGTTGGGGTTGACAATTGCTGTTGCAGTGGCTGTGATTGTTGTGATTATGGCATCTTGGTAGGTTTCAGTCGCGATTGCGACTGTCCATGTCAAGGACTGATTTGCATTGACCAATACGCTCTTCACAGGCTGTTCATCAGCGTTAAAGGCGGTTTGGCTTGCAAAGTAGTCGCGATACAGCACAGCGGTTGGGTGTGCTGCTGTCAGCTGCGTTATGATTGTGGCCTCTAACACAGCTTCCGGTATGCCGTGCAACACTTCGTGATACGCAGGAACGCCTTGCAGTCTGTAGACGATGTGCGGGTCTTTGATACCGATTTCTATTATAGGGGCGTAGTCTGCCATGTCCATGCCTTGCGGCAGAGCCACGTCAGCGGGCAAGATGATTTGTGATGTGAATATGTGGTAGCCGGGTGTTGTGCCGTCAAAGCTGTTAGGTTGCCATATGGCTTGCGCTTGGCGTGTAAAGTCGTATGCGTCTGTGTCAACACAGCGGACGATGATGTTGAGGAAAGCGGGGAGTACGGTGTAGGTGTTGTTTCCGAGACCTGTTATGCTGTTGACGTTGTTGCCGAGAACGGCTATATGGTTGTTTGTATAGTTGTCGAGACTGTTGGCGTTGCTGTTAGTGTTGTTAGCGTTGTTGTCGAAACTGCTTATACTGTTGTTATCATTGCCGCTGCCGGCATTGTCACCGCCGTTGTTGTCGTTATTGTCGCTATCACCTGTCAGCATAACAAAGTCCGTGCCAAATGGGACTGTGAAGCTGAGGTTTTGGTAAGCAGGGTCAAAACCGACAAAAACGTATGGCAGGTCTTGCGGCTGGCCGCCGCCTTGTCCGTCTGCATTAATACTCACGTTAAGACGCAGGGTGGATAACTCTGCAAGCAGCTCTGTAGGGATGTCATTGTCTGTCAGTAAGGGCGAGAGTGCCGCAAGGTCAAGCAAGAGTGTTACAAGGTCCGGCTTGAAGATGTGGATGCTGTCTTGGTCGTTAAGGAATGTTTCGGGTATCCAGTACAGGTTTATGCTGTTGGTTGTGTCGCCGTGGGTTGTGATGTTGTGGGTTGTGGCGTCATGGGTTGTGATGTTGTGGGTTGTAGCGTCGTGGATTGTGATGTCATGAACCGCGACGTCATGGGTTGCGGCGTTGTGGGTTGTGATGTCATGGGTTGCGGCGTTGTGGGTTGTGATGTCGTGAGTTGCGCTGTCATCAGAATCCACAAATGTGAGGATGATTGCGTTAGCAGGGTCTTGATTGACAACATCTTGCAAGTCGGCAAGCAACGTGCCGTGTGGTGCTGTGAAGGTGGTGTCGAAGGTGGATGGGTCAGGATAGATGGTGTTGAAGATGAGGTTTGCGTTGAAGGTGTCTGTGGTATGGTGGTGGTGGTTGTCTGCGCTGATTAAGTTGTTGTTGCCGTCTGTGCCGTCTAAGTTGTTGTCGCCTGTGTCGTCTAAGTTGTTGTTGTCTGTGTAGCCTAAGTTGTTGTCTGTGCCGTTCAAGTTGTTGTCATCTGCGTTGTTCAAGTTGTTGCCACAGTCGCATGTGGCGTTGCCGAGGTTGCAGTCTGCAATATCAGCATCTCCGCCGGTATCTCCCGCGCCGTCAGTTATATCTGTTAAATCATTATTCATGTCAGCGTCAGAGCCGGTATCAAAGCCGGTATCAGAGCCAACCGCCAAGTTCGCATCGTATTCAAAACCTGCGCCAAAATCAAAACCGGAGCCAAGTGTCATAACAGGGCCCTGAGCGAATGTTATTAGTGCCAGCAGGATGGCGATGGTTTTGGTGAGGGGTTTGGTGCTTGTGGTGGGTTTGGGGACTGAATGAATTGAGTATCTCATTTGCATACCTCATGTATGATTATTTTCTGCTAAATCATTGTAATTACTGCACATCTCGACACTTAACGTGTTTATTATAGCACAGTTTTCGATATATTTCAAATATTAATTAACCATGCATTGGTATGAATTACCACTAGAAAGAGCGTATTTTGGGGCTTTCCGACCTGACGTGCTGAATGTTAACAAGATTTAACATAAGTGTTGCTTTAATGAAATGCAAGTTGTTATGAAACATAAAAGAAGCCGAGAATCGCGGAAGCTCATCTCGGCTTGTCTGATTGTTCGGTTGGCTAAAAACAGTTTGCGTAGTTGAATGTGGCTGGAAAGCCGC
>Ga0209755_10002202_pt1 | contig 27325 bp, 32 predicted proteins | sample TergutCo191P1_FD_187301 | JGI IMG/M metagenome (GOLD analysis project Ga0209755, IMG submission 187301) | Cornitermes sp. P1 segment gut microbial communities from Petit-Saut dam, French Guiana - Co191P1 (SPAdes) (version 2) | ecosystem: Host-associated > Arthropoda: Insects > Digestive system...
CCAAGGCGATCCGGGAGGCCGCCGCCAAAGCCGGGGTTCCGGCGAAAATCGACCTTTTCGTGTATTCGCTTGCCTCCCCGGTCAGAACCGATCCCAAAACCGGGGTTCAGCACAAGTCGGCGCTTAAGCCCATCGGCCGGGCTTTCTCCGGCAAGACCCTGAACATGATGGACGGAACCTTCGGGACCGCCACGGCGGAACCGGCCACCGACGACGAAATCGCCAACACCGTCAAGGTCATGGGCGGCGAGGACTGGGAGCTGTGGATCGAGTCCCTGGAACGGGAGGGGCTTCTCTCGCCCAAAACCCGCAGCGTTGCGTACACGTACATCGGCCCGGAGCATTCCTGGCCCATCTACAAGAACGGCACGATCGGCAGGGCCAAGGAAGACCTTGAACGCGCCTGTCGGGACATAAACGGCAAGTACGCCACGGCGGGGAAAATCGCCTGCGCCTGGGTCTCGGTTCAGAAGGCCCTGGTAACCAGGGCCAGCGCGGTGATTCCCATCATCCCGCTGTACGTTTCCTGCCTGTTCAGGGTCATGAAGGACTGGGGACTGCACGAGGGTTGCCTGGAACAGATCGTGCGGCTCTATCGCGAGCGGCTTTACGCCCAGGCCGGCGCCGACCCGGCGAGCGTGGCAGTAGACGAGGCGGATCGCATCCGCCTGGACGACTGGGAGATGCGGGACGACGTGCAGAAGGCGGTGCTGGAAAAAATGGAAGCGGTGACCGAGGGCAACGTGTTCGACGAGACCGATCTGGCCGGCTTCAAGCACGACTTTCTCGAGGCGCACGGTTTCGACGTCGCGGGCGTCGACTACGACGCCGAGGTGGATTTGACAAAATATCAGTAGACCCCTAACCACGGGTGTGCTAACATGAATGTATTATTTTTGGAGGGTAGCATGGGAAAGAGAGCGGTAGTGGTGAACTTCACGATAGTAAGGACTATCGGGTTCGCGTTGGTGGTTATCGGGTTTTTTATGCCGGTGGTTCGCGTGTTGGTTAACAGGACGGGGTTTCAGCTTGCCAATGGATTGATCGACAACAACATTGTGATGGGCGTGCTTGCTTATGCGGTGTTTGTGACTGCGGTTATCGGGCTTGTCATCGGCGTGCTTATGATGATGAGCAGGAGGACAAAAATCTCCGCCGGCACTGGATGGATAGTCCTGCTGGTCTGCATAGCCAGTGGCCTCATCGTGTTTTTCGCCGGTTTGAACAGCCCGTCGCTGCAAAATGGCGGTATCTTTATATTGATAGGCTGGATTGTCGCGCTGGTCGGCCAGGTTCTTGCTAGAGGAAAGTAGGAACAACGGAAAGGCATCCTAATTTAGGAGGTGCGATATGAAATTATACGTGATGCAGTGTGGCGTGCTTTACAGTGACAAAGGTGTCTTTGTTTCGGGATGCGCTGGAACAAGATTTGACGTTCCCGTCCCTTATTTTTTAATCGAGCACGAAAAGGGCTATGTGTTGTTTGATTCTGGGCATAACCAAACAACGGTAAACGATCCGCAAACGCTGCCCCAGGCTATTTTGGACTCGTTTCGCCCTGCCGATTTTGGGGACGGCTATGTCCTTGACGCATTGAAAAAGGCGGGGATTAAGCCGGAAGATATTGTTTACCATGTTTGCTCGCATCTTCACTTTGACCATGCGGGTGGTATAGGACTTTTCCCGAATGCAACCTATGTGGTTCAACGACAGGAATTGCATTATGCCTATGTGCCAGATCCGTTCATCAAGCTTGTGTATTTCCGCGAGGATTTTGACAAAGACGTAAAATGGCTATTTCTGGATGGATGGAATGACAATAGGCACGATTTATTTGGCGACGGAAAAATCATCATTTACTACACTCCAGGCCACACTCCTGGGCACCAATCCCTGCTGGTTAACCTGGAAAAAGACGGGCCAATGCTTTTGACGCAAGACGCCTGCTTTACCAGGGAAAACCTTGACGGGTTGCAACTCCCCGGAACGGTCGCCAACGGTTCGGAGTACATTAAAACCTTGATGACGTTTAGGGATATGCAAAAGCGTGGCGTCAAAATCATTGCTGGCCACGATCCCGACGCTTGGCTTTCGGTGAAAAAATTCCCGGACTTCTATAAGTGATTTAGCCCTTCGGGTTAGGTAAATGCATTCTAAGCTTCTCTATCAACCTCTCGAATTTTATGGGTTTGCCCAGGTGGTCGTTCATGCCGGTCTGGATGCATAGATCGATATCTTCTTTAAAGACATTGGCGGTCATTGCTATAATGGGTATACGTTTTGACCATTTCGTATTGAGCGTTCGTATATGGCGTGTTGCGGTTAAGCCGTCCATTACTGGCATCTGAAGATCCATCAAAATTATGTCGTAATGCTCCGGTTCTTTACGGAACATGCTCACCGCATCTTCGCCATTGATCGCACATACAACTTCGATACCCGTAGGCTCAAGCAATGCAACGACAATCTCACGATTAATATCCACATCATCCACCACCAACACCCGATACCCTTCAAAGGATACCGCCTGACCATCTGTGCCACCGCAGGTGCTGTCCACCTCCTTGTCGGCAATCTCGAACTGTACCGTGAATATAAACTTTGCGCCCTTGCCCAATTCCGACTCGATTGAAATTTCCCCGCCCATTGCCTCCACGATCCGTTTGGAGATGGCCAGACCAAGGCCCGTTCCGCCAAATTTTCTGGTGGTACCGGCCTCCGCCTGTTCGAAGGCGCTGAACAGGCGAGTCTGCTGTTCCTTTGATATACCGATCCCCGTGTCGGCAATCTCGATGAGCATGACATTTTCAGATTCGTCGTCGCGGCACAAACGCTTTGCGCTAAACGTTATCTGTCCGCCGTGGGGCGTGAATTTGACGGCGTTTGTCAAAAAGTTGGTGATTACCTGTGTCAAGCGCAGCCCATCCCCGATTATGAACCGCGGAATTGTCTCGTCCAGGTCTACTGTGAATTTAAGGGCCTTTTCCTCTATGTACAGGTTCAACATGGCAATTGTGCTATCGACTATTTTTCTAAACTCAAACGGCTGGCAATATAATTCAAATTTGCCAGCCTCGATTTTTGACATTTCCAGTATGTCGTTAATGATGCCAAGCAAATGATTGGAAGCCCCTTCGATTTTTTCAAACGCATAGTCTTTGTCGTGAATATCATGGGCTGTTTTACCTATGGTCGTCATGCCAACGATGGCGTTTATGGGTGTCCGTATTTCATGGCTCATGTTGGAAAGGAAATTACTCTTAGCAAGACTGGCAGCCTGTGCTTCGCCAAGAGCCACCTCCAGTTTGGCAAGCATTTCTTTTTGCTCACGCAGATCGCGCACATAGGCAATGACAAAATCTCCATCACCAAGTCTTACGCGCTCCAGAATTTCTTCGCAGGGAATGGGCTTACCTTCCAAGGTTTGGTACATCCATTCATAACGAACGCTGCCTTTTTCGAACGCCAAGTCCAGCATCTCAAAACACTTCTTATACGAAAGGGAGCCGTCTGGTTGGTACTTCGGGTGAAAGGCATGAAAATTATCCGTGAATATCTGCTTGTCGGGAATCTCAAGCAGGCTTTCTACTTTATGGTTGGCATCCAAGACATTGCAATTTTCGTCAAAAAGAGTGCACATCAAAGGCGAGGAATCAAGCATGGCATGGAGCCTTTGCTGAACGGTGCGCTCCATTTCCCTATATTTATAAACAGCCGTCAAATCGCGTACAAAAACGACCATGCCATCTTCGCCTTGCCATTTTACCCGGGTTATGGTAGTTTCCGCTGGAATAAGCGAGCGGTCTAATTTTTGTAGCATCCATTCAAGACTGGCGTGTCCGGTTTCGAGGGCGGATTTCATGCACTGCTCAAGTTTGTCGCTTGATCGCAATCCATCAGGCTGGAATTCGGGCACAAGGTCTCGCCATCTGGCGAAATATTCCTCTTTACTCGCCAAACCAAATAGTTTTAGGACAGCTTGATTGCAGTCGTATATTTCAAAATTTTTGTCGCGTAAACTACAGCCCAAGGGCATATTGTCTATGAAAAGCTGCAAACGATCCCGATATGATTCGTGCATTTCATCTTCGACAGATTTTTCCCGCGAATTTTTTAGGATGAAAGGGGCTGGTATCTTATCTCCAGACTTCACACCGCAACCCGTGGGCTTAGGTGTGTGTTTCGGTATGAGCCAAGCTCGACCTATTCTCTCAACACCACTTATCTTACCTTTTAAGCATAAAGACTGTACTTGACGCTCCGTTATCGCCCATCGTTCGGCGGCCTGTTTCGGGGTTATCCAACCCAGTTCCATGCCTTGCTCCTCCTCAACCCAGTTCCATTTAATCGATACAGCAAATCATAACATTTTTTCGCAAATGTGGTAATGCGGTGGCACGGCCATAAGTTGAAAAAAACACGCCATTAAGCTAGAATGGGTAATTACCGAGGCTGGATAGAGATGGATGCAACCCCTCTGGAGCTTTTTTGGCGGAAAAAATGAGAAGACGAAACCTGTACCTAAGCAATGTGCCCGTCGAGGAGGCACTTTCACGATTCACCGTCGCCCTTTGGGGCAGTGCCCAGAATACTGGGGATGAGGCCCTCCTAGGGTGTCGACGGGAGAAGATCTCCTCAACCGAGGCCCTGGACCGCATAACCGCATGTGCGGTTTATGCCCGTTGTTGTTCCCCCCTGTTCAACGTGGCGGCCATGGATGGAATTGCTGTCGTCGCCGTCGCCACTGCTGGTGCGTCCGAGGCAAATCCCGTCCGCCTAGTTCCTGGCAGGGACTTCAAGCCAGTGGACACTGGCGATCCGGTTCACCCACCCTACGATGCGGTGATCATGGCGGAGGACCTGCAGGAAGACGGCGATCTTTCGGTGGTCATAAGGGAAGCCGCGGTTGCCTGGCAACATATACGGCCAATTGGCGAGGATATTGTTACTGGTGAAATGATTATCCCAGGCAGGCACAGGATACGGCCCATCGACATTGGCGTTCTGCTTTCGGCTGGGATCACCGATCTGGAGGTTCTGGACAAACCAAGGATTGCGATTTTCCCCACTGGGAATGAGATCATCGAACCTGGACAGTCCCCGGGGGAGGGGGAGATAATCGAGTCTAACTCTAGGATGTTCGAGGCCCTTGTCCGCGAGGCGGGGGGGGAGGGTACGCGCTTTGCGACTATCCCCGACGATCCCGTTCTTTTGGAAAATGCCGTTAAAGTCGCACTGGAACGGTACGACATGATTCTTGTAAATGCTGGTTCCAGTGCTGGGACCGAAGACTACACGGCCGAGGTTTTGGAAAAGCTGGGCCAGATAATCGTTCACGGTGTCGCTATGAAGCCAGGCAAGCCGGTGATTCTTGCGGTGGCGGATGGCAAGCCGGTGATTGGCATTCCGGGGTATCCAGTTTCCGCATACCTTGCCTTCCGCAACTTTGTCTCCCCAGTTCTGGCGACACTTTCCGGAAGGCAAACCACTGGGCTACCTATGGCCGAATCCACGGTAACCGCGATCATGTCGAAACGGCTGGTGTCCTCGCTGAAGCACCGGGAATACGTGCGGGTCAAGCTTGGCAGTGTGGACGGCAGGCTTGTTGCCTCCCCCCTGGCCCGGGGGGCTGGGGCGGCAATGTCCCTGGTGCGCGCCGACGGCTTCTGCGTTATCCCTCAGAACAGCGAGGGCGTGGAAGCTGGGGAACTGGTGCGGGTGGAACTGTCCCGCCCTTTGCACGAGCTTGAGCGTACCCTTGTTTCCATCGGCAGCCACGACCTTGCCCTTGACATAATCGCCGACATGATGAGCGCTGGGGGCTACTTTCTGGCCGGGACCCACGTCGGCAGCACTGCCGGACTCTTGGCATTGAAACGCGGTGAGTGCCACATCGCCCCGATCCACCTTCTGGACGAGGATTCCGGGACCTACAATGTTCCCTACCTAAAACGTATCTTTCCCGACACGCCAATAAGTCTGGTGAAGGGGGTCGGCAGGGTGCAAGGCCTAATCGTGAAAAAGGGAAACCCGCTGGGGCTGCGCTCGCTGGAACAGCTTGAGGGGTGCCGTTACGTCAATCGCCAGCGTGGTTCTGGGACAAGGCTTTTTCTCGACTTCAAGCTAAGGCAGGCGGGTGTCACCCCGGATCGCGTGAACGGCTACGACCGCGAGGCCCTTACACACATGGCCGTGGCCGCCGCCGTGGAAAGCGGAACCGCCGACGCGGGAATGGGCATCGTGGCGGCGGCCATGGCGCTGGGCCTTGACTTCGTGCCGCTGGGAACCGAGGAGTACGACTTTGCCCTGCACCCGCGTTTTATGGAGCTGCCCCAGTTCGGGCTGTTCGTCGAAACGCTAAAGAGCAAGGCCTTTCGACGGCGACTAGGGGAACTGGGGGGGTATGCCTGGGAGTCCTGCGGGGAGGTAGTCGGGGAGTCGTGCTTGCGTTCCAGTGGTGCCGATCTGGAGCTCCCTGCTGGGCCCTCCAAGCCTTACGTTACCGAGGCGGGCGCATCAAAATGTCCGTGACGTACATGGCGGTCAAAGGGTTGCTTGGTTCGTTAACAAGCCTGAGCGTCGGTCCTGGCGAATGTCCGCCAGTGGGAGTTGCAAGATCCGTGGCCCGTATAACGCGCCGAATTACAAACCTGGGTGATGGCGGCCTAATGGGGACTTGTACCAAATTGGTGGACGGGTCTTGCCCGCCAGCCGAGCGGATGGCTGCTAACTGCAAAGGCCATGTGCGAAAGTTCGTTTTGTCTTCATCTCTAGCTCCTTATCTTTGCGTGTATTAAGAACCCCTCACGACTATCTCCGTTTTGCATTATGCCACTTGCGGGAATGGATTGCAAGCAAAAATTCGAGTTGACACTTATGGGCTTTTGCTGTAACGTATGAGCAGTCGCAAAAGTGTGGCAAATGTCTGCGACAGACTAGCTCATCTGGATAGAGCGTCAGCCTCCGGAGCTGAAGGTGGTGGGTTCGAGTCCCGCGTCTGTCATGTTTAAAACGATGCTAATTCCTTGTGGGACAAGGAATTAGCAAAACCAGAATGCGAAATAAGGTCTAAAACCAAGGTCTAAAAACGGTGTCGGATGGGAAGAAACGGGACGTGTTTCTTCTATATTGTAGTGCCGACTATTGGGTATATCAAAATGACCCAATCATGTCGTTCTAGACCTTGTTTTGACCTTGGCAACCCTTCGAATTTGCCTTAAAATGCCAATGAACCATTGAAACAGGTATTTTCAGTGGGGTTGGAAATGGTCGGCACGGTTTTCCTTCGGGAGTTTTCGCAGCTCTTATTGAGGCACGGGGCCTCATTAGAGGATTTGACAGGCATGGTCTATACGCAGGAAGAACTCAACCCTCTGACGGGAAAGTACAAAAAATACTTCGACCTGACCACCGTCACCCGAAGCCCCGAAAGGTACCCCGACGGCTTCTCCTACAAGGTTCGTTACAAACTGGATCTCACCGGAAAAAAGATACCGCAGGGCAAGGCGACGTACACCACGAAAACCGCCATCCTGAACGACGCGGTGAAACTTGGTTTTGACAACCGTCTGGAGGTGCTGAAAAATTACGCCGCCAACAGAACCAATCCCGAGAAAGGAAAGGCGTTCTACAGGATGCTTCTCGGTTACTATGCGGAGGGCTCGAAATATCTCCAAGACGACACCGCAAACAACAAACGCGAGGTCATTTACAAATCGAGGAGGAACGCGCAGACGTTTGTCGAAACCGACCTTGTTCCGTACCTACAGGAAAAAAAGGTTAATCATATACAGGAAATAACGACGCCGATATACAGCGGCCTGAAAATACACCTCCAGGCGAAGGGAATAAAAGACAAAACCATTAACAACCGTCTCAATTATTTCGTCCGTATCTTGGAACACCATTTCAGGAACGGCCTTCTGGAGAAGCTGCCCTACACGAAAGGCAACTCCCTGATACGGCTGACGGGGAAACAGGAAAAAGAAGACGCGGAGATTTTACCGATAGAAAAACTCAAGGGTATTTATCCTCACAAAAACCTCATCGACCCCATAAGACTTATTAATTTCATGAACCCGCTGGCCAAGCCCGTAACCTATGACGCATTGAGCCTTGTGGATCGGAAATCGATACTCAACGACTATATCCTGCCCTTTACCCTCAGTATTTTGTCCCTGAACACCGGAATGAGAAACAGCGAGGTTGGGAGGATAAGAAGGGAGGATTTCGTGGGGGTGAAAGAAAAGGAAACCTTCCTGTTGCGGGTATGGAACAAAAAGACCGACTACTTCAACAAAACAAGCGAAAGCAAGTATCGAAAAATACCGCTCCATGCCTTTACCATCGAGGCGGTAAAAACATACATTCGGCGAAAGGAGGAACTTTACGGGACGATAAGCGACAAGGATTTTCTTTTCGGCAAGCCGGTGGCGGACAGGGATACCGGGGAAACCGACGGTTCCCTGCATCGCTGGGTTTTCAACAAGGCGGTTCTCTTTCTGCTTAAGCTGATAAAGCACAAAGGCGACGCGCATTTCTTTTTTTCCGACGAGAAGGAATTGGTGGCGACGATGGGAAACATCAAGTCCCTGCAGGAGGAATTAAGGGAAATGAAGGATACTGGCAAGGGCATCTCCTTTTATTCCTTCAGGAAAACGTTCAGGACCATGCTCGGCCTTAACAACGATCTTGCCGAATACTACATGGGGCATAAGCTGGGGAGCAACGCCAAAACCACCTACATACAGGTCAACCGTCTGGACAACGGGCTTTTCGTGGAGGAATATACCCAGCCGGTTATCGAGATGATGGACAGGTTTGTTTTCTACAGTGATGAGGAATTGAAGGAGCTTACGGAAAACGGCAAGAGAAAAATGAAGGGAGAAATCGATTTTTTCTCATCAAAAATTGAAGAGGGAGTATCCCTGCGTGAAGCGTTTATTGACTATGTGATAAAGGAACACAAAGAAACGGTCGAGAACAATGAGACACATTCAGAAGCGGCGGGTTATTTTGACAGGATATGAGCCTTGCATGGAATGTCATTAGCCAACCCTATTGGTGCAAGGTTGTCTACGAGCTTAGTAGAATGCTAAGCGAAGTTAACGCAGGATAAGCGGCGATAACCGAGGGAAAAGGCTGTTTTTATACGGCTTTTCAAGCGGTTTGGCCTGCCGCGAATAATACGCAGTGACAACGGCCCTCCGTTTGCGAACGTGCTGAATTACTGGGGGCTGACAAGGCTGTCGGTGTGGTGGATGTCGTTAGGGATACAGCTGGACAGAATAACACCCGGGCATCCCGAGCAGAACGGGGGGCACGAGAGGACGCACCGCGACATGAAAAAGAACTGCAGAGGCAAATCGACGGAACGTTACGGTGTGATAGCCAAGATTTGATCTGATATTCAAAGAACATAAAAGGACACACCTGTCAGATACAAGATAAAGCCTACTTTAAACTTAGGCGATTCTGATGATTTTCACTTATTTTATCCCCCCGTAATTCTTTGCAGGTAAAGAATTACGGGGGGGATATGGGCATGCAAGTATTCAGAAGCATAAAATGGATACTCCAAACAATAGAAAACCTGACAAGCATCTGACAAATATTGCGGTGTCTGACAGATCATGTTTTGGCGATCACAAATAAACTCGAACTGCAAATCGTAATAGATGCCTTAAAAAAATATGCCATCCGAAAAGATAAAAATCTTACCCAGCTTGCCAAATATGTCAAAATTTATGCATCAGTATCTGGAGGTACGGTTATGATCGGGGGAAGCATCGTAAACCTCAAGGCAAAAATAAGGAATATTACAAAAATATATCTACTCAGGCATTAATTACACATCAATCGATATGGAATATGCCAAATGTTCCTTTAAATCCAGCCTTGCGTATTTTTTCTTCATATAGCGCTCGGCATTCTTCGATCCTAAAATCATTGAAATACCATATGACATGACTTGTGTCGCATATACTCTTGCAAATTTTTTCTATGTACGGCATATCCACATCGCCAAAAGAGAAACCGTATGAGAAAATATTATCGACATCATTCAGCTTTTCGAAAAAAGGCTGATTTTTTGTTATGCAGTTGCCTACGGGCTTTTTTGTTATATTATAAGCCGTCCTTTCTATGTCCGTAACAGCCACGTCAAAAGATTCACGCCCATGTCCAAATATAAAATCATCCAAACCTAAATTTTCCGTACCATCCCTAGACACCCCATGGATATGGCAAATCCGATCTTCGTGGATGTCGTAAATACGTTCAAGCGTTTGCGTGTAGTTGAAGGTAAAAAAATAGTTCTGTACTTCGGCATCGAATATTTTCAACAATTGCTTTTTAGCCATAGGATGCCTATTGAAAATCGCCTTGAAAAGCACAAGCCCCAATTTTTCTTTTAGGCCTGGGTTGTTATTCCTTATTGAAAGCTCGATGTTATTATTATGCTTCTTCATACGTAGATATGGTACATCGTTTCCTTTGGCTGCCAACCGTCCAATTCCCATACTGGCAAAAGCAACCCACGAGTTAAACAGCAGATTGATATCGTAATAGAGATCTACGAAATATTTTTTGATGCACTCCATGTATATGACATCATCGGATTCAAGCTTGCTGAACAGGCCAAAGATCATATCAAAGCTATATGTCCCCATTGATGTCTCAAGATCCTTCCAGTCTTCACCTTCGACTATGTCTATCATTTTTATGAAAAGACGAAGCGTCAGCCAAAACGGAATCTTGCTTGAGCCATTGTTACTCTCCAGGAATCTCACGGCATTATGACCGAACTCGCTTTCCACCGCATGGAAAAAACTTGTGTCATCGTTCAAGTTTGTATTATGGTCGATCCTGCCAGTTTCAGATTCGAGAAGCGTAATGAACCGCCTGATGGCTTTGGATTCCTGCTTTTCCCTTACGTAGTATTGGCCCGAACCATGTTTTATCCATTGCACGATCTTGTTGGCATCGTTCAGAAATTGCTCGAGCTCGTCCATCTGCTCCATCGGAGTCTTGCCAGTGGAAGGATCTTCTTGCTCCAGGATATTGATTGTCTCGGATAATCCGTTTGCCATCGTCGGGATAACGATGTTTTCAAAGCACTGCTTGATGTTACCGTCTTTTAATACACCAGGATCGTCAATGATTGATGTTTCTCCCGTCTCCGCACATTCTTCCTTTTCCATTTGGGCTAAGAATTGTCTAAAATGGCGGTAGCCAGTTTTAAGCCCGTGGGCCAAGTCAAAACCATTACCGACAATAAAAAGATTGCTCATAGTACACCTTTGAATGAAAAATATGTTTTAATCACTTGGGGTCAATTCCCCGCCCCTTGGGGCGGTTCAACTGGGGGTGCGGGGGATTTGTTCCCCCGTGTACGCAAATCCTTCAAGGATAAGTCTTCAATACCCCGCTGCTTGCGGCGGGGATTTTTTATTGATTCTTTTGTTATGGCTTTAATAATTTCATCAGACGCAATATCAGAAATTTTCATCTGTTTTCTAATAGAATATGCACCAAATTTCCAATAATAGATAACAACAACAGCTACTATCGTAATACTAATCCAAAGGTACTTGCTATCTACAATGCGCCAGTCATTACTATGAGTAGATGAAAGATCACCAACAAACAAATCAAGAAAAAAGCCGATTGATATTCCAGATATAAAAATAAAAATCGACTCAACAAAAGGGTATTTGATGTGAAAGTTATTAATCTTTTCCTTCATTAGTAAGGCACATTCTCCTTTTATCTATTTTCTAGCCTTCAATATTTTTGCTTGCCTGTTTTTATCACGTCCCGCAAGGCACATTTCATTCTTTCGTAGTTATATAGCGTATCCTCATAGTACAATATGGCTGGATTGCTAGACTGATATTGTTTCAGCAGGTTTGATTTTCTGTCAATCGGCGGAGGATGTGTAGTGTATTTAATGGGTCTATTTTCCCGTACCTCTTTCAGCCTGTCTATCCTGTCGAATATATCAAACAGGAACAACGGGGCATATTCATACCGATATTTGCAATAGGCATAATATATGGAACCGTCCACGGTGTTTAGGGTTTCAAGAAATATCCTGTACCCGTAGGAATCGGCTTCCAGCTCCTGTTCGTAATCGCATCTTTTGTCCGTCTCTATATTGCAACTTCGGCCGTTCATATAGCATTGTTTTGAAACCGTACCTTCCGTATGCCCCAAAATATGATGGCTTATTTCATGGGCGAACAAAAAGATCTTGAATGAGTTGTACAGGTAAACGGCAAATTCGGCAGTTTCATAGTCTTTTTTATATAACTGCATTATCAAATCATGGTTATCCACACTTTTTAAATAATCGAGTGCAATTTCCTCGGCAACATGGGCATAGCGTACCAATTCATTGTCTTTAATGAAATCATTCGCCCTGAATTCGACAATATTAGTCAGTGTATGCAACATCGCCAAATAGAATTCGTCGATTATGACCAGATAGCCGTCCTTTGCGCTTTGAGCCGATAAGTTGTAATCATTAAGAATAAAAGGGCAGTAATCTATCCGAAGTTCCATTTTCGAGACATTCGATGCGATCTTGACGACTTCCCGGAAGAAATTTTTATGCTGTTCTGGAAAACTTGCCATGATGGTGTCAACGTCAGGCGACGAAATGCCAGCCTTCTCATATTCACTCCAAATATCTTTTACCTCGTGAATATTGTCGAAATCAGGACACAAATATTGATAGTGATTATGGTATTCTTGTTTTATTGCGTCAATCGTTCTTGTCGGCACCCAACGCTTCCCTTATTTCGCCTTCGGTGTTCACAGGCTTGTTGTTTATCTTAACGTTTTTTATCTTTCTGTTTTTGATCATCTCGCAGAGAAAAAATACGATGACACCAACCCCTATATCGCCAATTCTTTCAATAAAGAAACTTAATATTTCCTGCTCGTTGAATTTCCTCCCAAAATAATGCGGAGGGACATATGCCCTGTGTTCTCCTATCATGAAAAACAGCCCGTCGTTATCCTCTGCAATTTTGATTGCTGCAGGATCCAGCATCATCACGTCAATCCTCATTTTGTCGCTCACAGCCACCTCCAATCCTTCCACGTGTATTGCTTTCATACACAATAAACATACTAACTATTGGGTATTATATCTCTTTCCGTAAAAAACATCAATATGGTAATACGTCAGCTTAAATTTAGGCTGTGAAGCGGTAGCACTGCAAGAAAATCTTGCGATTTCTCAACCTGGCTTTCCTAGCTATCAGACTATATAAAATAAAAAAAGGAATTTTTGTCGATTCTTTCACGCTATGGTTTGAAAAGCCGCTTGTTCACGAGCGGCAAGTTTCCGCCTAATGCTTCGGTCATGTAGCCCTTGTCGATAAATTCAAGGACTTCCCTGCGGCCTTCAAAAATCGCCCTAATCGTGGAGCACAGCAGGGATTTCCCGAACCGTCGCGGCCGGGACAGAAAAAAGGGCTTTCCCGAGCCGGATATAAGCCGATGGATGATGGCGGTCTTGTCAACGTAGCAAAACCCCCTCTCTCGGATGTCCGCAAAATCCTGTATACCTATGGGCAGGAGCCTTTCCATGGATTCATTATAGGGCATCGAGGGGCCGGGGTCAAACCGCGAACCCTGCGCCACTGGTCCAGTCCCCCTTGCCCTTGCTATACGGCGAAAAATCCGCAAAAGGTCGCCTTTCAAGCGACCCTTCCAACCCGAAAAACCGCCATACTCAAAGCACAGGAGAAGCGAAAATGAGATACCTTCTAGACATGGCGACGCACAGGGCTTTCGGCATGGGAATCGCCTTCGGCAGTTGCATGGCCATCGTGATATCCTACACGTCATGGCGGTCGATCCCGTGGGCGATACTGCACGGCGCGATGGGCTGGGGCTACGTAATCTTCCACGCCCTTCGGCATGGGGGCGGCCAATGAGGCGGCCGGGCGTTTTCGAGCCGGGCGACATCGTCGTCGCGAGCCGGTTTCTCTACCGGCATTACGGCATCTACGCGGGGAACGGTCGGGTGATCCACTACGCCGCCGAAAACGGCGACTTCGGCGCGAACGCCATGGTCAGGGAGACGGGCCTTGAGGAATTCGCGGGCGGACGGGAATGCAGGGTCGCCGCGCCGTCGGGTGGCGGCTCGGGGGCGACGCGCTTTTCGCCGGAGGAAACGGTAGTCCGCGCCCGTTCCCGTCTGGGGGAAAAGCGCTACAGCCTTTTGCGCAACAACTGCGAGCACTTCGCGCTGTGGTGCGCGCGCGGGAAGGGCAAATCGGCGCAGGTCGAAAAGGCGGCTTGCTCCGTCGCGCTGATAAGCGCCGCCGCCGTCGCCCTCGTCGCGGGTCTGGCGGCAAACTCAAAAAAGACGGCCGGCGCGGCGTTTCAGGGCGACGACGGGCTAAAGGTTGACACGAATGCGGACAGCCGGTAGCTTGACTTTGGGGCGGTCGATGATCGAAAGCGGAGCGCCGAAAAAAAGGTCGCCTTTGGGGAGACCATCGATCCATGAAAGCGTGGTATAAGGAAGCATGATAGACGACAATACTATTCAGCGGTTGAAGGCGTACATCCAAGAGCATTACGAGCTGGCGAGCGATCCCGTCCCGGAGATAGCGGCGCGTCTCCAGGCCGGGAAAGGCCCGTTCGGGAAGCTGGCGCGCGGCATGGTCAGGCGCGCCCGCCCCTCGTTCAAGGACATTTCCGACAGCCTCTCCGACTTCATAGGCAAGGAGCGGAAAAGCGAGACTTTCCCGGTCATGCTGGACAGGCTGCGGCGCGAAAAGGGGATGGCGCCCGCGGCGCTTTACAACGGGGCGTGGGTGAAAAAGCAGCACTACTCTAAAATCATGGGCGAGCGGAATTACCACCCCTCGAAAAACACGGTGGTCGCGTTCGGGATGTCCCTTCGGCTGTCCAGGGAGGAAATGGACGGGCTGCTGGAAAGCGCCGGGTACCGGCTCAGCGGCAGCTCCATACCGGATCTGGTGGTGCGGTTTTGTCTGGACAACGGCTATCACGATCTTCACGACGTGAACGCCCTGCTGCTTTCACGAGACCAGAAGGTTCTTTGCAGGGAATAGCCGCGTTTCACGGGGTTGTAGGGGGCATGTAATGGTACTGGAAATCAGGCCGGAGAACTTTTACTCGATAAAGGACGCGGTTCCGCTCGATTTTCGGGCGGCGAACATAAGCACGGCGACGGCCAAGACCCCGTCCGCAAACGTCATCGGCCTGTTCCACGCCGGTTCGTCGGCGCGGTTTCTCTTTACGTCCCACAACACCAATCTGATAGGCGCGAAACGCTTCCGCCGAGACCGGATCCTCTTTGTCAACAAGAATGTTTTTACGATACATGGATTTGCGTTTATAACATTAAACAATTTTATATATTATGATAATAGAACTCTGTATGTAAAACAATTCATCTTATGCTTTACATCCGTCAGCAATGGGGATAACGTACATGATTGCGTTGTGGATTTATCGGTAATAATAGGCGCCTTGTTAGGTTTTACATGGTATTATTATTGGTATCTATGTTTGGTGATCATAGTTGATTAAAATCACCTTTCTAAAACAAACTTTTAACGAGGAGGATACCGATGGAAAAAACTGATGTCGTAATTGAACAAATCACCAATTCTGAAATATATAATGAACTTATTGCCGAAGCTGGTGGTTGGGAAGCGTTTTGTAAAGAGAACGAAGTCGAGATTGCTCCTGAGGGTGAAGAATGGCTTGCATCCTTTATCAAAGATGGTATTCCATATCGTCGACAAGGTAGTATTATTCTCGTTCAATACGATCATGATTAGTATAACGCTAATCATTAATATTAATAATGGGTGTTAAAAACACCCATTATTAATTTTTTTTTATTCTATTCTACTTAGTGCTTCTTTTAAAAAGTTTTGAGAGATTCTTTCAGCATTAATTTCCACTATTCTATTAAAATAAAAAGTATCTCGAACATGTCTTCGCTTATTCTCATTATTTTCTATATCTTTATTATTATATTTTATAGATGTATCGTTTTTTCTAGTATATCCTAATTCGTTATTCCCAGAATATAAAAACTGAAAATCTTTTATAGGTATACTTTGTAATCCGTGAATAGATTCATGTATAGCTGTCATCGCTATTATTAATTCTACAGGTACATTCGGATACTTTAAATCACGTTTTTTTATATAATTATTTGTTCTTTCTTGAAGGCTTATTATTATTTCAATTTTATCTTTTTTCGGTATTGCTATCGCTGATCCATAAACTCCATCAGATAATTTTGTAAATAGTATCTTTTTTTCTATTTTATTCGCATATAATTTATCATATATAATTTGACCACCCAAATTTTTTACTAAACAATCGTTTATAATTTTTTTAATAGCATTATCAAACGTCGGGACATTTTTATTTATACTATTCGTAATTATAGCATTTTTATGGTTTAAATCTAATTTATTCAAAGGAATAGGTTCATATAATGTTTCCAATTTATTAGCATCAGATTGTCCTGCGTCATTATCTCTCTTTTCTTGCTTTTTAAATTCCAAGTCTGTTTTTCTAACAATGTTTATAATATTTACGCTATATTTGAATAAATATTGGGGAAACTTGTATCATTTGATTGCAAATTGATGCACATAAACCAGTTTCTCTTTGTATTTTTTGAAAAAAACCTAATGATGATAGTGACAATTGTCCATTATTTTTATTATACCTTCGGATTTGTTTACAACACCAGTTAAATCAAGGAAGACTGCTCCACGGAGCTTTACTCCCTGCATGATCCAAGGACTTCCGAGAAAACATGGACGCGGAAGCGGAAGATGCCGGGAAAAAGCCCGCAACCTTGAATCGACAAGGGCAAGGCGACCACGGAAGGGCGATAACCCTTCATCGCAGGTTTACGCAATCCCCCTATTCCAGATGCTCCCTGCGAACCTTCTCGACCGCGCCCCTCAGGCTCTTGGCCGCCTCGAAAACGGAGGCCTCCAGCGCCGCCGCCATGTCCTCGGCGAAGCGTCTGAGCCTTTTTGCTTCCGCCTCGTCCTGGGTCTCGCGGTCGGCGCTCGCGGGCTTGAAAAGCTCGAAGACCTCGGCCTCCAGGGCGGCGGCGAGCTTCGAGAGGGTCAGCGGGGACACCCAGGTCTTGCCGGTCTCGATCTGCGAAAGAAAGTTGGCGGAAACACCCAGCTTTTCCGACAGGTAAAGCTGGTTCCAGCCCCTTTTCACGCGGTATCTTTTGATATTTTCGGCTAAGACCGCCTTTACTTCCTGTTCCTGCATCTGTATAGGTTACGGCATCAATTCTCACACATGAGGGCGCGGGATCGAACAAACCAATGGTCATGCTGGACAATTCCATAATAGTTGGGTACAATTAACCGGTAAACGCCGGCGATGCGCCATTTTTGCGATTACGTTCAAAGGTCGCCTGAAAGGAGACCTCCCGTTCCTTGGAATGTGGTAGAAAGAGCTATCCTGATTGGATGGAGGACTGATATGGGGCTGCTTAAGGCGTTCAAGGAGCTGTGCGAGACGGAAGGGCCCGTTGGGGAAATCGCGGCAAAGGTCGGCGAGGGCGTTTTCGAGTGCGGCAACGCGATAGCGGACGCGCTGGACGGGTTGGCCGAAAGGCTCGGCGAGATTAGGGCGGAACATTCGGGGGAGGAAGCCGGGGAATCATGCTGGGTCGAGGACAGGCTGGATCCCGGGTTCGAGAAGACCCCGGGGCTTCGGGCGATGAGGGGCGTTGTCGATTCGATCGCGGAGGTCTGCGAAAGCGCGTCCGACGCTATCAACAGGGCGTCCTTGGGGCTGACGGTGGAGACCCTTGAAGGGCTCGCCGAGGCCGAAAACGCGGAGGGGGAGGAATAGGCTTATGGGAATCGGGGGGAAAACCGGCGGCGGCCTTGGGCTTGCGGGCGGGGTCAGGCCGCCCGTGCCCGGGGAGTCCGGCTTTTACGCGTGCCGCGCCTGCGGGAAAAGGTTTTCCCGCAAGGTGCCGTGGTTTTTCGGCTTTGGGACGAGGTGCCCCGACTGCGGGAGTTTCCGCGTGGTCAGGGACGCGGCCGTCGTGAATTGAAGATTGCAACCCTCCCATTTTGGAGGGAATTACTATTTTGCGAAAAGAGGAGTTTGTCATGAAAGAGTACTCACAGGAAGCGGTCAACGCTGAAATCAAAATGGCTTTGGAAAAAATGAAAACCCCGAATATACTTATTTGCGGGCAGACCGGCGCGGGAAAATCCTCGGCAGTAAACCATCTTTTTAATGACGAGGTGGCGGAAATAGGCCACAAAGGAGAATCCTGCACGATGGACATCCATTTGCACCGTGGAACAAACCTGAACATCTACGACAGCGAGGGCTACGAAATCGGCGGTGAGAAGCAACAGCGTTACCAGAATCTCATCTTTGATGATTTTCTTATGAAGCCTGAAAACCAGAATATTGAAGGCGTGCATCTTGTGTGGTACGCAATTCCCGCCGCCGGCAAACGGTATACGGATACAGATATTGGTCTAATAAAGAAAATCTCTGAGACCCACAAGGTATGCATTTTGCTCACGAAAATTGACGAGCTGGACGAGGAAGAACTGAAGCAAATCCATGCCGGCCTTAAACGGGAATTTTCGACGATCCAGATTTTCAGGCTAAGCATTATCAAGGAAGAAGCCGTACAGGCATATTGCGACTGGGAAGATTTGGTTGACTGGTCTTACAATGCGTTGCCCGACGTTTGCCGCGATAGGTTTACCTCGGCCCTGCGCAGAGGGCTTGCGGAAAAACAGAAACGGGCCCGCATTGCCGTTGCCATTGCAACATCCGCGGCGGCAGCGATTGGGGCTCTGCCCATTCCAATCGCCGATGCAGGGCTTCTTTTCGTGAATCAATCAATCATGATCTTTCGGATAGTGTATCTTTACCGAATAAAAGTCGGCATAGGTTCGATTTTAAGCATACTCGGTACGGCAGGGGTATCCGCGTTTGGAAAACTTCTTGCCGGAACCCTTCTCAAGCTTATTCCTGGTAAAGGCTCAGTAGCGGGAGGCATAATCAATGCGACCGTGGCCAGCACCATCACAGCCGCAATGGGCGTCACTTTAAGCAAATTGTGCTATAAACAGTGCTGCGAGATGCTGGACGGCAAGGAAGTCGGCTTCGATGTCCAACAAATATTTTCCTCTGCCGAATTCATAAGCGCAATAAAAGAGTGCATGAATGACTCGTCATTCGAGAGCACGGTGGAAGAACTGAAAAAAGAAGGCAAAGAAAGGGGGTGAAATCAATGGCTGACACCAATATAAACATGCTGATTCTTGGACAGACGGGATCCGGAAAAAGCACTTTGCTCAATTACCTGTATGGAAACGAAAAGGTCAAAAAAGGCGCAGGGAAAGTAGTCACTGAATACGGTGATTTTACCAGCGTAAAAATCCCTTCCCCATCAAAGCCTGGAGTAACCGTCACCATCCTTGACAGTTGGGGACTTGAGGCAAACAAAGCGGAGGACTGGAAAAAACTCATAAACGACAAGCTTATCGCCACGCTTTCTTATGCGGACATGATTTGCGCCATCGTTTACTGCATATCCTATTCCAAGGACAGGATACATGAATTCGAGATAGCCAGGCTCAAGGAACTGCTGGAAAAGGGCTATAAAATTGTGATAGCCATGACCCATGCGGACAACGGCGGGTTCCCGTCAAAAAAGGTTACGTTCAGGGAGACGCTGGAAAAGGGTCTGCCTGAATACCGACAGTACTACGACGTGGTTGACATCTGCTCGGAATCAAAGAAAAAGATTGGAACCTCCGTGCCCACGGTAACTTTTGGGAAGGAAGAGCTGTTCAACCAGATTGAAAAGGATGTATCCGTCAATTTCATCAAGGTTTTCATGGCTAACATACAGGAATGGCGGATACAAAGCCTAAAGAAAATAGACGCTTTCTACGCAGAGTACAAGGGCGCTATCGATTCCGGTTCTAATTCCAACTTGAAGGACAGGGCAAAACTGATCCAAAGCGAAATAAAACACTTGGCGAGGGATATTCTTGACCTCATCAATACCGCGATAGAGGATGCCAAGTCTTTTTATTCCGATGTTGGCGGTTCATTCACCGGTGTCCGTTATCCGGATTGGAATTGGGATGATATTTTGCTTGGAGTTGGCAACCTGCTTAAAAACATGTTTGAAACATGGAAAAACATTCTTACCGGTGGAAGCGTTGTAAAAGAACAACTTGAGAAACGCTTAAATGAAGCGATTGAATCGCTTAGAACCGAGGTTGAAAATCGATTTAAACAGGCGGAAGAAATCGGCGAGAAAATAAGGCGGCGGAATGCATGAAGCCAAACGTCCTGATTTGCGGAGAAACGGGCAGCGGGAAATCGTCGCTGATCAACTTCATATTTAATGAAAATGTCGCAAAAGTTGGCGAAGCCGAACCAGAAACCAGAGGCATCAGCGACACTCCTTACGAGAGCGACACGATCAACATCTACGACAGCGAAGGCTACGAAATTGGCCTTAGCAGACAACAGCATTACAAAAAACTCCTTTTCGATGATTTTTTGTCGAATATGAGCGATGGCCCTATTTCCCATCAACTCCATGCGGTTTGGTACGTGATTGCGGCCGGTGGCAAACGAATCACGGATACGGACAGCCAGAATCTCATTCGGATTAAGGAATACGGCTTTCCGCTTTGTATTCTGCTTACGAAAATTTGCGAAGCCGATGCGGACGAATTCGAAGATATGGAGCGGCACATCAGCCAAAAGTATTTCGACATTGAAAAATTCAACTTGTGCATAAAACTCGCGGAAGGCGAAGAACGGAAGATATACTGCGATTTGGAAGGGTTGCTCGATTGGACAAGGCAAACCCTTCCGGAAGAAGCGCGCGAAAATTTCTGTGAGAGCTTGAACGAGAAGACTATTTCCGATCTGGGTTTAAAGTCCATGGCGGCATTATGGTTCGCCGTAAGAAACATCGGGGAGCCTTCCGCCGCAAGACTGGAAGCTAGTGCATCCGCCGACTTGTCTGCGAATGAATACGAAGAAGCGTTGAGAAAACTACAGGAACTGGAAATATAGGAGGGAACAGATGAAAACAATGGATTTGGCAACTTTTGAGAAAAAATTTCAGAAAGCCCAATCGTCGCCCAAAATGCTGGAGGCACTGGCTGCCCAAGCGGTGATGGGCATTGTGTCAAGAATACACAGTTGCTCTGAAAGCATTGAGGATGCAAAGCAAGCTGCCGTCGAAGCTCACGAGCAAAGCTCCGGGGGTTTTTTAAACCGTCGCACGCAGAAAAAGACGGATCTTCTTGCGGAGGCAACTTTAAAGACAAGCGGAGCTATGGAAGAAATGAATGCGTTGGTGCAGGAATCGATAAGGTATACCAGCGTATCGACTGCGCTAGCCGCAGTTATGTGCGACAAATTCCAAACGACGATGGACGAGGGTTTCACCGACACCGACAATCAGTTCAAGCGCCTAAATGACAGCGGTAAAAAAACCGTTGAAAAAATGATACATCTGGCGCAAGAGCAAATTGAACGAAAAAAGCACTTGTCACATATAGAAGACAGGATGGGCGAAAAGGCATCCAAAATCAACGAAAACAGGAAGCACATAAATGCCAACGCCTCGGACATTGCGAAACTAAAATCCGGATTTGTCGTCTCCCTTGTTCTGGCTATCCTGGGTTTGTCGGTCGGAACCGTCTCATTGCTGCTCCATCTGCTCGGTTGATACGGCTTTTCATTGGGGAAAGGGCATGAAGAAAGGGAACTCTGATGGGGTGCAACCAAGCCACATTGATGAACAAAAAGCAAAGAGCCTGAGCAACGAAAAGGATAATGAAAACTCCCTAAAGAACGCAAGCAAGGCTATTCGACTGGATCCTTCCGACGGGAAAAAGCACTTCATGCGCGGGCAAATCCACAGCGGCATGGAAAATCACGGGGAGGCTCTTGCCGACTATTCCGAGGCGATACGGCTGGATCCATCCTCGGCGGAGTATTATTTCTGGCGCGGCCTTACGCATTGCGCTCTTGGCGCGGAGAACGAAACGGCAATTGATGACTTGGAGGAGGCCTTGCGCCTCGATCCAAATTACGGGCCCGCAAAGTATTTTCTGGACACGATAAAAAAGGCTTCAGATAGAGGACGGTAAAGCTTCGCTGCGAAAACAGTATTATACCGCTTGTTATTTTAAAGGGGGACGTTATGCCGGAAGCAATCATGGGCGTGGGAGATTTCCTTGCCAGCACTATTTTTATTTGGGGAAGAATTATAGCCGCATTTTTCCTGTTTGGGATAATACACACATGGTTTTTGTTCTACAAAAGGGTGATGAAGATAATAGAAGAACTCAAGAAATGGGGGCAAACTTTGCAGTTGCCAAGTATACCCAAAACCATTTTCGTAAAACAGTATCTGGAAGACTACACAGCGCGGCTCGTGAGTGATGTTGAAAAACCTGCCATGGAAGCACTAAAACTTGTTGTCGCGGCATTCGCAAAAACGATAATTTTCCTTGTTCTTGGGATGTTATTCTTGATATTGTCTTTCGTAATACCATGTAATGCCTGTGAGTGCCGTTACGAAGGCATCGGGTTTTGGAACCAGCCGATCACGAGGAGGACAATGACATGACGGAAGGGCCCACAATGGTTTACAAATGCCCAAAGTGCAAAGAGGCGGTCAGGCGCATAAGCCTGCTGTCAGGGAATACGTTCGGCGCAAAGTGTTTTTCGGACGGCAAAAGAACAGCGCCAATGCTTCCGGAGTTTCCCGCAATCGTCAAATGCGGAAAATGCGGGGGGTTCTTTTGGCTGGAAAACGGGGAGAAAGACGAGTCCCTTTTGGAACATGGGCTGTCGGAAATTGTCCCCCGCAAATGGAACATATTCCGGGCGATGGGATTGGGAAGGAAAAAAGACAGTGGACGTGAAGAAATATCCCTGCACAACCTGCACAAATACACGGGGCTTCCGTTTGAGACCAAGGATATAACCTTGGAAAAGGGCGATCGATTACCCCCCATAAACATACGCGACGGATTCCTTTCCGCCCACGAATACGGCGAGGCGATTGACGCGGGAATGGCGAGAAACAGGGACGAGGAAATATACCTAAGACAAAATATGTGGTGGAGATTCAACCATAGAACCAGAGGCGGGGAAAAGCTGTTTGCCGGGGACGGCGACAAGACGCTGTACGAATCGAACTGCGAACGCCTGATCGCGCTGTTACAGGAATCGGAGCGTCCCGACCGAAAACCGCTAATCGCGGAACTTCACAGAAACCTTGGACGCTTCGACAAATGCGCCGAGGTTTTGGAAACGTTGGAAACGATTGACGACAAGGAACACGCAGAAAGTGTGGAACGGCTGAAAAAGGAATGCCTCGCCAAAAACAGCGAGACGGTACGGCTGTTTAGCTTGTGACGCATAAGGGGGATCGCATGGAACGCGCCATGAAGGGTGCCGTCTTCTAGGGGAAAAACCCAGGAGGCGGCAATGTCAAGAAGCTATCGGAAAAACCCGTGCGGAAAAAAGTGGCTCCCGGAAACGCGTCCGGCCATGGACGATGTTTTGGGTTACATAAACCTGAGCTTCCCCGACTGGGGGAGCTCGCGCATGGGGGAAAGGAAGGCAATCCATGCCGAGATGTCGAGCGGCGAATACGGCGACGCGCTGTTTCCCAAATACCTTGGCGATGACAAGCGCGCATGGTTCATGGTGCCGCGCCATCATCCGCTTCTAAAGGAACGGATACGGACACGCTATTTCCGGGAGATCGCGTGCATCCTCAACGGCCAATCCGTCGGCTCGGTGTCCGCGCGGGAACTTTTCCTTCTGGAATTCCGCAGGATCAAGGGGATTGAGCCGGAAGGCGCAAGGAAATACGCGTTTGAGTGGCTGAACCTGAAAGCCGCGCGAAAAGCGATAAAGGCATGGGAAGACGAGCCGCCGGACATTCTGGCGCACCTGACCCGGAGCGGCCTTATCGAAAAGGCAATCGGGCGCGAGTTCAGGATGGCGACGGCGAAATAGGAGGGGCGCATCCGGCGCAGGAAAACCGCGAAGGTCGCCTAAAAAGCGACCTTTCGCCGTCCTTTTGGCGCTATAGTGACAATATGGAAAACGGAAATCCCAATCCCGGCATGGTCAATATGCGTAACAAGGGCGCAAGGGAAGGAGAGTATTTATGAGACAAAAATCAACGCCGTGGAGCAAACTCCAGCGGGAGATATACAAGCTCCTTTCACCCGGCCTTGGCCTGCAAATCCATTGCGTCGCGTACCGCATGGGCAGCCGATACGGATCCAATGACCTGCCCCGATACTGGATCACGCTCGGGAAGGAAATCATCTGGGACTACCCCAGGGATTTCCTGTATGACGATATCGGCAACGAACTGTCGCTGGCGGACATTTATCCTTATGGCAATGATGTCAGCGATATTTCATGCCTGCTGCGGGAATACATCGACAGCCCGAAGGACGCGCTGTTGGGCAAAACATTCGATAAGGACAAGTGGGGATTGACCGATCTGCTTAAAGCCTCCGACCGGCGCATGGGCAGGGAGCGGCTGAAAAAATTAAGGGATGGTTCCGATGACGACGCCGTCCACAAAATTATCGCAACGAGGCTTGGCAGGAAAACGGCATGACGGGGTATGCGAAATTTCTATTTTTCGGTATGCGGGTAGTGCCCATGGAATACAAGACGGCCGGGGCCGGATAGGGTTGCCCATGTCCAGATCCTGCACGAAATTCGCCCTTGCCTATAGTTCCGGAACGGACAAGGGCTGGAAGGAACAGTGGAAAAGAAGAATGCGGGCCATGGAAAACAGCGTCCTGGCAAGGCAGGTTCGGTTTCCGGACGAGGATCTGATCTACCCGGCTTTCCCGGAGGAAGTGGACGATATATGGGGAGCCCCATCCGATGGCGGGAACTACATCGCATACGATAACTTTGAGCATTTTGCCCGTGACCAAATCGCAAATCATAAAACACGGTCTTTGAGCAAATGGCATCGAGGCGAAAAAGTCCCGACCAGAGAGGAACTGTGGGCAAGGTGGAAAAGGTGGGTAACAAGGTAGCGATGAATCGGGGGGACTGGCTTGAGCGCATCTATCCAATCAGCGGGGTCGTCGAGAAAAACGCCACGCTGGAAGTCGCCCCGTCAAGGCGAACCCTGGTTCAGGCAAGGGGGAAGTGCAACTGCCCCCTTACGACGAAGGCCACGAGCGTGGTCAAACGCTGGGCGGCGGCGAACGGGATAACGGTGCGGCTGATGGTGTAACGGCTTAAGGTTTTTGGATGCCGTTAAAAACGAAAGCGATATCATCGACATACGTCCCGGTTTCACGGGGCATACCTGCCAAGCGCCCTGACGCGCGCGGCGATCTCCCTGCTTCCCAAATCGATGCCCTGCAGGACGAACGTCTCGACCAGCAGGTCGCGGGCCTCGTCGCCGCTCAGGCCCAGATACTCCATCGCGAACGCGTCCGCCTGAATCTCGATGTCGAGATCGGCAAGATACGAGCGCGATTCCCCGTGCCGAATATGCCCCAGCTCATGGGCGATCGCCATGTCCGCGACGTCCCTGTCCGCCATGATCCTGCCGCCGACGAAGATCACGTCGTCAAAGTCGCCGGTGTCCGCGTTCCGCAGCTTCACGACGAAACAGGAACCCGCCTCGTCAATAATCCTGTCGCTCAGGAAGACCGGAACCCCATCGACCCGAAAGAGGAATTCCGCTTCCCCCATGTGTTCCTTAATCGCGCCAAGAACGCGCTCGTCTTTTCGCATATCAACCTCCCCGCCGGAGTCGCCCCCGGCCTGCCGACGCAAAACCGCATTTTGCCGCGCAAACCCATTGTAGCGCGAGGAAAACGGCGAAAGGTCGCCTTAAAAGCGACCTTTCAGGCGCCCAAACGTGGTATAAAAGCCTTATAATGGAAGTGCAGGGAGGATGGCGTGAAAGAAACCGACGCAATGCCTAACGGGGGCGAACGCGCGCGCCGCAAGCGCGGCAAAAGCGATTCCGCCAAACCTGTCCCGCTTTGGGACAGGCGCTGCCAAAAGGCGGTGGCGGCAAACGGCATGGCGCTTAGGCGCGTTCCCAAAAGGATGAGAACCCCGAAGCTCTGTCTTGCGGCCGTTCAGTCCTGCGGGCACGCGCTGGAATACGTGCCGGAAGAGTTGAAGACGCCCGAGATGTGCCTCGCCGCGGTTCGGGAAAACGGAAACGCCCTGAAATACGCGCCAAAGAAACTGATAACCGCGGAGATGTGCGCCGCCGCGGTTGACGCTTTGGGATGCGGTTTCGAGCACGTGCCCGAGGAATTCAAAACACCGGAGCTGTGCATGGCGGCGGTGGAAGCGTGGGGCCTTGTTTTGAGGCACGTGCCCGAAAAGCTTAGAACGCCGGAGATGTGCGTCGCCGCGATTGCGCAGGACGGCGGATGCATCAGGCATATTCCCGAGGGCCTGAAAGACCAAGTGCGGCTCTTGCTGGCGGAGGCAATGTGAACGAGCGATTTTATCTTGACAAATTCATTAACGACGACGACTATTCGCTTTTCGAGGTTCCGCCGGAAAACATTACATACGACATTTGTCTAGCCGCGGTTCAAAAAGAAGGCGTTAATCTAGGGCATGTGCCCGATAAACACCGAACGCTGGAACTTTGCCTTTTAGCCGTTCAACATGGATACGACAACCTGAAACATGTGCCGGAAGAATTAAGAACACTGGAAGTGTGTCTTGCGACTGTTAAGTTTCACTCTGGCTACGTCCAATTCGGCCACGTACCAGAGGAGCTAAGCCCAGAGGATATTTTGAAAATGCGGGAGGAAATTGATTTCCTGCAATACATACCGGAAGAGTTAAAAACACCTGAATTTTTCCTTCTGGCCGTTCGGGAAGACGTCAACTTCCTGCCTATCCTTCCAGTGGAACTAAGAACGCCTGAAATATGTATTTTAATGGTTCAATCCTATGGCGGCCAGGCACTGCAATATGTGCCGAAGGAACTACGGACAGAGGAAATGTGTCTTTTGGCCGTTCAGTCCTATGGCGATAGTCTTGAATATGTGCCCGAAAAGCTAAAAACACCCGAACTGTGCTTTGCCGCTATTCAGTCCAACGGCTCCGCACTGGAATATGTACCAGAGGAACTACGGACAGAGGAAATGTGCCTTGCGGCGGTTAGGAAAAGCGGCTATGCGCTGCAATTTGTACCAGAGGAACTACGGACAGAGGAACTATGTCT
>Ga0209755_10002203_pt1 | contig 27319 bp, 27 predicted proteins | sample TergutCo191P1_FD_187301 | JGI IMG/M metagenome (GOLD analysis project Ga0209755, IMG submission 187301) | Cornitermes sp. P1 segment gut microbial communities from Petit-Saut dam, French Guiana - Co191P1 (SPAdes) (version 2) | ecosystem: Host-associated > Arthropoda: Insects > Digestive system...
ATGTTTTTATTCATACTATTCTCCTCTTGCATTTACATGGCATTGTAATATGAAGAAAAAAACGAGTCAACTGTCGCTAAACGGGCGTTTTTAAATACTTGGCGACTTTTTCGATTAATTCGCTGTCCTTAAACGGTTTTACCATAAAATCGCAGGCTCCCAATGCTATGGCTTCCTTTACCTGATCTACAGTTCCCGCCGATGTCAGCATAATTATCGGGATGTCTTTGTAATCCGGCGTTTTGCGTATCATTTCTATAAGTTCGAATCCGTTATACACTGGCATCAGATAATCCAGAATGATCAAATCGGCGCGTCTTATTTTTAAAAAAGCCATTACTGTTTCGGGTTTTGAAATTGTGTGCACATTATAATTGGAATGCAAAGCGGTTTTGATTATTTTCAATTCGCTTACAACATCGTCAATTGCAAGAATGTGCGGTTTGTTGTTGTCTTCCTTGTTTTTGCCGGATCTGCTGTCGGTAACATGTCTTTCGATACATTCAATAAGGCTCATTGTCTCAAACGGCTTGACTATAAAATCCACTGCGCCGAAAGTCAGCCCCCGAACAACGCTATCCCTGTCATGCTGGCTTGTAATGAAAATTACCGGTATATATTTATAGCGTTCATCTTTTTTTAATTTTTCTATGATCTCATAGCCGTCATGATCCGGCATGTTGATATCCAAAAGAATTATATCGGGTTTGATTTTTTCCAGGGCTTTGAACAGCATATCGGCGGATTCTGCAGGGTACACTTCATGATACCCGGAAAGCCTTCTTTTAAGCGTCAAAAGGCTGGTATTCACGTCATCAACATAGATAATTTTATAGCGTTCTTTATCGACTGCGCGGCCCATAAAAACAATCCCCTTGTAATAATGCCTAACTTCTTAATAATATCATAATTTTTGACAAAAAAAACAGAATTTAACCTTTTTTATGCAAAAGTTTTGAGTTTTTCCGCAATTTCTTCAAACTGCATTCTGTCAATTGCGTTTCTAAGCCATACGATCAGGTCGCCATCCGATTCGTATTTGTATTTCTCCAGCTCGTCCATGGCTCTGTCCGCGCCGTCCATGTCATAGTCGTTGCATGCTTCTACAAGCTTGAATAATGTTTTTGTATCGGGTTTTTCCTTTAATGGTTTGTCCGTATTTGTGACAAGTTTTGACAAGGCGCTTTCCATGCCGGAAATAAAACTCCTTGCGTTTTTCATAAAATCGCCATGATTTGAATTAATAAAATTCATATCTTTTGCTTTGCCGGCTTCTTCCAGGTCTTTGGCTTCTTTGGCGATTTTATCCGCCGAAATATCGGTGCTTATGCCCTTTATTCCGTGAACTTTAATGATGTAATCGGAAAGGGAATTTTCGTCAAAGACTTCGATTTTATCAAGCATGGAGCTTACGCCTGCAGCATAGGAACGCAGAACATCAAGAAATACCTTTTCGTTACCGTCAAAGCGTTTAAGACCTCTTACGATATCCAGCCCGGGAATCTCTGCGCCGAAAAATATCGGGTTTTGCGCATCTTTTTCCGCATTGTTTTTGTCTTTTTGCCGCGCCTGCTGCTGCGCAAAGTTTCTAGCTTCATCCAAAACATCCTGCGGCTGTTTGTCGCGCACATAGGTATTCATAACAACGTTTAACTGCCGTATGTCAATCGGTTTTAAAATATAATCGTTAAACCCGTTCTGTATGAAAATATCAGCCTGTCCGCCTATTGCGTTAGCTGTCAAGGCGACAATCGGCGCTTTGTATCCTGCATCGCGTATATGCCTGACCGCTTCTATGCCGTCCATTTCGGGCATCATGTGATCCATGAATATAATGTCGTATATTTTGCCGTCTTTTATTTTATTTATCGCTTCCTTTCCCGAGTTTGCAGAGTCGATTTCATTTAGCATATACGGCAGCATAAGTCCCTTTGAAACATATATGTTTGTTTCAACATCATCAACAACAAGAATTTTTCCATACGGCATGGGCTCAATTGAAATTTGGATATTTTTCAAATAGGCGCGGTTATACATTCTGAAACGGCGCAGATTCTCGGCTATTTCGCTTCCAATTACCGCAGAATCGACTTTTCCCTGAAGCAGACAAACTGTAAATACAGTGCCTTTGCCGATTTCGCTTTCCACGTCGATTTTTCCGCCCATCATATTGACTAGATTAAGGGTAATGGGCATTCCAAGACCTGTGCCTTCCTTTACGCTGTTTGCTTCCTGATTAAATCTTGCATATTCGTCAAAAAGTTTTTCTATTTGTTCCTGCGACATTCCCTGACCCGTATCGCTTACGGTGAATTCAAGCTTCACTTTCTCATTGTCACAATTGTCGGAGTCAATCAGCACAACAGACATGGTCACTTTGCCTTTTTCCGTATATTTAAAAGCGTTGCTAAGAAGATTGTTAAGAATTTGCTTGACGCGAAGCTCGTCACCAAACAAAGTGGCGGGAATATTTTCTTCCACATTAAGTTCAAACTCCACTCTTTTGCTGCCGATCCTCATCATGTTCAATTGAACGGCGTCGCTTATCATGCTTGCGAATTCATAATTCTTTTCCAGCAGCTCATACTTGCCCGATTCTATTTTTGAAAGATCAAGAATGTCGTTTATAATGCTCATCAGCATATCGCCCGATGAATAAATTTTTTCGAACGCTTCCAACACATCAGGCGCCAAGTTTTCGCGGCGAAGCTGTATTTCCGTTATGCCGATAATTGCGTTCATCGGCGTTCGTATTTCGTGGCTCATGGTGCTTAGGAAATTGCTCTTTGCCTTATTCGCCGCAACTGCCGCCGCATGCTGTTCCTCGGCTTCGTTAACGCGATCCTTTAATGTTGTTACCATTGTGCGAAGAGCGCCCGCGAGTTGTCCGATTTCGTCATTGCTTTGAACGGTTATTTTGTCGTCAAGATTGCCCTTTGCCACGCTGACCGCGAATTCTGTAATTTTTCTAACAGGCAGACTTATTTTTCTTCCAAGTATTCCTGCGGCTACGGTAAAAATGCAAATAATGCCAAGCGAACAAATAAGAATTATGAATAAAACCCTGTTTGTTTCACTTGTTTGCAGGTCCATGGGCATTGCGGTAGACCACATGCCAATCGTCGCTCCGTTATAATCCTTGATAGGCCAGTACATTACCATATACGGAGTATCAAGAATCTCCGTTTGAATTATCACGCTTTCGCCTTTTTGAAGAACTGCATCCGTTATTTGCAAATCTTCAAGTTTTTCGCCGATATTGCGCTTACCTGTCTTATCCCTTAAACTGGTCATTAAAATAACGTCGTTTTTATAAAGGGAAAAATGTATGCCGGTTAAATTGAAAATGCTGTCAACATATTCTTCCGAGCAGATGTTTGAACCAAGCGACAAAGCGCCGACAAGAACGCCGTATTTATAAATCGGCGCAAAACAATTTATGGTATACGGAATAAGAGCGGTCTCGTCAAAGAAAAACCCCGACGAAGTGTATCCCCTAAGCGCCAATTGTATAACATTGCGTTTTGAAATATCGTCTCCGATTATATCGGCGTGACTCCTGAAAATAACAATGCCGTCGGGATCCGTAAAAGCTATCGAATCAATATCGCGCCTAATCCATGCCATCTGCGAATTATGCATAATGGCATTTGTGTCCGATCTTTGCACGGCATCAACAAGATCGGGCATCGTGGTTAAAAATTTAATATTTTGCAATAATCTGTTTTCTTCCTGCTGATGCATCCTTTTTATCATGGAATGTATCGCGGTCATTTCTTTTTCTATAGTGTAATCAAGCAGCCTGCTCATCAATATTATGGTTATAATTAAAATGGTTAAACTGGACGCGATTACGCCGGCTACGGCAATTAGTATTATTTTCCTGGAAATATTAAATTTCATTCTGCTGCCCTTTCTTAATATTATACCATAACATCATGGTTTACAATATAAAATTATGATAAAATGCCCTATGGAAATCCTTTATCAAAGCAAGGCTTGCATTGTTGTGAACAAATTAAAAGGGGAAGCGGTTGAAGGGGCAAAAAAGGGGATAACCGATCTCCAGAAAGCGATTAAAACACATTTGAATACCGATTTTGCAGAAGCCGTAAACAGGCTTGATGTCCCCGTTACGGGGTGCGCCCTTTTCGCCCTTGACAGTACCGCTTTGAATTACCTTAATGCCGCCTTTGCTTGCAAAGACTTTGCTAATAAAGAAAACCGAAAAATAGAAAAACATTACTGGGCAATTATAGAAAAACCAAAGGACGCTATTGCAGAAACGGGCGAATTGACCCATTGGATGGAAACAAATACCAAAACGAATAAATCTTTTGCATACAATGAAGAAAAAACCGGCAGAAAGAAATCAACATTAAAATATAAAGTAACAGGAGAAGGCATAAATTATCTTTTTATGGAAATAGAACTTTTCACGGGAAGGCATCATCAAATCAGGGCACAATTGGCGGCGGTTAATCTTCATATAAAGGGCGATTTGAAATACGGAGCAAGACGCAGCGAAAAAGATGGGGGAATAAGACTCCATGCGCGTTTTTTGTCTTTTCCCGATCCGTTAGACAAAAATGAGCGGATAACAGTAACTGCCGATCCGCCGCAAGCTGACAATCTTTGGAATGAGTTTTTAAAAATGTGCAAATAATATCAAACTTTAAGAAACACAAAGAACACCGCAAGAACAAGACATACAAACGCCGCAAAATGGTTCCATTGAATCATGCCGCCTTTTAAAAGAAATGTGGAAATAATGCAGAACACAAAAATGCTGATAACTTCCTGAATGACTTTTAGCTGAATCATGCTGAAAGGTCCGCCGTTATCCTGAAAACCAAGCCGGTTTGCGGGAACCTGCGCGCAATATTCAAAAAAGGCAATTCCCCAGCTTATTAAAATGATCGAAAAAATCCCGAGCTTTTTTAAACTGTCAATTTGACTGAAGCGAAGATGTCCGTACCACGCGACAGTCATAAAAGCATTCGAGATAATCAATAAACCAACAGTTAAGATGCCACGAGTCATATTATTCTCCTCACCGCCCGGCCGGTCTTATATTGATGTTGTTAAGATCATACCACCCGTCATCGCTTCTTCCCCACATAAATACAGGAAGACCTGCGTCCAACTGCTGCCGTATCATTGCTTCCCGCACTAAAATAACATTTTTTCATATAAGATACAATCCCGAATGCCGAACAGTTACATTATTAACCCTGTCTTGACAAAATCATCCATAATTGCCATGATTCTCAATTATAAGCCCGGATGGTGGAATTGGTAGACACGCTAGTTTCAGGTACTAGTGCTCGCAAGGGTATGGAAGTTCGAGTCTTCTTCCGGGCACAAAAAAAAATCTTATCCTTTAGGGTAGGATTTTTTTTGCGCATCTGAACGGAAGAAGACGAGAACTTCCGAGGGTGCGCCGAGCGAATGCGAGGAATAGGCGCCATGGATGGCGCCGACAGCACCCGAAGGCGGGCCCGAAAACCCGAAACAGGATGTTGAGGGTTGTAGGGTTCGAGTCTTCTTCCGGGCAGGATGTTGAGGGTTGTAGGGTTCGAGTCTTCTTCCGGGCAATTGTGGTTAAATTTATGCAATTGGAAACAAAAATTTAAACGTCAGCCCCGATTCTGTCGAGTTTACGTTGATGGTGCCGCCGTACTCTTTAACAAGGTCTTTTACAAAACTTAAGCCCACCCCGCGTCCTGCCGCCATGCCGGTTTCGTCGGCTGTTGAAAACTCGGGCGTAAAAATTGTTCCAAGAAGAATTTTTTTGTCAACTTTGGCACCCGGGTTTTTTTCGAGGTATTTGGCTTTGATTTTATTCCAATCCAATCCTTTGCCGTCATCGGAGAAAACGATTTCCGCTTTGCCGTCTGCATTCTTTATGCTGAACGACAAAAGACCCTGCGGACTTTTGCCTTTTTTGATTCTTTCGTCCACGGTTTCGATGCCGTGGTAAACTGCATTTCTTACGCACTGGAAAAGAATGTCCTTGATTGGTTTTCGCAGTTTTGATTCCATTATATTTAAATCTATCTGACCTGCGGAAAGTTTTATCTTTTTTTGAACTTCCGCCGCAAGCCTGTCTACAGCTTTAGTTAACGAGTTTACAAAAATTGCGTCCATTTGATTGTTCGTTTTATAGGCGTTAATTTTTTTTGTAATGGCGACATAGGAATCCATTTCCTGCATGAAAGTTTCTATTTTAATTGCCAAGGAAAGAACGTCATTTGTTAAAACTTTTTCCTTGTTGGAAGCCGCTTTTACGTCGTCTTCCAGAGTGTGAAGCTTGTTTGCAAGGCTTTCCAAATCCAAAATTACGGCGTTTGATTTTATCGCGTGAACATATTGGAAAATTTTTGTGACAACTTCCTTTTCCGTAAGCTTTCGGTCTTTAAGAAGCGTGTTAATGCTGTTAAAGTTGGAATCGGTATCTTCGATAAAGTTTTGGAAAACAAGCGGGTCCACTTTAAGAACATCGAACATGTTCTTCATTTCCATTTCCTGAAGATTTTTTTGCGCCTGAAGCTCAAGCTCTATTTCCTTTTCCCTTGAAACGTCCTGAATAATTCCAATAACAACAGGATCGATTCCTTCGCGTTCGATTAATTGAAACCTTGTTGCTAAATATTTTTTATCGTCATCAACTTTGTATTCAAAATCGGAGATTGGATTTGCAGCTTCCAGTACCTTTGCGCTTTTTTCTTTTTCAAAAACCATTTTGTAATAGCCTTTCATTACTGTAAGCTGCCTTGAATCCAGGGAATTATTTAAAATGTCAAGAAAATTTTTGCCTGTCAGTTCCGAATCGTAATAGGAAAGAATCGAAATTAATGTGCGCGAATACTGCGGAAGAATATTTAAATTTCTGTCCATAAGAAAAATACCCTGATTGATATTGTCCTTCATGGTTTGAATCATGTCTTTTTCGTGCGCAAGTTCCTTCATAAGTTCGGCTTCTTTGCGGTCTTTGCGGATGCCGATCCATTCATAAATTACGGACAATGCCGCAATAAGAAAGTAAACGCCGACAATTCTTATTTTTACATCTCCCTCGGGAGCGGCAAGCGGCATAATGTCCGAAAGCGGAGTATAAAAGAGCAGAACTGTAAATATTAAAACAATAACAGATTCGATTACGCCGACAGTCATCTGACAAAGAAAGATAACGATGGGCGGAAAAGAAAAAAGCCAGACAGCCGCCCAAAAGTTCAAATCGCCAAGATACAAAAGATAACAGCAATACATCCCGAAAACAGTAACAGGAAAAACCGGTATAAATTTCAGCGGGATTTTTGAACGAATCATTATAAGGGCGACCAAGCAAAGAAATGCAATACCAAAGTCTATAATGCTTCTTGACACATCTTGGCTAAGCATTGTAAAGCCAAGAATGGAAAGCGGCAAAATTGCAACCATGAAAATCCAGTTCATGGTCATATACCTTACCTGATCTTTTACGTTTACAAGTTCCGTGTAACGCTTTCCAAGAAAAACAGAAAGCAATATCTCACGCGCTTTGTTATTTTTCATTTTATCTGTTCCACTGCAATAGACAGACAAAATTCCTGAGTCTCAAATATTGTAAACGGAATGCAGATGATTCTTGCTTTTTCCGAAGGCCAGACAATCGAGTGCGCCCTGCCTTTGATAATCGAAGGCATGGAAATTTTTATTCTGTGCTTTTTTTCAAAAACATTTTTTACGTTTCCGGCGATTATGTTTACAACTTCGCCGAGCATGTCTGTTACTTCCTTGTCGATTACACTGTATTCCTTGCCCGTTAAAATACTTGTCAATCTGAAAGCGGTTTCTTCTTTAAGGGAAATTGCGACTGCGCCGTGCGCTTCGCCCGAAAGCCCTATAATTCCCGAAATATCCCAAATTGTTTCGAACTCGTCTTTTGAAACAAAATACGCCCTGCCGGCTTTTATTTCCGTATTGCATAAATTGCGGAAAACCTCTTCGCTTCCTTCTATGAACGGCTGTATGAATCTTTCCATTATTTACCTCGCTAAAACAAGAATTTCCTGAACCTTATCCCTAAAAACCTTTTCCTGAACAGGTTTTACGATATAATCCGTAGCTCCGCTTTGGAGAGCTTCGATTACGCTGAATTTTCCCCTTTCGGAAGTTACCATAACAACAGGCAAATCCTTATACTGCGGCATTCCTCTGACAATTTTCAAAAAGTCGATGCCGTCCATGCCAGGCATATTCCAATCCAGAAAAACAATTGTGATATTGTTTGCTTCCAATAATTTTAACGCCTGTTTTCCGTTTTCCGCTTCAAAACATTCGAAAGGCATCTTCATTGCGGCAAAAGTATTTTTAACAATATTCCTCATAATTTGGCTGTCATCAACAACAAGGATTTTAAACATAACAACGCTTCCCTTTCTTCTTTAATTTATAAAAATCAAATTTATCATAAATTTATATAACGGTCAAGTGCTGTTATTTTAACAGCGCTGTTATTTTAAAAAGCATTTTAATATTTCAATAACATCGGATAAATCGAGAGGTTTTCCGATATGCGCATTCATTCCCGCATCCAAACATTTATTTATATCTTCCTTGAACACATTTGCAGTCATCGCCGCAATTGGGATTGGTTTATGTTCAGGGTTTTCGGCTTTCTGTCCCTTTTCAAATTGCCTGATAATCCGCGTTGCCTCAAGCCCGTCCATCTGCGGCATTTGCATATCCATAAAAATCATATCGTAGCGTTCGGGAGCGGAGGTAAACATGCTTACAGCTTCTGTGCCGTTGGACGCGCATTCAATTTCTATTTCCAAAGGCTCTAAAAGGGAAATGACTATTTCGCGGTTTATTTCCATGTCTTCGGCCAAAAGAAGACGATGTCCCTTAAACCGTTTCATTTGGGCTTCCCGCAAAGACACATCCTGCAAAGAATCGTCGGCTTCCCCATTCCTTCCTGCGCCGCGTCTTAATTGAATGGTCAGGGCAAAAACCGCTCCCCTTCCAAGATCGGAATCGATCCAAATATACCCGCTCATCAATTCGACAATATGTTTGCAAATTGCAAGACCAAGACCTGTGCCGCCGAATTTTCTTGAAGTGCTTGATTCTGCCTGTTCAAACGATGAAAACAAACGGTCATGATGCTCGGGAGCAATGCCGATTCCCGTATCCTTAACTTCCAATTTAATTGTGCAAACTCCGTCTTCTTCTTTTTCATGATAGGCGTTAAGCCATATTGATCCTTGCTCGGGCGTAAACTTTACGGCGTTCGTTAAAAGATTTGTAATTACCTGAATTATTCGCTGTTCGTCGCCCACTAAAATTTTCGGAATGGCAGGATCAAGATAGAGGGCAAACTGCAATTTTTTTTCTTCGATGCGAAATCCTGTAATGCTGATTACCTTTTGCACCATTTTTTCAAAATCAAATTCGGTGACAGACAAATCAAATTTGCCGGCTTCGATTTTTGACATGTCAAGAACGTCATTTATAACTCCCAAAAGATGATTTGACGCGCCCTCGATTTTTTCAAACGCATAATCTTTTTTTTCTATGTTAGCCGCCGATTTTCCGATTTGTGTCATGCCGATAATTGCGTTCATGGGCGTTCGCATTTCATGGCTCATGTTGGAAAGAAAATTTCCCTTTGCCCTGCTTGCCGCCTGCGCTTCTCCGAATGCCGATTCAAGTTCCTGAGCTGTCGCCCTAAGGCTGAACGTAAGATCGTTACGCAGCATTGCATGAGCGATTAAAAGGCTTCCCGAACGCAGAATGGTTTCTTCGCTTTCCAAAAAAATCCGCTCTTTGTGACAATCGTCAAAACCGACAAAGCCCCAAAAAATATCGCGTAAAAAAACAGGCACAACCAAAATTGATTTTATGCCCTGCGGAGATAATTGCTTGCGCGTTTTGTCGTCCATCTCGCTGATTATTCCGTTAATGCATCTTCCGCCTGAAAGAGTTTCTTCCCATCCCGGCATGTCGGCATAAGGAATATCAATCGTGTATTCGTTATCCTGCTGAGGACTTGCGCCTTCCGACCATTCGTAAAGCTGCGTACAATAGAGAATGCCGCTCACGTTATGGTTTCGCCAAATGTAAACGCGGTCTACGTCAACAGCTTCGCCCAACATGCCCATGCATTGCAAAAGGGCGTTTTCAAATTCATCAACATCCGCCTGAAGCAAAACCGCGGCGGCGCTGTTTACAGTGTTAAGCAGACTGCTTCTCTGTTTGTTTTCCAGGCGGTTTTTGTACGCCTGTTCGTTTCGGTTAATCGCATTGACGATCATCAAACTGACAGAACGAAGTATATCAAGCTCGTCACGCGAAAGCATGCGCTCTTCCTGACAATCGTCAAAACTTACATAACCCCAAAAATTGTCGTGCAAATAAACAGGAATCGCAAAAACGGATTTCATGCCGTGATCCAAAAGCCGTTCCTGCTCTTCTTTTGATATGTCGGTTAAGGGACCGTTTACATATTCGCCTTTTAAAAATTTTTCTTTCCATGTCGGAATGTCGCTGTACGGAAAAACCGCGTTGTCTTCGACAGGATTTGTGCGTCTGCCAAAATCGTTCTGCCATTCAAAACGCATCACATAATAAAGCTCTCCGTCTCTTAGTTCGTTCTGCCAGATATATCCGCGATCGACATTCAAACAATGGGATATTATGCTCATGCCTTCCAAAACCGAGTCTTCGAATGTTCTGTCGTTTATGGAAGCAAGTAAAATTCTGGCGGTATCACTTACTGCGTGCAAAAGCCGCTGTTGATGTTTGATTTTTTCCTCAAGTTGCTCTGTCATTTTCCTACCGCTGTACCCTGCCGGACGCGTTTCCTGCCGCAAGTTTTTTTACCTCGTCCGCCGATACCAGATTAAAGTCGCCTTCGATTGTGTGTTTAAGGCAGCTTGCCGCAACTGCAAATTCGATCGCGTCCTCAGGCGGCATTTTTTGAAGCGAAGCATAAATAAGCCCCGCGCCGAAACTGTCGCCGCCGCCTACCCTGTCCACTATATGAACAGCGTATTTTTTGGAAAAATAATATTCGCCGCCCGAATAAAACATCGCGCCCCAGTTATTGTCGTTAGCTGAAATTGATTCGCGAAGCGTAATTGCGGCTTGTTTGCATCCGAATCTTTTGCAGATGGCGGCGGCAACTTCCTTGTATCCGTCATGGCTTATCTTGCCTGTTGTTACGTCGCTTCCCTGTGCTTTGATGCCGAAAACATCGGCGGAATCTTCTTCGTTTGCAATGCAGACATCAACGAATTCCATGAGTTTTCCCATAACTTCGCCCGCCTTTTCGCGTGACCAAAGATTTGCGCGGTAATTCAAATCGCACGAAACCGTTATGCCCTTTGACCGCGCAGCCTTGCATGCCGCCATGCAAATTGCCGCCGCATTTTCGGATAACGCAGGCGTAATCCCCGTAAAATGAAACCAGCTAACGTCCTTGAATATTTTATCCCAGTCAAAGTCCGCCTGCGCAGCTTCGGCAATTGCGGAATGAGCCCTATCATAAATCACTTTTGAAGGCCGCTGGGATGCGCCTTTCTCAAGATAGTAGATACCCACCCGATCTCCTCCCCGGACTATAAGCGAAGTGTCCACCCCGAACTCCCTCAATTTATTTACAGCGCCCTGACCTATTTCGTGTTTTGGAAGTTTTGAAACAAACGCGGCATCGATCCCAAAACCGCAAAGCGAGACTGCGACATTTGCCTCCCCCCCGCCGTAAGTTGCGCCGTAGGACCGCGCCTGCACAAAACGATAATAGCCTTCGGGCGCCAAACGCAGCATTATCTCACCAAATGTTATAACTTTCATATTAACTCCGAATGTTTTTTTATATAATAGCGTAAATTTCGTTTTATGGCAATTTAATATGTTGATAAGCATCCGCCCTGCCTATATACTTCTGATATGAGTAGAAATTACGAACCTAAACTGATAAAGGCTCTTGCAATAGATCTTGACGGAACAACGCTCTTGCCCGGAGGAATCCTTGGTAAAAGGACGAGGGACTGCCTTAGAAAACTGGTCGCCAAAGGCATGCAGATAATAATATCAACAGGAAGGCCGATTGAATCTTCGGAAAAATACAGGAGCGCGATTGGCGCGGAAGGACCGATGGTATTTTTTAACGGCGCGGAAGTCGCGTATGTGCCATCGGGGATTACCCTGCATACCGATTGCATCAGTATGGATGTCGTTGATTTTGGAACCGACATTGCGCGCGATCTTGGGATACATTACCAAGTTTACCTTCCTGCGGGCATTTCGCCTGACACGGGCAAAAACGATCCGAACCAATTATGGGAAGCGCTTGTTACGGAAAAGGACAGTCCCGACGCGCAATATTACAAATCCCACACAGGCGTTACTCCCGTAATCAGAGACTTAAAAAAAATCGCCGCCCTTCCGATCGATGGATGCATAAAGGGGATGTATATTGCAGACCCGTCATTGCATGATGAAGTCCGCAAGAGGATGCAGGAACGATTCGGCGATTCGATTACCATAATGCGAAGTTTCCCTACATTTTTGGAAGTGATCAATGCAGGCGTTTCCAAGGGAGAGGGTTTGCGAATCGCCATGGAGCACAGGGGCTTAAAGCCGGAAGAAGTAATTGCCTTCGGCGATGAAGAAAACGATCTGCCCATGTTCACAGTAGCAGGGTTTGCCGCAGCCCCCGAAAGCGCAAGGGAGAAAATCCGCGATTCCGCCGATTTGATTTACGGGCCGATAGCCGAAGAAGGCCTTGCCGAATATTTGGAAAAAACGTTTTTATGATACAGACCCACTGGACAAAAAAACATTAATTGGATAGAATCACGGTATGATATTTCCATTAAAAGACCTCATCGAATACGATGATAACATGTACGAGATAACCTCGGCATCCTCACGAAGGGCTTATCAACTGGCTCAGCAGATGGAAAAAGAGGAAAAAGAAGCCTGGAACGGCAAAATGGTCGCCCTTGCCGCGCTGCAGGTTTTTACCGAAGAAGTTCAATTCCGTCTGGAAGCCGAAGAACTCTAAAATCCAATGAAAACAAACCCCATCACGGTTTTAGTCCTCTTTGGACCGACCGCGTCAGGGAAAACCGGTATTCTCTTTGAGCTGTCTGCCATGAAGGATATTGAGGTTGTTTCTGCAGATTCCATGCAGGTTTACAGAGGCATGGATATCGGCACCGCAAAACCTTCGGCGCAGGAGAGAGAGAGGCTTCCCCATCATTTAATCGACATTTGCGATCCTTCGCAGCAATTTAGCGCAGGCGATTTTGTCCGCCTTGCCGATGATGCTTGCGCCCAAATTGCATCGAGGGGAAAGCTGCCTGTGGTATCGGGCGGAACCGGGTTTTATTTGAAAAATTTTATTTTGGGTTTAAGCGAGGCTCCTCCGTCAAACAAGGAAGTGCGCGAAAAGCTTCGCATGGAACTAAGCGAAAAAGGTTCTGCTTTTCTAATGGAAGAACTTACAGTCTGCGACCCCGTAAGCGCAGCGCGTATTCACATTAACGATGAGTACCGGCTTCTTCGCGCGCTTGAAGTTTATCGCTCCTGCGGCATGCCGCTTTCTTCGTTTGAGAAAAATTCCCAAAAAAAGAGCGATAACGGCAGGCATGCCGATTTTAATTTTATCGTCATCGGGCTTTCGCGTCCCAGAGAAGAGCTTTACAAACGCATCAATTACCGATGCGCGCAAATGTTCGAACAGGGGCTGCCCAATGAGGTTTCCATGCTTTATGAAAAAGGATATACCCCCGATGACCCGGGCTTACGCGCAATCGGTTACAGGGAATTTTTTTTTATCGAGCAAACCGATACAGATAACAAAAAAAAATGGAAACTTTCCAAAGATTATAACGGAGTGCAATCGCTTGCCGCGCAAAACAGCCGCCGTTATGCAAAAAGGCAGATCACGTTTTTTGCAGGGTTGCCAAATGTCAACTGGATGGAACCGCAGCGCAATGACGCGCAAACAGCGGAAAAAATATGGGAATTATTATGAAACTTAAACGTCCTGTTTTTCTTGACAACATTTACCGCGAGGACGCAAAAGTCGGGCGATTCCTTAGCGTACTCATTCTCTTTGGAATCGCAATCGGGCTAAAACACGGCGTACAAAACAATTATCTTGCGGACATTTTAACCGTCGATTCGTTTGAAAGGGGAATAGTCGAATTTTTCAGGGAAATGCCCGGGCTTTTATTGATTTTTATTTTGGCGCTGATGTACAGATTTGCGGATTCGCGCGTTTTTAAAATCGGTATCGCCCTGATGGCAGGAGGAATGGCGGGAATATTCCTTACAAGCGCGATTGAATTTATCATGGTAAAATTTGTCGTTGTTGTTTTTATGGTTCTTTTCAGCACGGGCGAACATATAATAATGCCGGTGCGAAGCACTATCGCGATGGAACTTGCAAAACGCGAAAAAACAGGCGCGTCTTTGGGAATTAGCGCAAGCATAGGACAGCTTGGAAACATCGCGGGCTTTCTGCTTGTTATGGGAATATTTTTTGTTCTGGAAAAATCCGGTTACACAAGAGCGGATTTAATGGGATACAGAATTGTTTTTGGCGCCGCAACCGCATTAATGGTGGCCGCCGCCCTAACCGCAGCCGCGCTTAAAGAGACTACGCTAAAAGCACCAAGGCAGCGTTTTTATTTTGCGAAAAAGTTTTCCAAATATTACATTATGGAAGTTTTTTACGGCTCGCGAAAGCAGGTATTCCTTACATTTGCGCCGTATGTTTTAATTCTTCATTACGGCGCGGCTCCGTCGATTATTTCGCTATTGATGGCAATATGCGCGGGTTTTTGCATGATTTGCAGCCCGTTAATCGGAAAGCTGATTGACAAGGTCGGGTACAAAGCGGTAATGGTCGGCGACACATTGATACTTGTCGTTGTCTGCCTTATGTACGGATTTTCGCACAGGCTGTTCGCTCCGGGAATAGCGTTTATTGTCGTTTGCTGCAACTTTGTTTTGGACCAGATAATTTCGGTTGCCAGCATGGCGAATAACGTTTATGTTCAACGCATTTCGTCCAACAGGGAAGAAATTACGGCTACGTTAAGCACAGGGATTTCCGTTAACCATATTTTCAGCGTATTCATCGCTCTTCTTGGCGGATGGATTTGGAAAATTGCGGGAATCGAAGCGCTTTTTACAATGTCCGCGATATTGGGATTGATCAGCAGTATCTATGCGGCGATGATTAAAAAGAGCGAAGAAGTATCACCTTGAGGTAAGCTTGATTGCCTTTGACGGACATTTATCGACGCATTCCATGCATTGTGTGCATTTCTCGTAATCGATATGCGCAATGTTGTCTTCGATTGTTATTGCGCCTTCCTTGCATACTTTTTGGCAAAGAAGACAGGTAAAACATCCTGCGCGGCAACTGTCTTTTACAATTTTTCCCTTCTCTCTTGAATTGCACAAAACTCTTACTTTGCTTTTTTCGGGGACTATTTCGATTAGGTGCATCGGGCAGACTTTTACGCATTTTCCGCATGCCGTGCATTTTTTGCTGTTTACGATTGCGATGCTGTTTGTCATCATTATCGCGTTAAAGGGACAGGCGTTTTTGCAGCTTTCAAGTCCTATGCAACTGTAAGTGCAATCCTTGTTTCCGCCGGTTGCAAGCTGAGAAGCGGACACGCAGCTTTTCGGTCCGTCGTAAATATAATTTCTTTTTATATTGTCGTTTGTTCCGTTGCATTTGATAAAAGCGACTTTACGGTTTGTCTCGGCTGCGTCTATTCCCAATTCTTTTGCAATTCCGTTTGCCGCAGAGGAACCGCCCGGAGGACAGCCGTTATAGTCCGCTTCGCCTGTTACAACCCGTTCCGCAAAAACCGCGCAGCCCGGATATCCGCATCCGCCGCAGTTTGCTCCCGGCAAAACATTTACGATTCTGTCAACTTTTGGATCCGATTCCACCGCAAACTTTTTTGCGGAAAGACCCAGTATCACTCCAAAAACAAGGGCAAGTCCGCCGACGCATACAACCGGAAACAAAATATCGGATAATATAATTCCTTCCAAAAAGCTTAAATCAATCATATTAACCCCATGAATCCCATAAACGCAATGCTCATAAGTCCTGCGGAAAAAAGCGCGAGCGGAAATCCCTTGAAAACTTCCGGGACATCCGGATTGTTGTCGTATTTTTCGCGGATACCCGCAAGCAGAAGCATAGCGAGCGTAAAACCGGCTCCGGCTCCAATGCTGTTTACAATCGATTCTAAAAACGAATAATTTTCCAGCGAATATTTTTTTTGAATGTTAATCAGCGTAACGCCGAAAATCGCGCAGTTAACGGTTATAAGCGGAAGATATACGCCAAGCATCGAATAAAGAACCTTGAACATTTTCTTCATGAAAACTTCGATAAACTGAACGATAGACGCAATTATTAAAATAAACGAGACAGTCTGAAGATATTCGATTTTAAGCGGCTTTAAAACATATACATAAAATAAAAACGTAATGGCGGATGCAAGCGTCATCACAAACATTACAGAAAGACCCATGCCAAGCGCCGTTTCTGTTTTTTTAGAAACGCCGAAGAACGGACACATTCCAAGGAATTGAACTAAAACATAGTTATTGATTAATGTTGCGCCGATTAATATAAAAAACAGTTCCATTATTTACCTGCCTTTTTTTTGGCGTTCAATCTTAACAATTGAATGTGCTTTCGTATCATAATAATCAGGCCAAGAGTAAAAAACGCGCCTGCAGGCAAAATCATGATTGTCATATAGGCATTTTCATCGTGCAGCAATTCTATTCCAAAAACGGAACCCGAACCCAAAAATTCCCTAATAACGCCGACAGTGAAAAGCCCCAAAGTAAAGCCAAGACCCATGCCGAGAGCGTCAACAATCGAGGCGAATATTTTGTTTTTAAACGCAAAAGATTCCAAGCGCGCAAAAAGAATGCAGTTAACGACGATAAGCGGAATAAAAATGCCAAGTGCGGCTGTTATATCGGGCGGAGCATACGCGTCAAGCATCAATTGAAGAACGGTAACAAAGCCCGCGACAATAATTACAGCAGCTGCGATTCTGATTTCGCTTGGAATGATTTTTCTGAAAAGCGAAATTGCCGCGCTTGCGCAGATCATTACGGCGGTTGTCGCAAGCCCCATTGTGATTGCTGTAACTGCGGAGGTTGTAACTGCAAGAAGAGGACACAATGCCAGAATCTGCACAAAAATCGGGTTCTTGTTAAAAATTCCGTCTTTTAAAAGCTGGATATAATTCATTCTTCTTCTTTATCCTCACTTATAAATTCAAGATACCATTCAATCGCTTCGTTAACCGCGTTTGTAATTGCCTTGGTTGTGATAGTGGCGCTGGTAATAGCCTGAATATCACCGGGGCCGGGATTGTTTCTTACAACCTTAAGCGGCGAAAGCGGCAAATAATTATACTGTCCATAAAATTTTTCTTTTAACACTTTTGATCCGAACCCGGGCGTTTCCGTGTGCCGCATTACGCGCAAACCTGTTATATAATTCTGCGATGCAGAAAATCCAACCAAAAAATCGATCTTTCCGCTGTATCCTTCGGGAGAAAGCTGCACAATATAGCCAATTATTTCATTTCCTGCCAACGCTTTAAATACTGCGCTCATGCTTCCTTTTTTTTCTGTTTCAATTTCCGTGTACAAAGAAGCCTGCGGTATAACCTGCTTTAGCACGGTCTCCTGCGTTTTGCGTTTTTGCCTTTCAATCGGCTCTTTGGTAAAATTATAAACAACGCTTAACGCCGCAACTACGATTACTGCGGTAATAAAGAGGGTTAAAGCCGGTTTGACTATGTATTTCATGCTTTTTTCCTCTTTTTTGTTATACTGTGTCCGTAAACGCGCGGACGGATATATTTATCGATTAACGGCACAAAAAGATTCATTATGATGATCGCATAACTTACGCCCTCAGGATAAGCGCTGAAAAATCTTATAAACACGGTTAAAAATCCGCATCCGATTCCAAATACAATTTTTCCATGAGGTGTAATCGGGCTTGTCGCATAATCTGTCGCCATAAAGAACGCGCCCATGATTAAACCGCCGTTTAAAACTTCGAACAAAATGTCGCGTCCGTGAAAAAGTCCTGTTCTCCCGAAAATAAACGCAAAAACAGCAAAGCTTCCGATATAAAAAACAGGAATGCGCCAGTTTATGATTCTTCTTACAAGCAGGTAAATCCCGCCTATAAAAAGAGCGACTGCGCTTGTTTCGCCCACGCAACCGCCCACCTTTCCGAACAGAAGCGCCATGTAGTCGGAAAACTCAGGGGTAAATGACGGATTGGCTTTAATGGCGGCAAGATATGTCGCGCTTGTAACGATATCGGGCGACTCTGCGAATCTCCAGCCAACCATATACACCGGAAAAGACGCAAGCAAAAACGCGCGCGCGGCAAGAGCCGGGTTTATAAAGTTGGATCCAAGCCCGCCGAACAATTGTTTTACGACAATGATTGCAAAAAAACTTCCGATAATCGGTATCCAGAACGGAACATCGGGCGGAAGATTAAACGCAAGCAAAAGCCCCGTAATTGCCGCGCTAAAGTCATTCACCGTAACGGGCTTTCCCATAATTCTCTGGTATAAATATTCAGCCAACAGAGCGGAACCGACCGCAACCGCCATTGTGCTTAGCGCCCCGATTCCATAATGATATATTGCAAAGCAAAACGCCGGAAACAGCGCAATTAGCACATCACGCATTCGCTTTTCGATTGTATCTGTGCCGTACATGTGCGGAGGAGACGAAACTGTAACCATCTGGTTGATAACTATTTTCATTTCGCTTTTCCTTTAAGTTTGGCAAGTTCCACCCTTCTTATTGTGCGGATTGCCTGCGACAATCTTCGCTTTGCAGGGCAGATATACGAACAGCTTCCGCATTCGATGCAGTCAAGACCGTTATGTTTGATAAACGCATTTGAGTCTTCCCTTAAAATATCTGCGTTTAATTCTGTCGGAATAAGTCCCGCAGGACAGCGCTCGACGCAATGGCCGCAGCGGATGCAGTTTCTTTCGGGCGGTATATACGCTTCTTCCTCGGTAAGGAAAATAACGCCTTCCGTTGTTTTTACAATCGGAACTTCGGTATCGAAAATCGCAACGCCCATCATGGGACCGCCGACAATTATTTTTGCAGGGTTATATTTGTAACCGCCCGCCATTTCCACCAAGTCGCTTAAAAGCGTTCCGATGCGCATTTTATAATTGCCGGGATTTTTAATCGCGCCGCCTGTAAGCGTAACAACTTTTCTCATGAGCGGACGACCCCGGATTATTGCGCGGTGAATCGCAATAACGGTATCAACGTTATGCACAAGACAGCCGACATCGATGGGGATTCCGCCTGACGGCACTTCCCTTCCCGTTATTGCGTCTACAAGCTGTTTTTCGCATCCTTGCGGATATTTTGTTTTTACAACCGCAACTTTAATATCGGGAATATTCGCGCAGAATTCTTTTAAGTGTTCGATTGCTTCGGGTTTGTTGTTTTCGATTGCGATAATTCCGCGCGCGGTTTTTATCACTTTTAAAATTATTTTTAAGCCTGTTACAATGCGTTTTGATTCTTCGATCATTATTCTGTTGTCTGTTGTAAGATACGGTTCGCACTCGCAGCCGTTAACGATTACCGTATCGACCTTTTTTTTGGGCGGCGGAGAAAGTTTTACATGCGTGGGAAATCCCGCGCCTCCAAGCCCTACGATTCCCGCCTCGCGGATTATTTTTAATATTTCTTCGCCCGACAGACTTTCATAGTCTTCGCGCGGCTGAATGCACACATGTTCTTCGAATTTTCCGTCGTTTTCTACAACTATCGAATTGACGATTGTGCCTGCGATTGTCAAATGAGGACGGATATCCTTTACTATACCCGAAACGCTCGCATGAACGGGAGCGCAAAAAAGAGCGTTCGAATCGCCGATTTTTTCACCTAACAGAACGCGCTGGCCTTTTTGCACAAGCGGCTCGCACGGAACGCCCATATGCATCAAAAGAGGAAAAACAATCTCGCTGCCCTCGGGCGGAAGCAATGTGTTTATGGGCACATCTTCCGTAAATTGTTTTTGCTCGTTCGGGTATATCCCGCGTTTAAATGTGAAAACAAGCGCTTTCTTTCGCTTCGCATCCATACTAAAACCTCAAACCCATGCCTTTTCGTATTTGAATTTTCTAGTATTCCAAATTTTTCTTCCTTCGTACTCGCCGGAAGGAATGAAAAAATCGTACAAAATTTTCGGAACTGTAGCGTCGGGAACTTCGCCCGAAACCGTAAAGCGCCCGGGTTCCGCTTTTTTTGCGCCGAGATGAAAAACAGAATTTACGGCATCGCTTACTACAGTGCCTGTTTTTCCGGGCGGTTTATAGCTTATCTGTCCGTAATGAAGCGCAAAAACAAAATTGGCCGGAATGTTTACGCCTAACGTTTCCAAAACAAGCAAAGGAGCGCCGACAATCAATCTCATGCAGGCTTTTATTGCGGCTTCTGCGCTTTTTGCGCGCGGCGGCAAAAGAAATAAACAGTCCTTGCCGGTATCCACCCAAAGAAGACCCTCCGCTTCCTTAAAATAAGAATTAAGAAGCGTCAGGAATTTTTTATGCACCACAGAAAGAACCTTTTCGCCCAATCGCGTTTCCAAAGAAACATTTCCCTGCAAAGAACAGTACAAAAGATAAAACGGCATCGTCTTTCCTGCCGTCATTTTTTTCCAGCCGGGGAAAGAACTTGCAGCAGGAAGTTTAACTCCCGATTTTATGAATCCGTCGGTCGGCTCTGACAGTTTCGCTTCGTCCTGCGAACTTGCGCTGCCTGCCAATGCCTTTCGCCATTGAAGCGCGGAAGTTATGCGTTTTGTATCCAAGCCGCCTTCTTCTTTTAAAAGAGCGGGACCTATATAGTCGCTTGCCCCTTCGATAAAAAACTGCGCAATATCCTTAAAGGTTCCCTTTGTATCGATGACTCCCCACGGAGAACTTCCGCACGCTTTCTTCACTTTTGCAAGCAGGGTTTTCAATTCTGCGGCGGAAAGACCTGTGATATCAAAATAAGAAATGTCTGAAAAAGAAGGCGCATGCTTTGCGACAGGTTTTTCGGAAAACTCGGCCGTTTTAGGAAAAACTTTTTTTAGCGGCGCGCTTTTTTCTGTAAAAACATAAACCATAATTACACCTGTCAATCCTTTCCCAATTGAATTTGAAAAACCCGGTATTTGTCCGTGGCACCGGGAATAATTTTTGCATCGCTGAAAATATTAAGCAAAGCCTGATCCTGCGACATTGCAAGACTTTCGGAAACTACAAGCGAGTTGGGGGAAGCCGCCTTCGATTCCAGAGAGATTGCCTTTTTAACGGTCTCGGCTTTTGCAACCCGCGTTTCGCTTTCGGAATAAATCATGTCGCCCGAATGAGCCGCAATCCTTAATTTGATCGCGGAGTTAAGCGGATTGTCCATTTTATTGAACATTACCATTTCGTTGAGTATTTCCAGTCCCGCAAAAATCGCAAGGCGGCTGTAATCACCTAACATGAAAACGGCAAGAGCGCCGTCCCCTTCCCACGACCAAAGCCTGCCAAGCCTTGATACCACCGCTTTTGTAACAATTTTGCGCAAATCGCCGTAAGTTTTGTCGATTAATTGTTTGGGGTTTTGCTTGACAAGAGCCGTATTGCCGACAACATCCAGCCGCAGCACAGTCATCTGGCGTTCGTCGCCTTCGGCAAGACGGCCCCAATTGCGCGTAATCTGCTGACTTTGATCCTCAAAGAATTGAACCGTTGTCTTGTCATAACTGAAACCCGACTGCAGGACATCGCCCACAACGTCGTCAAGACCCCTGAAATTGTACTTATGCCCCATGTAGCCTTTGGCATCGACATTCATCAATGTTTCGACAAAGTCGATATAGTACCCGTCTGCGACCATGTCCCCGACAATCCTGTCGGCAGCTTCATGAATACCGATGGGATGCCCTTTTGAAAACCCGTATCTTTTTTGCATATCGTAATCGGGGTTTGTCATTTTGGCAAAACGGCTCATATCGTCGACAGTTATTGAAAGCGCAAGACATTTTCGTAAAAATCTAGTTGAAAATCCAGTACTCATACACATAGTTTACCATTGACTAATTAAGTTGTATAGTGATTTACCATGATAAATTTTGAATATTGCAACAAGACAAAAATTATTTTCGGGAAAGGGACTGAAAATCAGGTTGGGAAGGAAACAGCCCAATATGCCAAAAGGATTTTACTGCATCATTCGGGCGGCTCCGCTGTCCGTTCGGGGCTTATGGACAGGGTTAAGGCAAGCCTTAAGGAAGCAGGCGTCGAATGGGTCGAGCTTACGGGCGTGCTTCCAAATCCGCGCCTTTCGCTTGTAAAAGAAGGCATCAATATCGCAAGAAACGAAAAACTGGAGATGATTCTTGCCGTCGGCGGCGGCTCTGCGATTGACTCCGCCAAAGCCATCGCGGTAGGCGCGGTAAATGACGGCGATATTTGGGATTTTTTTGAAAGAAAAAAAACTGCCGATAAAGCCCTTCCTGTCGCTGCCGTTCTAACGATTCCTGCGGCGGGAAGCGAATCGAGCATTTCCAGCGTAATCACCAACGAAGAGGGGCCGTGGAAAAGAGGGATAAACTTTCAGTGTATCCGCCCTGTCTTTTCGATACTTAATCCCGAGCTAACATACACGCTGCCGCCATACCAGACTGCCTGCGGAATAACCGACATGATGGCGCATATAATGGAACGTTATTTTACAAAAGAGCCCAATGTCGAGCTTACAGACGAGCTTTGCGAAGGCGCGTTAAGAACGATTATCAGAAACGCCCGAAAGATTTTTTCCGGCGCTACAAACAATTATGACGCGAGAGCGGAGATCATGTGGGCAGGCGCGATTGCGCACAATGGAATACTCGACACGGGAAGAATCGGCGACTGGGCGAGCCATGCCCTTGACCACGAACTTTCCGCGCTTTTTGATCTTGCTCACGGCGCGGGTCTTGCGATTATTTTCCCCGCATGGATGAAATACAATATAAAGGAAGATAATGCTTCGGCTGCGCGATTCGCGCGTTTTGCCGCAAAAGTGTGGGGCGTTGACGGCGCGTTTTACGACAAGGAACAAGCCGCGCTTGAAGGCGTTTCCCGCATGGAACATTTTTTTAAATCCATAGGCATGCCTGTTCGCTTCGCGGACGCAAACATTAACCCCGAACGTATTCCCGAAATGGCAAAACGTGTCGTTCACTTTGGCACGGTTGGGAATTTCAGGAAACTGGAAGAAAGGGATGCGGTGGCGATATATAAAATGGCAAGCAATTAAGTTTTGGGTGGCATATTTAAAAATTGATCCATTCTGTTAAATTCAAATCTTTGATAAGTAAAAGAACCGTCCAAATATTTAAAAAACACTACAAAGTAATAAAGAACTCCCGGTCTGTTTGTAATAATATGAAAAATAAAATCGTCTTCATTATATTGACTCATTTCAAAAACCATTGTTCCGTAATTATAATAAATTCCAAATCTGTCCGTCTTCCTTTCCATTCTTAGAATATTTTCATATTCTATTGTAATGCCGTAATCATTAAAATATCTTTCCCATAAATAATGCCGTGATTCAATTTCATTGTAAATATTATTTAAATTTATTAACTCTTCCGGAAATGAATAAACATTACTTGCCATTAACAATAGGAATAATAAAATTGTGATTTTATTCATGCGGCAATATTCTCTTCTTCGCTGCTTTAAAATGTATACCCAAAATTTGATAATTGGATATACATTTTAAATTGATTATTTATACTCGCCTATTGCGATAATTCCATCACCGCCTGATCGTGAAATTCCTCCTGTAGCGATGAATTTGTCATTAGCATATATTAATCCGTGTATACCCATGTTATCTGTAAAGATATTTTGCTCTTCAGGCAAAACTGTCCATGCGATTCCATCAGGAGAAGTTGCAATTCTTCCAAATTGACCGCCTGCAACATAAATCCCATTACCCCATGTTATGCCGCTAATTCTGCTTAATCTGCTTGCGCTAACTCTGAAAATTTCTTCTTCTACATAAGACCATGCAAGTCCATCGGGAGAAAATAATAATTGCGAACCTTTAGCTCCGATAAATTTATCATTAGCCCAAACTATTTTATCACATCCATAAAAAAATCTGCTTCCCGGTAATAATTTTACATTTGCCGTAGAGCTTTCTGTCCAATTAATGCCATCTGCAGAATATGCAATTTTGCTGCCTTCGGATCCGGTCGGCGATGATGCCATTGCGATAAATTTATCATTTCCATACGCCAAACGTAAAATCCAACCAAAAGTGCCGCCATCTCCAAATGTACTCTGTACTGCAGATATAAATGTCCATGCTACACCGTCACTTGAATATGCCATTCTTCCATCGGATACAGAAGCGACAAATTTACCGTTACCCCATGTAATGTCTTCAAACCGACCGGATGTTCTTCGGTTAAATGCCGATCTGTGAGCAATTGCAGTCCATGTTTTCCCGTCGGATGAATATGCCATTGTTTCATTGCCTATGGCGACAAATTTATCATTACCCCATATTATTCCGTTTATACTATAATCAAAAGTTGTCTGCTGTTGATTTAATTCTGTCCATGTAATACCGTCTGCCGAATGTGCCATTTCTCCGAATTCATTATATTTTAATGCTACAAAATTTCCGTTACCGTAAACTATATTGAATAATTGGGTATCAACGGCCAAACCGCTCTGCTCATTTGTTATGGCAGTCCATGTAAATTTTTTCTTGCCTATTCCTCCGCCTGCACCTCTGTTGCAAGCTGAAATTGACATTCCAATTATCGCAATAAATGCAATAATGCCAATCATGGACGCAATGCGCGCCACTTTTGTGTTATTCATTTTTCACTCCTTTTTGTGCAATTACGCCTGAAAACCTTAATTTTCATTAACATTTGCAAGATAGCATATTACAGACAAGTTTTGCAAGTATTCATAATTTTATGTTATTGCCAACATAAGCCAAAAATGCTAAAATGAGACCAGAATCGCCGGCGTGGTGGAATGGCAGACACTGGGGACTTAAAATCCCCTCCTAGCAATGGGGTATGAGTTCGAGTCTCATCGCCGGCACAACTGAAAAAAGCACGGCATGGCCGTGTGGATGAAAAATGCCGCATGTTGGGAGCACCGACAATGCCGCAGTACGCTTGAAAGCAAGGGTACCTTTAGGTACCCGACAGTGCGTATTGTATCCGGTCTTTTCACGCCTTCACACTCTAAAAAACGGAATTTGCCATGTTGAGTTTATCGACAAAGCAAGCGGAAATTTAATTACAAAATCTAATGACTTAAAAAAATCAAAGGTTTATTATTTAATATATTGTTTGAAATAATTGGATATGCTGTATCGTCAGAAGTGAATTGCTCAATTTCAAGTTTTACCGATTTTAATATTTTGATAAGTTTTTCTTGAGCTTCATGCCAATGAGTATATCGTATCGTTGCCAGTTCTTGAAAACGAGGGGTTTTAACTCCCCAATATAATTTATCAACACGATTTTTCCATTCAATGGCATTATTTTCTATGAAAATAATAATCCGAATAGATGATTGAATATCTTGAATAACAGAATATTGAGGTTCGCCGTTAGGGTCATAAGATAAGTTTGTTGCTTTCATAATTAAATTTTTAATAATCTCTATTTTTTCTGATTTATTCATCTGTATCCTCGTCTGCTTCTATATTGGCGAGTTCTTTTAACTCACGCAGTTTTTCAACCAAAAGATTTTTATTTGGTAAATGGAGTTGATAGTCGGCAACGAGCGCAGGGGATAGGCTTCTGCTTAATGCGTACTCTACTACCATGTCGTCTTTGCCTGCGCATAGAATTAAACCTACGCTTGGGTTTTCGTTTGATTTGCGGACATCACGATCAAGAGCTTCAAGATAGAATTCTAACTGTCCTATGTGTTCGGGTTGAAATTCTGTTACTTTTAATTCTATTGCCACAAGACATGATAGAGAGCGATTGAAAAATAATAAGTCGATAAAAAAATCTCTGTTACCGACCTGTACTCGGTATTCATCACCGACAAAGGTAAAATCTTCGCCGAATTCAAGTATGAAGTTGCGGATATTTGTTACTATAGATTTTCGCAGTTCTTTTTCTTTGTGGGTTTCAGGTATATCTAAAAATTCCAATATGTAACTGTCCCTAAGGGCTGTTAGACCTGCGTTTTTGGTTATGAATAATTGATTTTTATATCGGAAATCATTGTGCGTTCAAATAGCATACTGTCTATTTGGCGGTTTAGTTCACGTTTGGAATAATTGTTTTTGGTACATAAAGGCAGATAAAATTCCCTTGCTTCATCGGCTTTTGTACGACCCATAATAATTAGATTATGCGTCCAACTAATTTCTCGCACCAGTGGTGCGAGTTTTTCATTGTCCTTGTAGGTTTCATAAAACTGCTTCATTCTCCATATATTTGAAGCAGAAAAGCCTTTTATATCGGGGTGTTCGGTCAGGATAAAATTGGCGAAATCAGCGACTATGAACTTGCCTCAGCCTGAATTTTTGACTTTATCACTGATGTATTCGCCGATTTTCCAGTACATTGAAATTAACTCATGGTTTACGGCTCTAAAGGCATTTTCACGAGATTGTTCAATAATGGCTATTATTTCGGAAAATTCGGCTTGATTTTTCGACTTTAAATCCTTACCCATGTTTTGAAGTATAACAGAAGAATATAATAATAAAAAGGCGGATGCTTTTCGACAGCCGCCAGACGAGTTCCCCATCTTATTAATGTCTTCAATATACATAGTAGAGCGTGAAAAGTCTATGAATTTTTTAATTTCTTTTCTGGTGCAGGTGGAGTAATAAAAGGAGTAATCTACTCTTTCGCACCTGCAGAATTTAAAGGCAGTATCGAAATGGGTGTCGATCTTTGTTCTCCGCTATCCCAGTATAAATAAAAAGAGAAAAAAAGTTGATATTTATGTTGACAGGGGAATAAAATGACGATATATTATACATATTTTGAACGTGTTCAAATATGGGAGAATTTATGAAAGTTGAGAGTAAAGAGCAAATTCTGGGTGCGGCGGTTAAGTTGATACAGGAAGGGAAAGAGCCTGCGGATATTACTGTTCGGGATATTGCCGCAGAAGCGAATGTGCAGTTGGGACTGATAAATTATCATTTCCGCACTAAGGACGAGCTTATG
>Ga0209755_10002204_pt1 | contig 27318 bp, 20 predicted proteins | sample TergutCo191P1_FD_187301 | JGI IMG/M metagenome (GOLD analysis project Ga0209755, IMG submission 187301) | Cornitermes sp. P1 segment gut microbial communities from Petit-Saut dam, French Guiana - Co191P1 (SPAdes) (version 2) | ecosystem: Host-associated > Arthropoda: Insects > Digestive system...
CTACGGTGGCTTTCTTTGCCGCTGCCGCAGGTTTCTTGGCTGCCGTGGCTTTCTTGTCAGCCGCTTTCTTTGCCGCAGGTGCCTTCTTCGCCGCTACGGGTTTTTTCGCCGCTACCGCAGATTTCTTTGCCGCAGGTGCTTTTTTTGCAGCCGCTTTGGCCGATCTCGCCGACTTTTTGGGAGCGGCGGCGGGATCGTTCCTTAGAACAGCCTGTGCGCTGGCAAGCCTGGCCACCGGTACCCGGAAGGGCGAACAGGAAACGTAGCTAAGGCCGACCCTGTAGCAGAAGTCGATGGAAGCGGGATCGCCGCCATGCTCACCACAGATACCGACGCTCAGGTTCGGCTTTACGCCGCGTCCGCGCTCGATACCAAACTGAACCAATTCGCCCACGCCGCTTTCGTCAAGGCTCGCGAAGGGATCCACATCGAACACGCCCTGTTCCAGATAGTCGGGAAGGAAGGTGCCAATGTCGTCGCGGCTTATACCAAAGGTCATCTGGGTAAGGTCGTTAGTGCCAAAGCTGAAGAAGTCGGCCTTTTCCGCGATTTCCGCCGCGCGTATGGCCGCACGGGGAATTTCGATCATCGTGCCGATCTTTACGGGAACGTCCACGCCAGCATCATCAAAGACGCTTTCGAGGATTTTCTCCACGTTGGGGCGCAGTATGTTAAGCTCGCGATCCGTAAAGACAAGCGGGATCATGATTTCCGGCTTTACGGGAATGCCTTTGCGCATACACTCTACGGCGGCACGGGCGATTGCCTCGACCTGGGTGTCGTAGATTTCCGGATAGGTTATCGCAAGGCGACAACCACGGTGTCCAAGCATCGGGTTGGCTTCCTCAAGGCTTTCGATCTTGCCTTCCAGTTGCTCGGTGTTAATACCAAGATGCCTTGCAAGGTCGGCTACCTTCGATTCATCCCTGGGGAAAACCTCATGCAAGGGCGGATCCAGAAGCCTGATTGTTACCGGGCGGCCTTCCATCGCCTTGAATATGCCGAAGAAGTCTTCTTGCTGAAGCGGCAGAAGATCCTTCAGCCTTGCAAGCCGTTCCTCTTTGGTATCGGCAATGATCATCGCGCTGAAAAGTTTTTGCTTTTCGCCTTCGAAGAACATGTGCTCGGTACGACACAGACCAATGCCTTCCGCGCCAAATTCGAACGCGCGTTCCGCGTCTTCCGGAGTGTCGGCGTTGGTACGAATACCGAAACCCTTCATGCTTCCGCGCACTGCTTTCTTCCGAATATCATCACACCAGCCAAGGAAGGTTTCCATGTCTTCGGAAATATCCGGCTCGATAAGCGGGAGCTGGCCTTCGTACACGGCACCGGTGGAACCGTCAATCGTGAGCCAGTCGCCCTCTTCGAACGTGCTGCCGTTGATCTCGATGCTGTTGCCAAGCACGGCAACTTCGCTGGCACCGGCGATACAGGGGGTTCCCATTCCGCGCGCTACGACCGCCGCATGGCTGGTCATACCGCCAGTGGAAGTAAGAATACCCTGCGCCACCACCATACCGCCAATGTCCTCGGGGCTGGTTTCCTTGCGCACAAGAAGAACCTTCTGACCCTTCGCGTGCCATTCCTCGGCATCCTTTGCCGTAAACACAATCCTACCGCTGGCCGCGCCGGGGGAGGCGTTCAGACCCTTGGTCAACTTCTTGGCCTGCTTTCCCGCTACGGGATCGATCATCGGGTGAAGAAGCTGGTCAAGATGACCTGACGAAACGCGCATTATGGCGGTTTTCTTGTCGATAAGGCCTTCGTCAACCATGTCAAGGGCGATTTTTATCGCAGCCGCGCCGGCGCGTTTGCCGTTGCGGGCCTGTAGAATGTAGAGCTTGCCTTTTTCCACGGTAAACTCGATGTCCTGCATGTCCTTGAAATGTTTCTCAAGCTTGCTCCTGTAGCCGACAAGCTCTTTGTAGATCGCGGGATTGTCGCTTTCAAGCGTCGAAAGCTTTTCGGGGGTCCTTATGCCGGCGACAACGTCCTCGCCCTGTGCGTTCATAAGATACTCGCCGTAGAAATAGTTCTCGCCGGTGCTTGGATCGCGGCTGAAACATACGCCAGTGCCGGAATCGTCGCCGAAGTTACCGAACACCATCGACTGCACGTTGACCGCCGTTCCCTTTAAGCCACGAATGTTCTCAAGCTGCCGGTACTTAATCGCCCGATCGTTCATCCACGAATTGAAAACAGCGTTGATCGCGCCCCAAAGCTGATCCATCGGGTTCTGCGGGAACTCTTTTCCGGCGTGTTCCTTCACGATTTCCTTGTATTCCTCGACAAGGGACTCAAGATCCTCGGCGGTCAGGTCGGTGTCAAGCTTTACACCCCTATCTTCCTTGATTTCATCGATGGCTTCCTCGAACAGGTCGCGTTCCACGCCCATAACCACGTCGCTGTACATCTGAATAAAGCGTCTGTAAGCGTCCCATGCAAAGCGGGCGTTGCCGGTCTTGGCTATAAGACCCTGAACCGCGCCATCGTTCATGCCCAGGTTGAGGATCGTGTCCATCATGCCAGGCATGGAGGCCGCCGCGCCAGAACGCACGGAAACCAGCAGGGGGTCGGAAGGATTGCCGAGTTTTTTCTTCATCATCTTTTCGAGCTTTTCCAGCCCGGCCGCCACTTCTTCCTTTATGCCAGCAGGATACTTCTTGCCGTTGTCATAATAAGCGGCACAGACATCGGTGGAAATGGTAAATCCAGGTGGGACAGGAATGCCCAAGTTGACCATCTCCGCAAGGTTGGCACCTTTGCCACCAAGCACCTCTTTCATCTTGGCATCGCCATCGGCTTTGCCACCTCCGAAAAAGTAAACGTTTCTTTGTTTCGCCATGTTACCTCCGTAAAATAGGGTGTAGTATTTTTTTCCCGTTTTATCGTGTCATTACATCATACCATAATCGACAAAAATGTGAAGTGCCTGTATGGTGATATTTATGAATTATCTCGATCTGCCCGTCTATAAAAACCATCAACTCATTCTGTCGGCGCTTGAAGACAACCAGGCGCTTGTCGTGGAAAGCCCAACCGGCTCCGGCAAGACAACCCAGCTTCCCGTGATTCTGCACGAGGCCGCCTATTCGCGGCACGGAATCATAGGCGTAACCCAGCCGCGCCGTATCGCGGCGGTGTCTGTAAGCGAATTCATCGCTCGTCAGATGGAAACGACGATTCCAGGACTTGTCGGCTACAAAATGCGTTTCGAGGATCGCACGAACCACGAGACGAAAATAAAAATAATGACCGACGGTATTTTACTGCAGGAAATGAAGCTTGACCCCTGGCTTTCCAAGTACAGCATTCTCGTGGTGGACGAGGCCCACGAACGCAGCCTCAATATCGACTTTATTCTCGGCCTTCTTAAACGGGTTCTTGAGAACCGCAGGGAATTCAAGGTGATTATTTCATCCGCCACGATCAACACAGGGGTGTTTTCGGCCTATTTCGGCGATTGTCCCATCGTAAAGATCGACGCACAGCGTTTTCCCGTGACGCTCGTGTACGATCCGCCGGATACAGGCAATGCGGACCTTGCCCGGAGCGCTTCGAGCAGAGCCTCCGGTGGCGGCGATTTCGACAAGAGCGCACGCTCGGGCGGCGCAGGTGACAGCGCGATGGATCTGATCCTGACAAAGGTCGAGACCATAGTCACCCGTTTTATCGACGAAAAGCGCGAAGGGGACATTCTTGTTTTTCTTTCGGGGGAAAAGATGATCAAGGATTGCATCAGCAGGCTTTCCCATGGCAGGGTCGGCTCATCGCTTTACATTCTTCCTCTTTATGGCAGACTTGGCAAGGAGGAACAGGAGCGTGTGTTCGTGGCCACACCAGCGGGCAAGACAAAGGTTGTCCTTTCGACGAATATCGCCGAAACCTCGGTAACTATCGAGGGAATCACCGCCGTAATCGATTCGGGACTATCGAAACTCAACTGGTACAACCCGCGAAGCTTTACATCAAGCCTTGTGGAAGCCCCCATCTCCAAAGCCTCGGCGAACCAGCGCAGGGGAAGGGCCGGCCGCACCTGCGAGGGCACCTGCTATCGGCTCTACACCCGCCGCGACTTCGAGAACCGCAGCCTTTTCACCACGGAGGAAATTTTCCGAACCGATCTTTCCGAGGTAATACTCCGCATGGCCGATCTGGGCATAACCAACTTCGAGGATTTCGATTTTATTTCCGCACCGGGAAAAGAAGGTCTGATCGCCGGCATAGAAACCCTGAACCTTCTGGGCGCGCTGGAACCAGATCGCGGTCTTTCCAACATCGGCAAGCTTATGACGGAATTCCCCCTTGCGCCACGGCAGTCCAGAATCATAGTCGAAGCGATCATGCGCTATCCTAAAGTTCTGCGCGAAACCGTTATCGCGGCGGCGTTTCTTTCCACGCAAAGCCCCTATATACTTCCACCAGGCGAGGAAACCGACGCACGAAAGGCCCACCACCGCTTTCGCGACGACAGGGGCGACTTCGTTTCCTATCTTCGCCTTTTCACCGCCTATCGCGACGCGCCCAACAGGATCAGGTTCTGCGAGCGCAGTTATCTTGACGAGCGGGCAATGGCGGAAATAGTAAACGTTACCGCCCAGTTGGAAGAGATCGTCGCCTCGCTTAAAATTCCGGTTCTGGAAGGCGGCAGCATCGACGATTACCTGTGCTGCATAGGCCGGGGAATGATTCAGTTCGTATGCGTTCGCGAAGGCTCGCTTCATAGAAGCGGTGGAAGGAACACCAGCTATAGAAGCCTTACCGCCGACAAGATCATAATTCACCCTGGTTCGGTTATGTTCCGCATGGATCCACAGTTTATCGTCGCGGGCGAAATTGTACGCACCAGTAGGATGTACGCGATGTCGGTGTCGCCTCTTTCGCGGGGAATTCTGGACAGAATAGGCCCGGAACTTTTTGTCGAGGAGCGGGGAAGAAAACCCAGACAGGACGCGGAGGAGCGCGGGACCGCCAGCGGCAAGGGAAAAAAGGCCGGGGCGTTGATCAAGGCACCCGCGTTAATGAGAGCGCGAGATTTCACCAACAACATCAAGATTGCCGGGGAAGTGTTCGAAATCAAAACCATCAGAGGGAAGAAAACAGCCATATTGCCATGGGAGAAACTTTCGCAGGTACGAGATGCCGTCTTTACGGAGACGCTTCACAAGGGAATGTACAAAGGGCTGAAAGGCTGTGTTGTGTTCAAGGGCCTAAGTTTGCTTGATGGCGAGAAGCTTGAACTTATTCTATCGCTTGCCCCGTCATTAGATCCCGAAAACGCACTTGGCCGCGAATGGCCCCGCAAAAAGAATTTCAGTTCTAGCGAGGATCTTGACGCGCTGCTTAAGCACATGGACAGTCTTGTAAGGCCCGCACTATGGAAAAAAAACGCGAAAGAGCTAGGGTTCCTGGGCCTGTTCACCGACGGAGAAAGCAATTACTGGCTGCGCTGCTCCCGTGGATTTCACACGAGCCTGAACGAAAGCCTTGCAAGTCTGGAAGCGCTTATCGAGGAAATGGGCGACGGCCTTAACGCCGGCGTAAAGCGCGTGCTGAACCAGACCTACCGCCGGCTGTCGATGTTAATCAACGATTGAATGGTATGCGCCCGGCTGGGTTCGAACCAGCTACCTACGGATTCGAAGTCCGTTACTCTATCCAGATGAGCTACGGGCGCGGTGAATAAAAAGCCGCTGATTAACGTCAGGTTAACCAGCGGCTTTCGGGTGGATGACGGGATTTGAACCCGCGACAACCAGATCCACAATCTGGTGATCTACCCCTGATCTACACCCACCATGTGTCCGCAAAGCGTGTCTATAATTTGCCCCAACCGTCGATTTTTGTCAATAGCCCGCATTGAGAACACATTTTTAAAGGGCCCAAATCCTTGAAAATGCCCATTCCAGGTACTACAATTTACATAGGCAGGCTTTCGTTTTTGAAAGCTTCGAGGGGAGGGAAAGGAAGGATAGAGTGAAAAGGATTATAATGCCTTTGGTGTGTCTTTTTGTTACTGGCGGCCTTGTTTTCGCGCAGGCAGAACTCGCGAATTTTGTCCAAGAGGGAATGGCAACCTGGCAGGTAACAGGTGGCGGGCTACAGGCTGCTCACCCTAGTCTGCCTATAGGTTCCACACCGACGATAAGGAATGTCGCCACGGGTAAGGAAATAGCGGTTACGATAACCGGGCGCATACCCGTGTCTACCGAACGGATTATCGACATTTCCAGCGATGCCGCCAGGGCCATAGGCCTTGTGCCAGGTGGAGCCGTTATGGTGTATTTTCCACCCCCGGCGGTTGTCACCGTGCCTCCGCTTGAATCCCACACAGGGGCACAGGGGATAAACATTACAATCCATAACCATGTGATTCCTCATTCGGCATGGGCGGGTCGCCGTCCGTCGGAAGCCAGTTATGCTCCTGCTCCAGTTTCCGCATTCCTGCCCCCCACACCGCCCCCTTTCCCCAGGGTTATACCTAACCTGCCATATGCGAATAGCGGTAGGATATATAGGCTAAGGGTGGGTAGCTGGCCGTACCTGAATAACGCTTTTGTCGCCTTCCTTCAACTGCGGGAGGCCGACTTTAGTACGGTCCATGAATACAATGATGGTATGTATAGTGTCTATGCCTCGGGCATTGTTTCTCACGAGGTGTTTTCCGTCGTTCAACAGTTGGGGGATATGGGCTTTATGGAAATCCATATCTGGGAACAGTGAGGTTTCTGTGATGCTGTACATTGCCTGTCATGGTATGATATAATGGGGTTTTTTTGCCTGCTGTGGGTCCCTCTGTCCTACTCCCTTAGACGGTTGATTGCCGCTGGGAGCGGTAGAGGGAGTATACTGGCGCTGATTTTTGGCAGCGTGGCCGTGATCATCAAGTTCTTTGCCGGTCCCATGGTGGATCCTGGGGCTTTTGGCTTTTACCGTTGGTTGAGTGCCTTTGTTGACATTGTAAGCATCCCCGTACTTGTCCCGCTTGTTCTGTACTTGCTGTTTGTGGAAATGCAGATTATCTCCCCCAAAACGGACTATATCGGTTTTACCCTGGTATGGCTGATTCCCTTGTCCGCTTTCCGTGTTACTACCTGGATTTCCGCTCCGTCACCCATAATGTTGGTTTTGGTTCCGGTGCTTTGGACGGCACTCGCCGTGGGTATGCCTGTCCTGTTTGCCTGTGCGAAAAAACGCACAGAATGGCATGCCATTGCACCTTTCATTTTCGGCATAGCCGTACTGCCCTTTTCCGCCGCCACGTCCTGGTGGGCGTTTTTTTCCCATCAGCCATTGACGGGTTTCTTTTTCCTTCTCGTTACCATTGCCCCAGCGTTTGTTGCGGTGGTTTTTGCGATTGTATCGATGGTTAGGGCGAGGAACCAAGGCACCATTGGACCAGAATCGGAATCCGATGCTTACCAAGAAGATGAAGATGATGAACGTGAAGAAGAGGCTTACACGAACTAGGGGAATACCCTTAATGATAAGAGCCCCCTAAAAACCGCCAGGCCTTTAGGGGGCTTTGGAATGTTTACGCCTGTCCTGCGGAACCAAGCACGTTAAGATTCTTGTGCGCGTAAAGCTTTTTCAGCTCGTCGCGGGCCGGGCCGATTATCTTGCGGGGATCGAACTCTTCCGGCTCCTCCGCAAGCACCTTGCGAATAAGCGCGGTCATGGCAAGTCGCCCATCCGAGTCGATGTTAATCTTGCAGACGGCACTTTTCGCTGCCTTGCGAAGCTGCTCCTCTGGAATACCAACGGAGTCCTTCAGGTGTCCACCGAATTTCTCGATCATGCGTACGTACTCCATTGGTACCGACGATGCACCGTGCAGCACGATGGGGAAACCAGGAATTTTCTTCTCGATTTCTTCCAGTATGTCGAAGCGCAGCGGGGGCGGGATAAGAATTCCGTTGGCATCTTTGGTACACTGTTCCGGTTTGAACTTCGTGCGCCCATGGCTGGTGCCGATAGAGATAGCGAGCGAATCGACCTTGGTTTTGCTGACGAAATCCATTACTTCCTCTGGCTTGGTGTAGTCGCTGTGTTCGGCGGAAACATCGTCTTCCACCCCGGCCAGCACGCCAAGTTCGCCTTCTACCGTAACATAGTCCTTCTGTGAGTGGGCGAATTCGCAGACCTTCCTTGTAAGCTCCACGTTCTCGTCGTAGGGCAGGTGGGAGCCGTCGATCATCACCGACGAAAAGCCGCTTTCGATGCAGTCCTTGCACAGTTCGAAGCTGTTGCCGTGGTCCAGGTGCAGGGCGATGGGGATTTCGTAGCCAAGCTCGCGGGCGTATTCCACCGCGCCCCTGGCCATGTTCTTTAGGATGTTCTGGTTCGCGTACTTTCGCGCCCCGGCGGACACCTGCAAAACAACCGGCGACTTGGTTTCAACGCAGGCCTGTATAATGGCCTGGATTTGCTCCAAGTTGTTGAAGTTGTACGCAGGGATTGCGTAGCCGCCGCTAACTGCCTTTTTGAACAGCTCTTTGGTGTTCACAAGGCCAAGTTCGGTATAGCTTGTCATAAAAACTCCTTATCCTGAAAAATTAGTTTCCCTAGACTATATATTATTCACAAGTCCGGCATTGGTCAAGTTTCTCGCTTTTTGGATATGTGGTGTTTTTTAGGGGTCACCGCCTCGCCTTACATCTCCCCTGCGAAATGCTGTACCATAAGCTAATCACAATGAAGACCAGAAAATTCGTCTATCGCTGTTCCTCATGCGGCCATGAGGAACCGAAATGGCTTGGCCGCTGTCCCGAATGCGGGGAATGGAACACCCTTGTCGAAACCGTCGCGACTCCGGCCCCCGGCGCAAAAGGCGGCAAACGCGAGGACAGACCCGTGCCGCAATCCCTGCCGCTTGCATCGGTGGAAAGCAAGGAGGGCGGGCGGATCTCATCTGGAATCGCCGAATTGGATCGCGTACTTGGCGGGGGAATCATGAGGCGCGGCGCGATTCTCGTAGGTGGCGAGCCAGGCATAGGCAAGTCAACGCTGCTTTTGCAGGCGGCAGCGGCGGCGCGGATTAAAAGCAAGGTACTGTATGTCTCGGGCGAGGAATCCGCAGGGCAGATAAAGCTGCGGGCGGACAGGCTTGGCCTGGCGAAAACAGGCAATATCGATCGCATAGAGGTAATCTGCACAGGGAACCTGGCGGAAATAGAGACCACCCTGAATGCCGTAAAACCTTCCCTTGTGATGGTGGATTCCGCGCAGACGCTTTTCTCGGCGGACGCGGGATCGGTGCCTGGCACCGTAAGCCAGATGAAGTACTGTTCCTTCGAGCTTGTGTCCTGGGTCAAAGAACACGACGCGGCCCTTTTCCTGGTTGCCCATGTCACCAAGGAAGGGGTCATAGCCGGGCCTAAAATGCTGGAACATCTTGTGGACACGGTGCTGTACTTCGAGCAGAACGACAAGACCGCCGGTCTGTCGGAGGGGAGGGACTGCCGGTTTCTTCGCGCGTCAAAGAACCGTTTCGGCTCCGTGGATGAGATCGGTATTTTCACCATGGGGGAGAGGGGGCTTGTCCCAGTGGAGGACACCGGCACGCTCTTTTTGGTTAGGAGAGAGGGGGAGCTGCCCGCCGGTGTCGCGACCGCGGCGGTGTTGGAAGGCTCCAGAACAATACTGGTGGAAATTCAGGCCCTTACGATTCCGGCAAAGGGGGCGGTAAGCCGGGTTTTCTCTGACAAAATCGATTCGGGCAGGGTTTCCAGGGTTGCCGCCTCGCTGGAAAAGCATTTGGGGCTTAGGCTTTCGGATCAGGACCTGTACATAAACGTGGCGGGGGGAATTCGCATAACCGAGGTGGGCGTGGAACTTGCCCTTGCCTTCGCGTTGTACTCGGCGCGAACGGGGCTTGCCCTGCCCGCCGGCCTTGCAATAAGCGGCGAGCTTTCGCTTACCGGGGAGCTTCGCCCCGTCGCCAGACTTGCCGGGCGGATTAAAACGGCGCGTAGTCTTGGTTTTCCTTCCTTTCTTGGCCCCCGCGACGGACAGCAGGGTGAGGAGGCTGCCGAATTCAAGGCAGCAGGTGATATAAAGGCCGCAGTCGGGCTTATATATGGGTAACGTGATTTTTTTTCGACGATATCGCTTCCCACAAGTGAAATCTTTTTCCGTTTTTACCCAATTTGCTTGACAATGACATTAGGGTGATGTAACATTTATGCTAAGCGGTTGTTCTTTTAGCGTTGTCTTAGGAAGAACAACCTGGGATATCTGGAAAGTCGGTTATTGGGTCGGTTTTCCAAAGGCGTTTCAAGAGCCGGTTGGGGCTTGAAACGGGTTTTAGCTATAGGTACTTATTTGAAAGTTGATCAGAAAAGCCCGCTTCACTTGGGACGGGCGCAGGATTCAGGTTTAGGGGTTCCGCCTTCGTTTTTTCATCTCGATTGTCGCTTTTACCTCCCTATACAACCCAAGCATCTTATTTTCCCACGTTCGCACAACAGGGGAAATTTGAGTCGCCCGCTTTTGCGGGCGTGAATACCTGGATACATCGTATCCGACGTGCCCGGGCGTAACCGGGAAAGGACTTTTTTTAATGGCCAAGAAACTGTATGTCGGGAACCTTTCCTACAACACCACCGAGGATAGTCTGCGAAGCTGCTTCGCAAACTATGGCAACGTAGTCTCCGCAAAGATCATCACAGATCGCGAGACCGGCAATTCCAAAGGATTTGGGTTTGTCGAAATGGGCTCCGATGAAGAGGCTAACGCAGCCATTGCGGGCACAAACGGGGCTGAATTGGATGGGCGGCAAATCCGCGTCAACGAGGCGATGGACAAGCCCCGGCGTGACGGCCCTGGCGGAAATCGCTGGTAGTTGCGGCGTTCCTGCAGCCTAGGGTTTGGTCTTGGGCAGGGTGGGTCATCGACCCACCTGGACTGTTTCGAAACCTGGTTTTGGAACAGATAGGTTGCCTGGGGGGCTTTTGCCTCCCAGGCAGTATAATGGAACCCCTGGAAAACCCTTGGTGGCTTTTTGGGGGTTCCCTTGTTTTACGGCCCACGGAGCGTTTCTCCGATGTCTGGATATTGAAAAAATGAGTTTGTTATAGCCAAACGATACCGCATACACTGCATGAAGAGGCATTTCGGAGGATAATTAATGCACGCTGTTTTAGAAAAACTGGAAAGAATCGGCATTGTTCCGGTTATTAAGATTGACGATGTGGAAAAGGCCGTTCCGCTGGCAAAAGCGTTGGCGGCGGGGGGTATTCCCTGCGCGGAGATTACATTTAGGACGGCGCAGGGCGCAGAGGCCATAAAACGGATAACTGGCGAAGTACCCGAAGTTCTTGTGGGCGCGGGAACGGTGCTGACACCGGCCCAAGTTGACCAGGCCATTGAAGCGGGGGCGCAGTTTATCGTAAGCCCCGGCCTGAACCCGAAGACCGTAGCCTACTGCGTCCAGAAGGGAATCCCCATTACCCCTGGCTGTTCGTCCCCGTCGGACGTGGAACAGGCCCTGGAATTCGGTCTTGAAGTTGTGAAGTTTTTCCCGGCGGAGCAGGCCGGGGGTCTTGAGTACATAAAGGCGATTTCGGCCCCTTATACAAACCTGAAATTCATGCCCACCGGCGGTGTCAATGCCGGGAACATCACCAAGTACATAGCCTTTGACAAAATCCTCGCCTGTGGCGGCTCCTGGATGGCCAGCGCGGATCTTATAAACGCTGGCAACTTCGAAAAAATAACCGCTCTTTCCAAAGAGGCGATGCTTAACATGCTTGGCTTTACCCTTGCCCATGTCGGCATAGGCGCGAAGGGCGGGGAGGATGCAGTTAAGGCGGCGGGTTTCTTTACCGCAATGTTTGGGTTCCCGATCAAGGACGGAAACAGTTCGGTCTTTGCGGGGGAGGGTATCGAGGTGCTAAAGACCGCCGCGCCTGGTGCCAAAGGGCATATTGCCATCGGCACGAACAGCGTTTTGCGGGCCGTAGCCTATCTGGAGCGAAACGGCGTTGAGTTTGACTATGCCAACGCGAAAAAGGACGCGAAGGGAAACCTTTTCGCGATTTATCTGAAAGATGAGATTCTTGGTTTTGGCGTACATCTGCTACAAAAAAAATAGGAGCGATAATTCATGGAAAAAATTGTAACATTTGGGGAAATCATGCTTAGGCTTGCACCAGAGGGCTATTACCGCTTCGTGCAATCGCAGTCTTTCGGCGCGACTTACGGCGGTGGCGAGGCCAACGTTGCCGTCTCGCTCGCGAACTTTGGCCTTAACGCCGCCTTCGTGACCAAACTGCCCAAGCACGAAATCGGGCAGGCTGCGGTGAACAGCCTTAGGCAGTTCGGCGTGGATACCTCCAAAATCGTTAGGGGTGGCAACAGGGTTGGGATTTACTTTCTGGAAAAGGGTGCTTCGCAGCGGCCTTCCAAGGTTATCTATGATCGTGCCGATTCCGCAATTGCCACTGCCGCCGCCGCTGATTTTGACTGGGGCGCGATTTTGGACGGCGTTCGCTGGTTCCATTTTACCGGTATAACCCCGGCCCTTTCCGACAGCGCGGCGGGTATTACGCTTGATGCCCTTAAAGCGGCGAAGGAAAAAGGTATTACAGTTTCCTGCGATCTTAACTACCGCAAAAATCTATGGTCCAAGGAAAAGGCCGGCGAGGTTATGGGTAAGCTTATGCCTTTCGTTGACCTCTGTATAGCCAACGAGGAAGATTCCGCCGACGTGTTCGGCATCCATGCCAAAAATACCGACATTACATCTGGCAGCATAAGCCACGATGGCTACAAGGAAGTGGCCAAGGCCCTTATCGACCGTTTCGGTTTCAAAAAGGTTGCCATAACTCTGCGGGAATCGATAAGTGCTAACGACAACAACTGGGCTGCGATGTACTGCCAGGATGGGGAGTTTTACTTCTCACGAAAGTACGCAATGCATATCGTTGACCGCGTGGGTGGCGGCGACAGTTTCGGCGCGGGGCTTATCTATGCTAACCTAAGCGGTCTTGGCCCGCAGGAAAGCGTCGAGTTCGCCGTGGCCGCAAGTTGCCTAAAGCACTCGATTGAAGGCGACTTTAATCAGGTTTCGGTGGACGAGGTGAAGAAGCTTGCCGGTGGCGATGCGTCGGGTAGGGTGCAACGCTAAACGGTCCCGTCCGCAAAGACAGTTCCCCGCCTACAAAGGCGGCCCCCCGCCCACAAGGCGGGGGAGTTTAGTTTTGCGGGAGTATTTTTTCTGATGGCAACAATCTTTCAAGAACTTCGAAAAGTTTCGCGGCGGCAATAGGCTTTACCATGCGGTAGTTTATTCCAAGCTGGGCCAAGGTTTTACCTTGCCCTTCGACCTCGCTGGCACTAAGCAGTACAATCGGCAGTTGACGGAAATACTCGTCGCCGGCACCCAACTCACGTATGTGGGAAATGGTTTCCAGGCCGTCCATTTCGGGCATCATCATGTCCATGAAAATCAGATCGTAACGTTCTTTTTGCACCATCTCGACGGCCCTTGCCCCGTTTAGACATGCATAGGTCTTTATGCCATATGGATTCATCAGTTCTTTTATGAACCTTATGTTGATCGCAAGATCATCCACCACAAGAATCTTTGCGCCTGGCGCGGTAAACTTGGGAATGGTTACGTCTGGGGTATCCATTTTATCCTCCTTAACCAACAATCTCTATACAAAATAGAACACGCTTACCGCAAATAGTGACTGCGCCAAAAAATATAAGAACAGCAATGCTGCTTCGCGCCTTACGGCAGACGGGTCCAATGTGGGCTTGCCTGCGGAAACTGAAAAATTGTTCTTTGCCAGCAACGCATCGGAAGTCGCGAACAGGACACCTGCAAAAAACAGGATTAACCCAAGGGGAAATACGGAAAATGGAATAGTCAGGGAAAGGCTAAGTATGTAAACTACGATAATACCGTAAACAAGCACTGGAACAAACATTGACCCCAAATTCGCGCGTTTTCTTAGAAGAATGACAAGAAAAATCGTGTACAGGACCGCAAAAATGGGAATACTGACCAAAACAGGAACCAAACTGGAAACGATAATAAGTGCAACAATATAGCACAAATGCCCAAACCCAAAAAAGAAGATGCCGGCGATAAACCCCGTTTTGTCAGGGCGGGAAAGGCTCAATGAGACATCCCCAGAAAGACCCATTACCAAACCCGCGATTATCAGCGTGGAAAAAACGGATGGCTGTCCCAAAAGGGTTCCGACCAATGCCGCGCAAACGATAATCCAAGTGGAAAGACCTTTAAGGACAGTCGCTGGCACGGCAAGTTTCTTCATCGTGCGGCATCTGATATAGGTGAAAGACGCGGCGCATGGAACCAGCAGCGCGTACATGATAATTATGGGCAGCGGCAAGGGCATTATTTAGTCGTTTCTTTTCTTTGGCGGCGGCCTACGCATCTTAAGAATCGGGTCGAAGTAGTCTTCGAACTTAATCTTGCCAAGAAGCTTGTTAAGGGCGAAACGGTACACCACAAACGAAGCCACTATCGCCATAAGAAAAACCAACGCAAAACCCATTTGTACGGCCCCATCGGGCAGTCTTGGTACAAGCAGCCACACAAAAATTGACGAAAGCAACAAAAAGGACAACACCGTCACCAGAATGTTAAACACAGTGGCACCAAGAACGAAAAAAAGTGTGTTAAGTTTCTTGTTCATCAACAGACTCCTTGGCTTGCGCCGCAGATTGCTTCCCCATAGGGCAATCCGTCGTTATTTCTTTTTTGGTATTGACAAAAATCGTAAAAAGCAACAAGAAGCAGCTAATTACCACGCTTGTATCCGCGACATTGAAAGTGGGCCAGCGCTCAAAACCAAACAGGCCGAAAAATCTTACGCTTATAAAGTCCACCACGCCGCCGTGTAAAACACCGTTGTATTCGTATGTGCGAAAAATGCGATCGGCAATGTTGCCAATTCCACCGCCAAGAATACCGGCAATGGCCCAACGTTGCAACCTGGTGAATTCGTCGGAACTAAGATAGTACCATACAAGAACAATCAGCACGATTATAGGCAGTATGACAAACAGTATGCGCTTTACCTCGGGGGGAAAACCTTCCCCAAGGCTAAAGGCAATCGCCGTGTTGCGAACATGGATTATTTGCAGAAGATCGTTGTCAAAAACATCGGTTATGAAAACACCCCTTTGGTCGGAAGGTATAGGCCATCTTGCCACGATAATCCATTTTGTAATCTGATCGAGAAGTATGACGAATCCCGTCAGTATCAAAGGCAAGCCGCGTTCTTTGTCAAACTTACATTTCAGCATCATAATCACTCCGCAAGATAAAATAGATCATTCACGTTCGCGAAACTTACAGCCCCGTTGGAACGTCGATAAATTCAGTGTCGATACTCAGTTCCTCGGCGCAGTGGCGCATCACTGCGCGTACCCCCCAGACTTCGGTGGAATAATGCCCACCGGCGATCATGTTTAACCCGCCTTCAAGGCAATAATGGTATACGCTATGGTTCATCTCGCCGGAAACATACAAATCTATGCCTTCGGCAATCGCCTCAAACGCATTGCTGGCCGCACCCCCAGAAAGCACCGCGCAGGTCACGTTTTCTTTTTTGCCAAACGGGTAAACACCCAGCGGGGGCCTGTCCTCGAAGGCTATCTTTCGCACGGCCTGCTCCACGCTAAGCGGCTGCGGGAATGTTCCCTTATACCCGATTTTTTTGCCGCTGTATGTGCCGAAAGGCTCGATAGATTCCAGCCCCAAAAGCTTGGCAAGTACCGCGCAGTTTCCCATTTCGGGATGCTGGTCCAGGGGCAGATGCACCGCGTATAGGCAAATATTGTGATCCAGAAGTGCCTTTACCCGCCGCCGATGCCCGTCCGCAATCGCCAAAGGCTTTCCCCAGAACAGCCCGTGGTGCACAAAGAGCATCCCGGCACCCGAAGCCGCCGCCCGCTCCATGGTTTCCAGGCTTGCATCCACCGCGAAGGCGATTTTGCCAATCCCACGACCGTCATTGTCAACCTGAATGCCATTGAGGGAGCTGTCGGCCCCGGAAAAACCGTCTATATCCAAAAAGCTCTTGAAAAACGAATCAAGCTTTACGCTCGTGAAAATACTGCTCACGTTGGAAGTATACATTAAAATATGGCCTTATGGCTAGACAAAGCTGCACCGGGTCGCACTTTTTCATTTGATTTGGCGCATTGCCCTTGTTATATTTGATAGATAGAAACGCACGATGGGTTCAAAATCTTAAAGCGGGGGTATGTGATGAAACGTCTCATGATTTTTGCCCTACTGACAGTAGGCGCGGTAGTGATTTTTCCCGGCTGTAGGGACAACCGGCGCAGTGGCAACGTTGTACTTACAACTCCAAGGGCCGAAACCCGTGCTACCACGGAGGCCCCTACGGCGGCACCCGTCGAAGCGCCGCTGACAATCGGCGAGAGGGGGCAGGTACGCACCGGCCTTGGTGTGGTTACATCGGTGGCAAGTTCCCGTTCGGCATCGGGCGGCAACGATGGCCAGGTCCAGGTGGATAGCACCCTGGTGGCCGTAACGGTGGACGAAAACGGCGTTATAACCCAGGCCAGTTTCGACGCGGCCCAAACGCGAATCGCCTTCGATGCCCAGGGGCAAATCACCACAAACTTGGCCGCCCCGGTTCGGACTAAGGGCGAATTGAGGGATGCCTATAACATGCGCCGGGTTTCTGGCATAGGCAGGGAATATTACGAGCAGGCGGCGGCTTTGGAGGCATGGGCCATCGGCATAACACCCGCCAGGTTCATGGCTATGGCGTTAAGCGGCGGGCGACCTGCAGAGGCGGATCTTACGGCATCCGTCACCGTGAATGTCAGCAGTTATCTTACGGCCATGGATCGCGCGGTTAACAATCTTCGAAGCGGCTACGCCCCCAGCAGGCACAGAACGGGCCTTGGCGTGGTGACAGAGGTCGGGTCCTCTAGGAACGCGACGGCGAACAATACCGGCATGGCGCGGATTACTTCCTACTACGCTGTGCTGACCCTGAACGAAAACAGCGTGATTGTTTCCGCGTGGATCGACAGCACACAGTCCGACGTGGAATTCGATGCCAGCGGAACCTTACAGGCACTGCCAAATGTTTCGCCCACCCGTTATGAACTTGGGGATGCATACGGATTAAGAAGGGCATCATCCATCGGTCGCGAGTGGAACGAGCAAATGCGAGAGTTCACACGATGGATGGTTGGCAAAACGCCGACGCAAGTCATTGACATGAGTCTGAACAACGGTCGCCCTGCCGTCGCGGATTTGACAGCCTCGGTTACGGTCAATATGACTCCAATACTTGCCGCAGTTGCAAGAGCCGCAGAAAATGCACAGTAAAGTATCGATTCTTGGGGTGTGCATGGCGGCACTTGTCTTTGCCGCCTGCGCCCCACGTTATCAACGCCATCAGGACCACATGATTGGGCCTTTTGACACGTTTACCGTAATGCTTGGCTATGCGGAAAGTGCAAGGGATTTTAACCGGTATAGGGATATCGTTTTTGGTCGGCTTGAAACCCTACATAGGATGTTCGACATTTTCAATTCCTATGAGGGTCTTAACAATCTGCACACCATAAACGCCAATGCCGGTATCGAACCAGTGGAAGTGGATCAGGAAATAATCGACATGCTGCTGGCCGCACGGAAAGCTTACGCGATTACCGGCGGCAGAACCAACGCGGCGATGGGATCGGTTCTGCGCATTTGGCACGAGTACCGTATGCGTGGCATGGCTGATATAGAAACCGCAACGCTGCCCCCAATGCCGGTCCTACAAGAAGCGGCCAAGCGCATCTCCATAGAAGACCTTGTTATTGACGAGGCCAGGCGCACGGTGTTTCTGCGAACCCCAGGGATGTCCCTCGACGTTGGCTCCATTGCCAAGGGATACGCCGCCGGACTCGCCCTAGCCGCCGCCCAGGAAGCGGGGCTACAGGCGGCACTTTTAAGCGTGGGCGGTCATGTCGTTGCTATCGGCACACCGCCAAGGCGTGAACATTGGAACGTTGCCGTTCAAAACCCAGAGCTGGGCTTGGACGGCGTGCCTAACGTTGTTGACACATTAAGCTTGACCGATGCGACCATATCCATAAGCGGAGCATACCAGCGTTTTTACGTGGTAGCGGGACAGATATTCGGACACGTAATTGATCCGGAAACGCTTATGCCGGCAAGCTTATTCAAGCAAGTTGCGGTGGTCCATCCGCAGTCATGGATGGCGGACGCACTTTCCACAGCCTTGTTTATTCTGCCACGGGAAGCCGGGGAGGCCCTAGCCGCAGAAACGGGTGCGGAGGTTTTTTGGATTGACATTAACGGCAGCTGGTTTGCCACGCCGGGGTATTCCCGGTTTTCCAGTGTTTTTTACTAGATTGATTCATAAGGAGGATACACCATGAAAAAAGTTGTTGTGATGGGTGCTGGATATGCCGGGGTTCTGACCGCAAAGAAACTGGAAAAAAAGGCAAAAAAGGCGGACATTAGGGTGGATATAACCCTAATCGATAAAAACCCTTTTCACACCATGCTTACCGAACTGCACGAAGTCGCGGCAGGGCGTGTGGAAGAGGAAAGCATACGCATAAGTCTGGACAAGGTGTTTGCCAGGCGAAACGTGGATGTCGTTCAGGACACAATCACGAACATAGATTTCGAGGACCAAACGCTAAAAGGCAACAAGGCTACTTACAACTACGATTACTTGGTTATGGCCGCAGGTTCCCGCCCCAATTTTTTTGGTGTCAAAGGTGCGCAGGCAAACTGCTTTACCCTGTGGAGCTACGAAGACGCGATAAAACTGCGGGAGCATATTCTTGCAATGTTCCGCCAGGCATCCGCCGAGCCGAACGAAAGCAAGAAACGCGAACTACTTACTTTCTATATCGTAGGCACTGGGCTTACTGGCACGGAAATGGCTGGGGAACTGGCGGAATACAAGCCCATACTTTGTCAGCGTTTCGATATTGACCCCAGCCTAGTAACCATCACCGCAGTGGACGTGCTGGACAGGGTATGCACCACCCTACCGGAAAAGCTTTCGGGAAAAACCAGGGCCAGGCTGGAAAAAATGGGCGTTACGGTAAAGCTTAAAACCAATGTGCTGGGCGTTGGCGACGATTATATAGAATACGAATCCGACAAGCATACCGCCTGGTCGCCAACCCAAACGGTAATCTGGACGGCGGGAATAACCGGGGCGGAACTTGTCCAAAAGTCGGAAGCCCTAAACCGTACAAACTCTGGTCGTGTCAAAACCGACGAATATCTACAGGCATTGGACATCCCCAACGTATACATTGCCGGTGACAATATCTTTTACATTCCAGAAGGCGAAAAGAACCCCGTACCGCAAATGGTGGAAAACGCCGAGCATTCGGCCCATACCGTCGCCCATAATCTTATGACCGACCTTGCTGGCACCGGAAAAAAAGAAAAGTACAAGCCACGTTTCCATGGAACGATGCTCTGTGTTGGGGGCCGTTGGGGTACGGCACACGTTGGCCTTCCAGGTAGGTTCATCGCCCTGCCATCATTCCTTGCAATGCTTTCGAAACATTTCATCAATATGATTTACTTCGTGCAGGTGCTGGGTTGGCACAAAGTTTTCTCATACATCAAACACGAATTCTTCACTATCCGCAACAGGCGAAGCTTCGTTGGCGGCCACTTCTCTAACCGTAACCCATCCTTCCTACTGGTGCCACTCCGGTTATTCCTAGGCTTTATCTGGGTATACGAGGGCATAAAAAAAATTACCGAAGGGTGGCTTGGTGCGCCAATGATGAGCCAGTTCTTGCTTGGCGCAAGGCAATGGTACGACAGTCTTCTAACCGGGGATGTAGCGGCTGGGGCCACGGCTGCCGCGACTCCTGTTGCCGCTGCAACCCCGGTGGCTGGCGGCGGTGGCGGCGCGACAATCCTGATAGACTGGACGGTAATGGGCATATTCCGCCCGCTTCTTATCGCCGCCCCTGAACAGGCGTTTCTGTTGCAGATATTCCCGATGGACTGGTTTCTTGCAAACTTTGTTCTGCCATACGATGGGATTCAATTATTCATGCAGGTTCTAATCGTGAGTGTGGAAGTGCTGATAGGTTTGGCATTGCTCGCGGGGCTGTTTACCACATTAAGCGGTGCCGTGTCTTTGGGATTGCAGGTGCTGTTCCTTACTTCCACCGGGCTTTACATGTCCACATGGTGGATGGTTCCGGCTAGCATCGCTGTTATGTTTGGGGCGGGGCTGGTTTTTGGGATGGACTATTACGTGTCACCTTGGCTAAAGAAAAAATGGCGGGGTACGCGCTTTGCAAAAAAGTGGTACCTGTATCATGAATAACCAAACGGCACCTGGCAAGCTGGATTTCGAGGCCGGGCTGCAGGAAACCCATAAGCTGGTGCAGACGGTCTTGAAGAATCCTACCCTTGGTCTGTCGGACAAGGGCTTGGGTAAGCTAACCGCATACCTGTCCCAAAGCACCGGGAAAGGTATGCGTACCCAGGTTCTGCTTAGCGCGGCAATGGACGAGGATGGGTTCGTACCAGCAAATGCCGCCAAAGCCGCCGCCGCCGTGGAACTTCTGCACATGGCGACACTGGTGCATGACGATGTGATCGACAGCGCCGACACCAGAAGGGGCCGCCCTACCCTTCACAAAAATTTTGGCAACAAAAACGCTATCCTGTGCGGCGACTACCTAATCAGCATGAGTATAACGATGCTGGCTGGCATGGTGGCAAAGGGCGATAACCTGGAAACCCATGCGCACCTGGCAATGCGTTTCGCCAAGGCCCTGGCCTCGATTTGCCACGGTGAATACACCCAGCACCTGAACGGCGGCAACGTGGACCTAGCGATCCTGACTTACCTGCGGATAATAACCGGAAAGACCGCCGCCCTGTTTTACATTTCCGCATTCATGGGCGGCTTGATCGGCGGCGAAACCGAAGACAATGCCTTGGCACTGGGAAACTTCGGGCGGCAGTTGGGCATGGTATTTCAGATCGCCGACGACTGCAAGGACTATGAGCTAAGCGAGGCCGCGGCACAGAAGCCCGTGGGCAGCGATCTTAGAAACGGTGTTGTAACGCTCCCCCTTATACTAGCCCTGCGGAAAAACCCATATCTTCGCAAACAGGTACAGGCCGTAATGAAAAACGAATCCGATGCGGCCATTTTGCTTGCACAGGTACGAGCCGCCCAAGGGCCAGAACTTGCCCGTACTGTCGCCAGGCGTTTCGAGAAGAAAGCCCTGCGAATTTTGACTGGGTTGCCAATCCGCAAGCAGAAAGCATTGCTTTCTATATTACGCTTGGTATTGCCGAAGGACTAACGCGGTAATTCCAAACTTGGAAAAATATGATACAATGAACTGGTAAAGGAGGCCCGACGACTATGAAAACCCTAAAAACGTTCCTGAGTTTTGTGGAAATTCAAACCAAGCTTGCCAGCGTAATGCCATTTCTTGCCGCCCTAGCCTACGCCTTTTATCTAACCAGTGCTATCAATCTTCGCAACTCCCTTATTTACCTAGTTGCCGCGTTTCTGTTCGACATGGCCGTTACTGCAATTAACAATTACATGGACAAGCGCGAAACAAAAGCCGTTCCGCATTTCAGCCGTCCGGTTAGCCTGATAATCATTTTCGCAATGGCTATTGCCGCCGGGATCTTGGGGTTGTACCTGGCCCACCTTTACGGGTTAGCCGTGCTGCTTGCGGGAATGATCTGCTTTGTCGCAGGAATCGCCTATACCTACGGTCCCGCGCCCGTTTCAAAATCACCCTATGGGGAAGCGGTTTCTGGTTTTGTCATGGGTTTTATAATCATGTTCATAGTGGTAAGCATAAACGCGCCGACAATTCCCATCGTGGACATCGTACTCTATCATTGGCATTTGTATATAGATATTAACCTGGCCAACCTTCTGGGTTTTGGTCTTGTCACCCTACCCGCCGTCTGCCTAATCGCCAACATCATGCTTGCCAATAACATTTGCGATCTAGAAGCCGACAAAGCCACCCGTTACACAATGGCAAGGCACATCGGCATACCAAACGCCCTGGCACTGTTCGCAACCCTGAACTGCGTCGCCTACCTTGCCATAGTGGCCGCAAGCATACTGGGCATTCTGCCCCTGTGGTGTCTGATTACACTGGTAACGATCTTGCCCGTGCAGAAAAACATTCGCGTGTTTTTCAAAAGGCAGAGCAAGCGGGAAACCTTTCCCCTGGCCGTGAAAAACTTCATGTTAATCATGACGGCCTTTGTCTTGACCCTGCTGCTTGGTGGTGTTTTGAACCTTGGTACCTAAGGATTATGCCGCATACCTTGCATGGTATGTGTCATAATCGAATTCCAAGCGACCAAAGGCATCCCCAAAGTTTGTTTTCAGCAGATTGGCTACGGGAGTAGGGCTTGCCATATCAACCAACAAACAACGAAAACACAAACACCCCAACCATACATGACACCCCTGCAACTAGGGTGGTCATGGTCTGGGTCGTGTGCCCATTCCGTGGCGATATGCCAGACAGCCTGGTGACAACCCAGAAATACGGGTCGTTCGCATGCGAGACAATCATCGAACCCGCGCCAATAGCCATTACCGTAAGGGCCGACATCATCGCCGAACCAAGCCCAAGTGGAGCCATCAAGGGGGCCATAATCCCCGCAGTGGTTATCATGGCAATAGTTGACGAGCCCTGCGCCGTTTTTATGACGGCGGCGATAAGGAAAGGGAAAAACAGGCCCAGGGAATACAGGCCGCTCAGGTCCGCCGTAATGAACTCGACAACGCCAGATTCCATAATGACACGGCCAAGCACGCCGCCCGCGCCCATTACGCAGAGTATCGGCCCCGCCATTTTCAGCGTGGCCTCGGTAACCGGGTTGAAATCCTTCATTCTTCTGGTTTTTACCAGCAACGCCACCGCGAAAAGAAGTCCCACGACCATGGCTATGACAGGACTACCCATAAAAACGGCGATATCCGCGCCCAAACCAGTCCAGCCGAAAGTACCTGCGGTCGCCCCCAGGGATTTAAGCAGGATTGGAGCCAGAAGCGGCGAAAGCGAAAGCAGACCGTTGGGCAGTTTTCTGTGCTTCTTTATAACCCGCCCGTAAGATTTGGCCCTTGCGTCCCTAGCTGCCTTAATGTCTTCCTTGGTCCTTTTTTTCTTCCCTATATAAATCGCGTAGAAATACGCGCCGACAAGGGCCGGGATGGAAACGACAATCGCCACAATCAAAACAAGAAGCAAACTGTCACCCATGTCCAGTATGCCAGAAGCCGCAATAGGGCCAGGGGTAAACGGAATCAGTACATGCGAAATATACAAGCCGCTGCCCAGCCCCATGGCCGTGGCGACGCTGCTTGTGCCAGAATACTTTACGGTGGATTTCCTTATAGGGTTAAGGGCGACAAAACCCGCCTCGTTATAAACGGACAGGGACACAACCCATCCCATAAGCATAAAGGCCAGGGTCGGGCTTCCCTTGCCGACAAGCTTTATCATCATGTCGGCAATTTTCATCGCCCCGCCAGTGGCTTCCAATATGCCGCCGATTAGTATGCCGAAAATAACCACAATCCCGATGCCCGAAAAAATGCTAGAAAAGCCAGCGCCTATAACGGCGGGAAGCCTGGTAAGTGGTATGCCCGAAAGTATCCCCAAAATAAGCGATACGGCCAGGATAGTCACGAACGGGTGAATCCTGAGCTTGGAAAGCGCGAGAATCATCCCCGCGATGGTCAGGAAAAATATCAGGATAATCGGAATGCCAGCCATAAAATCTCCATGAAAAGAGTCGTCTACAGAGGTATTGTGCGACAAAAATCGCAATTGTGTCAAATGATCCTAGTGGGTGGCAGATATTGATAGTGTCACTGCCGAATACCTGGCTAAAGAAGCGAAATTGACCAGCCAAAAGCCAGAGGTTTGTTAACCAAGATGTACCACCTTTGCGTCTATTCGCAAAAATGTTTACCAACTTAAGGAAACCTGAAGGGACAAACCGGAAAGAAGAACGGTTCTTAACACCGAGGCAATATCCACGCCCGACAAAGACGGGCCGCCGTCCGGTCTGCCTATGGTGCTGGAGGCAATAAGATTCCCGAAGCCCCATGGCACGGCGAAGATTTTTTCAAGCCCCAGAAAAAGCCGTTTGCCACGGGCGATTTGCACGGAGGGGAGGGCCGCCTCAAACGCCAGGATCGCGGCGCCAAGCCCAGCAATATCCAGATTAATTTCATGCCCGCCTTCACTCCCGCCAAAAAGGTTTTTCATGCGGTAGTTCGTATTTACCCCTGTTCTGTCATGAAAAAAATGAATCACGCCCATGTTAATGTTGTGCCTAAAAATACCGTGGCTGCGCTGAAAGTTAAACAGGGCAAACCCCGCATGGGCGTTGATGCCGGCATCCACTTCAAAAAAGATAAAGGGGAAAAGAAAAAAAGGCTGGTTCGCCGATGTCAACGCCCCTTCCAATCTGGCATTGGCGTACAGCCAGCCCAAGGTTCCGGAAAAGTTGCTGCGGCTTCTTTCCAGCGAAAACCCGTAAAACAAAAGATAGGTGTCAAGGCGGGCTCCAAAAAGGGGGGCGTAATCGTTGCTGACAATATCCAGGTCCAAGGAAAAGTGGCGAAAATCCAGCCCGTGCCTGTAGCGGCCTTGCCAGTCAAACTCCAAGGAAAGGCCGTAAAGAAATATCGAAGGTATTACCGGCTTGCCAAAAAACCAGTACATGTCGCCTTCCCCCCATGTCGCTTCCGCGTGTAAAAATTGCGGGGTTACGGTAAACGGGCCTAAACGCACCGGCAGCTCGACACCCACGAAAGAACCCCGCCCGCCCTCATTGCTGACGGAAAACATGCCGCCACCAACGCGCAACTGCGAATGGTCAAAAAACCCGCCGGTAAAGACAAAGCCGCCGGCGGGTGTGTCAACGCCAAAACGCCCCCTAAGGCCAAAAGCGCAAACGTCCAGCCAGGGAAGGTTGGCATAAACATTAACAAGGTCAAAACCCAGGAAAAGACTGTGCCCAAGGTTAAACGCGAGGCCGCCCTGCCAGTACAGCGCGGCCCCGTCGTCTTCCACCCAAAGGGTTCCCACCCTTGTGGAAACTTCCCAGTAAATGGAAAGGGTGTCTTCCTCCGCCCCCAAGGGCAGATGCAGGCAAAGCAAGAGCCCCAGCCAAGTGGCCAAGGCTCTTTTGCGGTTAGGCATACGGTGCTTAGTCGTGGTACCAGCCCCAGATTATTTCGGCGATGTCTGGCGGCATTAGCTGAAGTTCGACACTTGTTTCATTGAACTCAAATCCCAATACCACTACCTCTTGAACCGGTTGCAGGTTCAAACTAAAGCCTATTACCCGATGCTGTCGCAGATCGGCAAGCGAGTTAATCGGCACTGGTTGGCTGTCATAATCCTGCCAGCCGTAGAATCGCGGTGCCGCAGTGCCTCCAGTGTCTTGGATGGAAAGCATTCTGTCAATGGAAAAATGACCGGGGGTAAAGAGTGTGCCCATATTTATACCGAAAATGGCACCGTCGGGTATGTTCGCATAAGTGTCGGAGTCGCTTGAGTCCCTTAAGTAGAAACGACCACCGGTTATGATCGCCTCCCTCAATTCCAATGCTCCGCTTCTTACCCATTGAAAATCACTCAGGATATCCCTGTAGGCAGGGGGAAGATTGCTGGCTTCGCCAATCCAAAAGTCGTAAGACCACATTAGGTCGTTCAGGGCCTGGATAAAGCTGTCCCTGGACCTCGCCATCATGCCATTGTTCCGATCTCGCAGGAAGTTGTTTCGCAGGGGAAGGGATGCCGGCCCAAGCGGTATGTCTTCAATCAGCGACCAATCGTCCCACAGTTGGCCGTTAGCCAGGAAGTTTAGGTCGGTATTCCAGTCATATGCGGCAAGCCATTCCAGGCTGCCCCTTACAATGCGCATGAGGGAAAACAGGACGTTAAGCTCGGCCCTGCCAATTTCTACCACATCCCCTTCAAGAAGATCGTTGATGCCCAAGGCTTCCAGCAAATCCTGGTTGAGCCTGACGGTGCCGGTCATGGCGGTCGCCCTTCTCGCGGCCTCATCGAACGACGCGCCGAAAACCGAGGATAGTAGGCCATCCAGCAGGTCGTTAAGCCCGTGGGTGTTTCTGTCAAGAAGGTTTGCAAACATTAACAGGGAGAAGGTGACCGGGCTTTTTAGGCCCGCGCTGGTGAGTGAGTTTTCGAAAACGTTCGTGTCTTGGAACCAGGCTGGTACGTCCAGGCCGGGGAGCAATGAGGTCCAACGATGATACCTTCGCTCCGTGGAAACGAGTATGGCTTCCTGTCCCCATGTCCATCCCCATGTTGCATAATACCCAGATATAGGCGGTAGCCCAGTATCTTCGAAGAACCAAGTGTCATTTGCATCACGCCACTGAACCCAGTGACCGTGGTAATCGCCTTCGTACCCTATTTCATCGTTCCACTCCGTACTGATGAGTTCAGCTTCCAACCGTTCCCACCACCGCGTGACGTAATACCCAGATATAGGCGGCAGATCCTCAAATTGACCAAAGAACCAAGTGTCATTTGCATCACGCCACTGGGCCCAACCATTATAGTCGGCACTCCAAAAACCCCACTGCAATTCTTCCTGCGTATACGTCTCCATCCAGTCCAGATTCACAAGGGCGTTTATCGTACCGGGATAATTCCTTATTCCCAGGCGGTCGCTCACGAATGCCCTTACATTATCATCCACGGCAATGGCGGCAAGGCGGGCCAGAGAGGAATACAGCAGAGCCTCCTGGTTGTTATTGTCCACCCTATACGCATCGTCAAACGCCCTTATGGCCGCATCGAAATTACCGTCGAACAATGCGTTGATCCCACTGGTGATAAGCGTGTTTACATTTCCCTGATCAAACGCCGCATTGACCGTTACGTTGGCGGCCGGCAGGGTGAAGCTGGTTCCAGTTATGGATACGGGACCGCCTCCCGCTGCGGTAAACGTCAAATAGTTTTCCCTTAACACGAATCCCGAAGCAGGATTTATGGTCAGGCTAATTACCGTGCCTTCTGATCCAAACAATGGGCTTGCGATTATAGTTCCGTTGCTAAGCGTCCCAATCGTCACCGAAAATTGACCAGCAGGAAGTGGTTCAAACTCCGCATTGACTGTTACATTTGCGGCTGGTAGAGTAAAGCTGGTTCCAGTTATGGGTGCAGGGCTACCTCCCTCCTCGGTAGATGTCAAGGAATTTTTCCTCAGCCTGAACCCTACTGCTGGGTTAATGAGGAAAA
>Ga0209755_10002205_pt1 | contig 27317 bp, 25 predicted proteins | sample TergutCo191P1_FD_187301 | JGI IMG/M metagenome (GOLD analysis project Ga0209755, IMG submission 187301) | Cornitermes sp. P1 segment gut microbial communities from Petit-Saut dam, French Guiana - Co191P1 (SPAdes) (version 2) | ecosystem: Host-associated > Arthropoda: Insects > Digestive system...
AAGTGATACATAATGAACGCCCATGCTTAGGGTAGTTCATCGGCTAATTCCTTGTGACACAAGGAATTAGCTTACTTTGGGGAGTGGAGGATTCGAACCTTCGAAGGCTGAGCCAACAGATTTACAGTCTGCCCCATTTGACCGCTCTGGAAACTCCCCGTAAAACGCAACCGCCCTCCGCAGGCAACTGGCAGAGCCGCCTTCCGGATTTGAACCGGAGGCCTCATGATTACAAGTCAAGTGCTCTACCAACTGAGCTAAGGCGGCTAAACTAACGCACCACGTCAAACGCCGTGAATTAATATAAACATGCCTGAAAAAGGCGGAAATGTCAATAGCCACGCGATGAGAAAACCGAAAAACTTGACATGTATCAAAAACCATGGGACAATCTTACTTGGACGAGTATCTTTGGAGGCTAGGCTAGGGTGTCAAAGTATCTTGTCGCCATTGACCAGGGGACAACAAGTTCCCGTTCGGTTGTCTTCGACAAGCAGGGCAACATCATCCAGATGGCGCAGAAGGAATTTTCCCAGATTTTCCCGAAACAGGGCTGGGTGGAGCATGATCCCATGGAAATCTACTCCTCGCAGCTTGGGGTTTTGGCCGAAGCCAAGGCTCGTGCGGGCATATCCGCCGGGGATGTTGCCGCCATTGGCATTACCAACCAACGTGAAACGACGGTCGTGTGGGACAAAACCACCGGCAGGCCTGTCTATAACGCAATCGTATGGCAATGCCGCCGTACCGCAGACTACTGCGACAGCCTTAAGGCCAAGGGCTTCGACAAAATTATCCTGGAAAAAACTGGGCTTATAGTGGACGCATACTTTTCAGCTACCAAAGTCCGCTGGATACTGGAAAATGTCCCCGGGGCCAGGGAAAAGGCGGAAAAAGGCGATTTGCTTTTCGGCACTGTTGATACCTGGCTGGTCTGGAACCTCACGAATAGAAAAATTTTCGTCACGGATTACAGCAATGCTTCTCGCACCATGCTGTTCAACATTCACAGCCTTGAATGGGATAGGGACATCCTAAAGGAAATGGACATACCCATGCAGATGCTGCCGGAGGTAAAGCCTTCAAGCTACGTGTACGGGAATACCGCCCCTGGGATCCTGGGTGGGGAAATTCCCATCGCCGGTATCGCTGGGGATCAGCAGGCGGCGCTGTTCGGTCAATGCTGCTTCGACCCTGGCACGGTAAAAAACACCTATGGGACTGGCTGTTTCATCCTTATGAACACCGGCGAAAAGGCCATCCAATCGAAAAGCAGGCTGCTTACCACAATTGCCTGGGGTGCCGAAGGCAAGGTCGAGTACGCACTCGAAGGCAGCGTTTTTATCGCCGGAGCCTCGGTGCAGTGGCTGCGTGACGGCCTGCGAATGATTGACGATGCCGCATCCTCCGAGTGGCATGCGGTGCAGGTGCCGGATTCCGGTGGGGTGTACGTGGTTCCCGCCTTTGTCGGCCTGGGCGCCCCGTACTGGGATCAGTATGCCAGGGGCACCATCGTGGGCATTACCCGCAGTACCAGCAAGGAGCACTTTGTCCGTGCCACGCTGGAATCCCTTGCCTACCAAAGCCACGATGTTATCAAGGCAATGGAAACCGATGCCGGCGTGCCGATAAAGAGCATTCGTGTTGATGGCGGTGCCTCCGTCAACAATTTCCTTATGCAGTTTCAGGCAGACATTCTGGGTACAGACGTAATCCGTCCCAAGGTAATCGAAAGCACGGCTTTGGGTGCCGTTTATCTGGCTGGCCTGGCAGTGGGTTACTATACGGACAAACAGGACATCGTAAAGAACATGGCGCAGGACAGGGTGTTTAGGCCCTCAATGCAGGAGGATGACAGGACAAGATTTGTCGCAGGGTGGAAGGAAGCCGTCAAGCGTTCGCTTGGTTGGGAAAAGCCATAGGCGAAATTGGAAATCGATAGGAACAGAGCATGGAAACGTTTATTATAATCAAGGCAGGTTCGGTGATTTCGCATAAGAATAGGGTAAAACCTAAATCACAGGAGTGGAGTATGATGAAACTTAGCGGAACCAGGACGGAAACCAATTTGAAGGCTGCCTTCGCCGGCGAATCACAGGCACGTAATAAGTATTTTTACTTCGCCGCAAAGGCAAAAGAAGAGGGACACGATGCGATTGCCCGTTACTTCGAGGAGACTGCCGTAAATGAACAGGAACACGCAAAGATATGGCTGAAGTTCCTCGATGGTATCGGTTCGAGCGAAGAAAACCTTCAGGCGGCCATCACGGGGGAGCATTATGAGAATCTAGAAATGTATCCTTCCTTTGCGAAAACCGCAAGAGAGGAGGGGTTTGAATCCGTGGCATGGCTGTTTGAGCAGGTTGCGGACATCGAAAAAAATCATGAAAAGGATTTTAAGCGTTTTCTTGAAAGGCTCGCTTCCCCCAATACAATAGCTGCCGCAACCGTCGTTCTGCCGGACAAATGGAAATGTGACAATTGTGGAAATATCATCACGGAAAAATCAGCGCCCACGAGTTGCTCTGTTTGCGGCAACCTTGATGTGGTCTGGTCTGGATACAAAGCATTTAAGCAGGTAACATACTAACAACCAATGCGGAAAAGGAGGTGTTGTGAAAAAAATTATCAACAATGCAAATGATGTTATTGACGAGATGATTGCCGGTTTGACCCTGGCTTATCCGGATTATGTAAAACACCTGCCCACTGACGCGACAGGCCAGGGCATTATTGTCCGCAGCATTCCCAAAAAAGAGAAAGTGGCGCTTATCTCCGGCTGCGGCTCGGGGCATGAGCCTGCCTGCGCCGGCTTTGTGGGGGAAGGAATGCTGGATGCGGTTGCCTGCGGCCCGGTGTTCACGTCCCCGGGCGTGGGACCGATTCTTGAAGGCATCAAGGCGATAAACACGGGCAAAGGCGTTCTTATGATTATTCCCAATTATAGCGGCGATGTGCTCAACTTTCAGATGGCTGCGGAAATGGCCGAGGCGGAAGGCATAAAAACGGGAAAAATCATTGTCAACGATGACGTTGCGGTCATGAACAGTACCTATACGATTGGACGCCGGGGCATTGCAGGTACGATCCTCGTCCAAAAAATCACTGGGGCCGCTGCTGAAGCTGGCCTTGATCTCGATGCCGTGCAGAAAATCGGCGAGAAGGCGGTCGCCAACACCCGATCCATGGGAATAGGCCTTTCTGCCTGCACGGTACCCGAGGCCGGGAAGCCTGGCTTCGAACTTGCCCCTGACGAAATTGAGATTGGCTTGGGCATACACGGCGAGCCGGGCGTTATCAGGGACAAAATCAAGACTGCCGACGAGTTGACCGAGCATATTCTTGTTGACTATATCCTTAAGGACAAACCCATCGAATCCGGGGAGGAAGTCGCCGTGCTCATAAACGGCCTGGGTGCCACCCCTATGATGGAACTGTTCATAGTGAGCCGCAAAGTGCACGATATACTTGACAAAAGCGGCATAAAAATTTATTCTACTAATGTGGGCAATTTCATGACATCCCTTGAAATGGCAGGTTTCTCTGTTTCGGTGCTTAAACTTGATCCTGAACTCAAAAGATACTACGATGCGAAAGCACGGACGATTACCTGGAGGGTTTGCTGTCAATGAGCATAAGCACTGACAAAGTGCGTTCCATAATCTGCGACATCGCCAGGGTTATGGAAGAGCAGAAACAGTATTTAAGCGATCTTGATCAAGCCATTGGAGACGGGGATCATGGTTTTAACATGGCCAGGGGCTTTAATGTGCTGGCGCAGAAGCTTAAGGACACGCCTGGAAGCGATATAGGGGATCTGCTGAAAATAGTCGCCATGACCCTCCTCTCCAACATAGGTGGGGCGGTTGGCCCGCTGTATGGCAGCATGTTTTTAAAGGCTTCCACCGCTTCGATGGGGGTGACGGAAATAGAACTGGCCGATTTTCTCCCGTTTTTTAGGGAGGGGATCCTTGCAATACAGTCCCGTGGCAATGCTGAACTGGGCGACAAAACCATGCTCGATGTGTTGCTTCCGGTGCTGGCTTCCCTGGAAAAGGATGCGGCGGCAGGGCTTTCCTGTGGGGAGGCATTTGCCAATGCCGAAAAGGTCGCCGCCGTCTGCATGGAAAAGACAAAAGATATTGTTGCAAAAAAAGGACGGGCTTCGTACCTTGGTGAACGCAGCATCGGGCACATAGATCCGGGTGCGGCGTCTAGCTATTTGATAATCTCCACGATTAGCAAGGCTCTGGCCTAGGGGGTATCAGTATGGTTTCGCTGTTGCTTTTGTCGCATAGTTTGAAAATAGCCGAAGGGACAAAAGAGCTTGCCCTTCAAATGGGTGGGGAAACCAATATCGTAGCGATTGGTGGAGCAGGGGAAGGTAGCCTTGGTAGCGATTATGACAGTACCTTTACGGCAATGAGGGAAGCCGCCGAACAGGGCGAGGTAATAGTCCTTGCCGATCTTGGGTCTGCCAGGCTGACTGGACAAATGGCCAGGGAAGCCTTGGAGGACGAATCACGGGAACGTGTTTTCCTATGCGAGGCGGCCTTTGTGGAGGGTGCCTTGGTTGCCGCCATAGCCATAGCCGCCGGCCAGGACTCCAAGGAAACGCTGGAACAATTGCAGGAGTACCTGCTGCCAAAAGACAAATGACGAGATACTTTTAGAGGTAAGAGCTTGATAGAATTTAATTACATGCTTACGACTGACGAAGGGCTGCACGCACGTCCAGCCGGAAATTTGGTCAAAAAAGCGCAGGGGTATGCGGAAAACATAACGATTGCGAAAGGCGGCATAAAAGCCGATGCAAAACGTTTTTTCTCCGTAATAAATCTTCAGGTGGGTTATGGCGACGAGATTGTTATAGCCGTGGAAGGCGACGACGAGATTAAAGTCGCCGAAGAGCTAAAGGACTACTGCATTGCGATGCTGTAAAACCATGGTCTTAAACTGTAAAGGGGAAAAACATGAGGATGTTTGAGGGACAGAAGGCAAGTGTCGGAATAGCGATAGGCTCCATGTATTATTTAAAACGGCGGAAAGCCAAGCCTAGTTTTCGGCCCGTCTGCGATGTCAGGGAAGAGCTTGATCGGGTGGAACGGGCCATACAGGAAGCTGTCCGCCAGCTTGAGGTGATACATAGCATTGCCCTTGAAAAGATGAGCGACCAGGAAGCCCATCTCTTTGAAGTCCATTCGATGATGCTGACCGATATTGATTACCGTGCCTCGATAGAAAATATTATTACCGAAGAACAGGCAAATGCCGAATACGCCGTTTCAAAAACGGCCGATGTTTTTATGCAAATGTTTTTGGGCATGGATAGCGAGCAAATGAAGGCCATGACCACGGATATACGGGATGTTTCGGACAGGCTTTTGGATGTTCTGCAGGGAAATTCCAGCTTTATACTTTCCGCCGATCAGCCGGTGATTATTGCGGCGGACGATCTTTACCCAAGCGAAACTGTACAACTTGATAGAAGCTTGGTGCTTGCCTTCGTGACATCGGGCGGCTCAAGCAATTCCCATACCGCAATTTTTGCACGCAATATGGGCATTCCGGCAGTGAGTGCCATTGGGGAAACGATTGACGAAAGCTGCAACGGCAAGAAGGCCATAGTAGACGGATACGGGGCCAGGCTCTATCTTGAGCCGGATGAAAAAACGGAGGAAGAATGGTCCAAGCTCTATGACAAGGAGAAACGGAAAAAAGCCGCCCTTACCGCATTAATCGGTCTTCCCAGCAAGACGCTGGACAACCACGAGATAAAGATTTTTGCAAACATTGGCACAGCTTCCGATGTGGACAGTGTGCTGGCAAATGATGCCGAAGGCATAGGCTTGCTCCGCAGCGAGTTCATATTTATGGGACTAAAGGATCTCCCCACGGAAGAGCAGCAATACTCTATCTACAGGAAAATCGTGGAAAGGATGAAAGGCCAGAGGGTGGCTATCCGGACTCTTGACATAGGTGCGGACAAACAACTCGACTATTTTAAACTTCCCGACGAGGACAACCCTGCCCTTGGGCTTAGGGCGCTTCGCATCTGCCTTTACAGGCCGGATATTTTTATTACCCAACTTAGGGCAATTTATCGGGCATCGGCACATGGCAATGTATCCATCATGTTTCCCATGGTGGTTTCCCTGTGGGAACTGCGTGAGGCAAGGGAAATAGCGGCCAAGGCCCGCTCCCAGCTAAAGGCCGAGAAAATTCCCCATTCGGAAGACGTTCCCATTGGGGTGGTGATTGAAACGCCGGCTGCCGCACTGATAAGCGACAAGCTGGCAAAGGAATCGGACTTTTTCAGTGTGGGGACAAACGATCTGACACAGTACACCCTTGCCGTGGACAGGTACAACAATACCGTGAGCCGCTTTACGGATGTCCATCATCCTGCATTGCTAAAGCTATTGGAAATGACGGCAAAAAACGCCAAACAAGCCGGCATTCCCATAGGCATATGTGGGGAACTTGCCACCGACACGGAGCTTACCCAAATCTTTATCAAAATGGGCATTGACGAGCTTTCCGTTCCGCCCCCAATGGTTTTGCCGCTGCGGCAGACGATCCGCAAAATGAGGATGGAAGATTAAAACTACATTGTCATTTTTTGTTACCATGGCTCTAGTTTCGGCATTTGCCTTGCTTGGTGCTTCATGTTTGCACACAACTGGGCCTGGTGCGGAAACCATGGGAGGAAGTGCGCGGATAACAGTATCCGAGGGGAACGTCAGGTTAAGAATTCACGGACAAGTCAACCAGGATGTGCACTGGGGAGTTCCAAGTGCTAACAGATCGGCAGACGAGAGACCCAAGCAACCGATTGTTCGTGGCGGCACTATAACCAGGGATGAAACCAAACATTTGTTCGCAGGGGATGAAATTTCATTCAGGATAATCCCGTCCGAAGTTGTCATCGTGAACATCGTTTCCTTGGACGGAACCGATGCTGAAATAACAAGCTGGCAACCACGGACAGGGGAAAGGAAACACACGCTACCAGGGGCGAACAGGATGGGGATCACGCTGGCTTTTCAAAGCAGATAGTACCATACCATATTACCCGTTCAACAAGGCAAGCTCTTCCCGTACCTCCCGTTCCAGTTCCCTTGCCGCAACGTCCAACCCCACCATGCGGTTTTCCTTTTGATTGCGGCGTTTTACCTCCACCGCAGGGGGTGACTGCGCCAGGCCCTTGTCGCCCACCAGCACCCTCCAGGGTATGCCGATAAGATCCGCATCGTTGAACTTGACTCCAGGGCGTTCGTTGCGGTCGTCAAGCAGGACTTCTATGCCTGCCTTTTCAAGCTCCTCACAAAGGCGGTCGGCGGCGGCCTTTGCCGCACCGTCATACTTTATGGGAACGATGACAACGTGATACGGTGCGACGGAAACCGGCCACACGATACCTGCCTCGTCGTTGTGTTCCTCGATGACCGAGGCAAGGGCACGGTCAATGCCTATGCCGTAACTGCCCATGGTGGGGGTTTGGCTTTTGCCGTTTTCGTCAAGGTAGTTTGCGTTCATGCTGCCGGTGTATTTGTACCCCAGCTTGAAAATATGCCCAAGTTCGTTGCCTTTTTTTTCGTACAGTTCCCCTCCGCAAAGGGCGCAAGCATCGCCGGCTTTTACCGTGCGCAGATCCCCGACCATCCAAGGCGAAAAATCCCGACCGTAGGCAACGTGCCTGTAGTGCAGGTCCTTCGACAATGCGCCGGTTACCGCATCGTTCATGCCGGTAAGGGTAAGGTCGACAATGACCGGCAGCGAGTCCAGGCCCACAGGCCCGGCAAAACCAACGGGTGCGCCGGTAAGCCTGACAACATCGGTATCAGACGCAAGGCCCACTTCCGAGGCTTTGAGCATGGCGGCGAGTTTTATCTCGTTCAGGTCAAGGTCGCCACGTATTGCCACTGCGAAAAAGGCTTCGGGGTATATGCTGGCACCGCTTTTTGAAGGGGAAGCGTCCTGGGCGTTAATCTTTTTTCGTTCAAGGTTTTTGCAACCTGGTGCCGCCGAAAGATCAAGTTCGACATTGATGGCTCGGTATATCAGCGTTTTGATGAACTGCCCCGGCTTCATGGGGCTGCCGTCGGTGTTTTTTACAAAGCCGCAAAGTTCCTCGATTGTTTTAACGTTGGGGGTGTCGATTTTTTCGTAGGCTGGAATGTCCGTGGCGGCGGCCTTTGCCGCTTCAGGCGAATCCTGCGGGGTAAAGTCCTGGGCGCAGCCGGCTTTTTCCACGTTGGCGGCGTAATCGCAGGCTTTGCAAAGGATCAAAGTGTTGTCGCCTATATCGCTTTCCACCATGAATTCTTCCGAGCCCGAACCGCCCATCGCACCGGAATCCGCTTTGACGGGAATTACCGAAAGCCCGCAACGCTTGAAAATGCGGCGATAGGCACGTCCCATCGCCTGGTATGTCTCGTCCAGGCTCTGTTCATCGCAGTTCCACGAATAGGCATCCTTCATCATGAATTCACGCCCTCGCATTACGCCGTAACGGGGACGAATCTCGTCACGGAACTTGGTGTTTATCTGGTACAGGACTAGGGGAAGCTGGCGATAGCTGGAAAGCTCGTCACGCACGATTGCGGTAAAAGCTTCCTCGGCAGTGGGGGAAACTACAAAGTCGTGGTCAAGGCGGTTCTTTGCCCGTAGCATCCCGTCGCCCATCGAGTCCCATCGGCCCGATTCCTTCCATATCTCGCCTGGAAGCACCACCGTGGGCTTTATTTCCAACGCACCGATTGCGTCCATTTCCTCGCGGACTATCCGCTCGACTTTGCGGAACGATCGAAGGCCCAGCGGCAGGTAGGCAAAAAGCCCGTTGGCAAGTTTGCGGATCAGGCCTGCCCGAAACATCAGCCGGTGGCTGGCGATAACCGCATCTGCAGGAACTTCCCGCAGGGTGGGAATAAAAGCGTTGCTGTATTTCATTTTAACCTCTGTTTCAGTAAGATCCAGCCAGAAATTGGCTGCCGGATCCGCATGGTCTAGGGTTACTATACCGGTATTTGCCGGATGATACAATCGGGGCTATTCCCGTGGCGTTAATCTTCGCTACGCACAACAGTGATGTTTCTAAGGAAGTAGCGTCTGCCGGCAGCTAGTCCGTTGGCGAAAAACATATCGTAGTAATATTCCCGTGCCCTTAGGGTGACAACCCGATGCTGCAAATCCATAAGCTTTTTCTGTTCCCCCTGGTCAATGTGCCATTCCCGTTCTTCCCCGGTAATCACAAGTGAAGACATTGGGCTGTTTCCCACAAGGCGCACCCTTCCGGTTACTTCCACTCCCTTCGGCTGGTCGGCGTTTTCCCTCCTGCCAAGTGCAGAGGCATTCGGCACCGCATACAGCAAGGCCAATAACAGCAAAACTCCAACGGCTTTTCCAGGATGCATCTATCGCACCTCGTTCCCCTGGTTCCAATGTTGGAAAAAGGAATCCGACAGTTCCCTTTCCCCGCCCCTTCCAAGCATGTCCCTGGCATCGATGACAAAGGGGCCCGTAAATGGAGGCCGAGGTTCTTCGGCCAGCCTTGCCGCAGGAGAAAGAGGGGCGTTAGTAAGGAACCCCCTTTCGCTTGGCCTGGTGTGGTTGGTATTTGCGTTAAAAGTCAGCATCACTTCCCCTGTAATAGGGAAGGAATTGGACGGGGAGACGTGATCTGGAGCCAGTCCCGCATAGCGGATATTTACCCCAGCTTCGGGTGGCGGAGTAAACGGGCTATCGATGCGGCTGAACACACCTTCGCCAGGGTACAGTAAAATAGATTCAAGCCCGTAAATAGGCCTTACCCTTAGTTCGTTGCGAATGTCATCGTCTTTGTACCCAAATACGGGATTGTCAGGATAGAAATTGGCAGCAAGCCATGTTTTAAGCAGCAGGTCCCAGTTTTCCCAGGCAGGGTTGATTTGCCTTGCCAGGCTGGTAACGATCCTGTGATCGTGGTATTCCGAAGTTACCATATTGTAAAAAAGGCGGGTGTACAGATCCGGTTCCAGCCTGGCCTGGGCCTGCAAAAACAGCCAGCGGAAAAACAGGTAGACCGTGGCATAATCGTCGAGAATGGCAAGGGGCTGTCTCCCGACATGGTTACCCCAGACAAAGAAATTGTTGCCCCTTGAAATGGTCCCCAATCTATCGTGAACAAACCACTCGATTCGATCCTCAAGATCCCTGCCCAGGTGGATGAATTCCGCCTGGGAAGCAAGCCCTTCGTCAATCCAGAGATCCATCATTCTAGGCTGGTTCATCTGTACGGCTGTGACAAAATTGATAAGATGCACAAGTTCGTGGGCAATGGTCGATAGCGCACGTTCCCAATTAAATTCCAGGCCTGGAAAAGTATCGATGTAGATCATGTCCCTGCCGTTGGAGTAGTGGTTTGTACCTTGGATTCTTCCCGCTGGGAAAAAATCCCCACTGAAAAAGTACCCAGCTATATAGGCATCAGTTTGCGGATCCCTCCAGCCGTCCCTTATGTCCAATAGGAGTATGGTAAGCCTCCTATCGCTCCTGCCTGCCAGCCAGTTGGCAAAATCCAGAATGTCGTTAAAGCGAATACCAGAGTGCCTGCATACAAAGTTTCTCATGCCAAACACGTCCATGATCTTTTCACGGATAAGGGCATATTCATCGGCAATTTGCTGAGCTTGCTTCGGTGTAATCCCGGAACCCCTTTCCACCCAGATTGTGCTGTAGTCGTTATAGGCAAGGATATCCGCAGCTAATATATAGTAGCGTCCAGTCACAAAATCCTGGGCATAGAATTCGTTTCCCATTAAAGGGCGAAGGCTGCCAGGAGTGGAGCCGGAAACAGGTATATAACAGGACACCAATACCAGCGACAGGAATGCTGGAATGGCAACAAACAGAAATACCCGCCGTAGCTGAGGGCTTTGCCTTTTCATCGCCTCCCAAATATACCTAAATACGTGGTGTTGGGCAATGCCCCCTTTCCTGACCCGGCGTTTTTCGCTATGATGGTTCAAGGGTATCATCAGAATAGACAGACAAAATTTTGCGGAGGAAAACATGAAATCCCTTATTATTGGCATCGTCATTCTTGCGGCGGCGGCTTTTGCAGTGCTCCCACCTGACAGAATTGGTTTTGGGCTTGGCTGGGGAAGCGAAGTTCTGGTATTTCTGCGAGGCGGAGTGCCAGTCATCGCGGTGCTTATCGGGCTTATTGCCGTATTTATCGGAATTGCCGACATGAAGGATCGTGCCGAAGCCAGAAAGGAAGCACGAAAGCCCGGGGAATCGGCGGAAAAAAAACAGGGCTAAGCGATTCCGCAAGCCAACTGGAACAGGAAACCGCTTTGTATTTTGCAGCGGTTTCCTGTAGTTTGTTTGAAGCATTTTGCCCCAGGCCGCATCACCCTAACCGAGGTATTTCCTGAAAAAGTCGCATTGTGCGTCATTGCACTTCCTGGCTGTCCCAGAAAGGATATCCAGATGAAAAACATGGGCTATTTTCTTCTGTTCCTTGGTGCCGTATATTTCGCACACGCACTCGATGCCTTTTTTCTGGAGGTGTTCGAACATAGGCTGGGTGCAGGGCAAAAGAAAATCGCTTGCGGACGACATGACAAAGGCAGGCGGAAAATCGCTGTTGATGTATTTAAGCACGTTTATCTTGTCGCCGTGCTGCAGTGGGTCTTTCCCGAAATAATCATGCAAAATTCCAGGCAGGGCGGTATCAATTTCATGGAACTTCTCGTACATACCGCAGTTCAAGGCCACCGCCCTTAGCCTAAAGGCGGGGACGCTAAGTTCGAAGAGACTGGCATATTCAGGGTTTGTCACTATTGCGCAGTATTGGCTGGCAATCTGTGCCCCAGCCGAATCCCCAACGAAAAACACATTGTTTAAATCTATGTAATGCTCGTCGGCATTGGAACAGATCCATTTCAGCACTTCGTTGGTTTCGATAACAGGCATGGGGAATGCAATCTTAGGCACAAGACGGTAGTTAAAATTGACGACCGTAAACCCACGCTGCGCCAGATTCATGCAGTAATGTTGATAGAGTTTTTTCGTGCCGTAGACATAACCACCGCCATGAATGTTGACGATAGTAGGCAAAGGCTTGTCGGTACCTTCGGGATAATATACGTCAAGCAAATTCCATTTGCCATGTTTTCCGTAAGGTATATTCACCATGCGCACAATATCATCGGGAATTTTCATCATGTGAAAACGCATATCCCCAACACTGCAAAAACATCGGAATATTACCCTATCAATCAGCATGATCAGGCTCGTGGATTCGTGTCAAGCTTTTCCTCGTGGAACACAATCCCCACGCCGTCTTCTTCGTAAAAACGGCCCCCAAATTCCGGGAATACTGGGTACGGCGTTGATTTTTCCATCGATGCATTACGGGCGACGTTGATGTACTTAAGGAAATCCGACTTTGGCTTGGGTTCGTCGGAATGCCCGATAAAAAAGGTGTCAAAATCAAGCTGGATAACACGCTCCAACATGGCTATGTACCGGCTAAGGGGCAGCGATTCTCGCAGAAACATCCACTCATGCGCACTTGCGGAATCACTGTCCAACAACACCCGATGCTCCCGTGCAAGCAGACCCACGGAACCTGCCGTGTGGCCTTCCATGCCAATCACTTCCATGTGCAGGCCGCCAAGATCAAACACCTGGCCATGCTCCATCTTTTTCAGCTTGCCAGTGCCTGCCATAAGGTACGCATCCTGGTCGAAACTTTCTGGCAGGGATTTTCCGCTGGAGGCGAACCCGTCAAGGCACCTCCTTCGTGATTTTTCGGAAGCGTGCTTGCGGCACACGTCAAAATCGGCCTCGTGCAGCCAGGCTTCGTCGAACTGGTAGGCGCCGTTGACGTGGTCAAGATGCCCATGGCCCAGCACGACCACAACGGGCTTGTTCGTCACTTCCATTATAGTGTCTGGCAAACTGCCAATGCCATGCGCCGTGTCAAACAGCAGCGCAGCTTCGCTTCCCACCGCCAGGTAGCAATACGCATTGTAGGGATCGCAAACGCTGTACAGCCAGGGGTAAATTTCTTTCACCGTGTAAGCCATGATACCGTCCTTAGCCTCCGTTCTGCTCGTTCCAAAGCCTTGTCGCTTCATCCCTTACCTGATCCACGGAGGCCTGGTAATTGGCCTTGAGCGCATTAACGTTCTGGTTGTAGATCATGACAAACTCCGGATCCTGGAAGGGGTCGATTCGGACTTCCTGGCCAAGGCGGCGTGAAAGTTCCTCCTCCTTCTGGCGGAGTTTTGGGGCGTACTGTTGGCGGATTGCCTGCTCGAATTGGGCGACCTCGCCAATGTAGCGGGAAAGAAGCTGGGCAAGCTGCTTGTACATCGTGGCAAAACGCCCGTCTTTTATCAGCAAGCTTAGGCCCTTGCCCACCGCCTCGATACGCGGCAAGTCCTCTTTGCCGGCTGGAAGGCTTATCTGCGGGGCAAGTGCGTCAAAAATCCCCTGTTTTAGGCTTTTCTGTTGATCCTTCGGGTGTTTTTTCAGCCCGTCTTCCAGGCTTTTCGATGGATCCTCTAGAAAGGCGTTTGCAATCCGCTTCCCTTCCTGTTTTGCCTCGAACAGGCCAATGCTGGCCTTGTCCGTTTTAATCGATTCCGTGCGTTCAAGTGCAATTTCTAATGCGCTTTTGATTCTTCCCATTGTACTTTTTCCCTCTTTATTGCTATGATACACAGAGTGAGGGTTCTTTTCAAGAAGGTGCCTAGGGAAGCACTGGTTCCTCTGATTTATTCAGCGGTTCCCTAGGGTTCGGTTCTTGCGGAAGGCAATACGGAAGGGCTGCCAAAAAACTATTTTTTGCTTCTAAAATTATTGGAGGAAGGCTATGTCGGCGGAAAATGTGCAAATGCTGATCGGTTTGGGGATTTACATGGCGGTTATAATTGCCATGGGTTTGTGGTATTCACGGAAGGCCAACACAAACATCGAGGGTTACTTTTTGGCGAAGCGGAAGTTCGGCCCCTGGCTGACTTCGCTAAGCGCCCAGGCATCGGATATGTCGGGCTGGCTTCTAATGGGCTTGCCGGGCGCGGCGTTCTTCCTTGGGCTTGGGTATGCCTGGATTGTAATAGGCCTGTTCATCGGCACATGGGTCAACTGGGCACTGGTTGCCAAACGTCTGCGCTCCTATTCGGAGATTGCAAAGAACTCCATAACCCTGCCTGAATTTCTTAGCAACCGCTTCCATGATGACAAGCGGATTTTGCTGGCGGTTGCGGCAATCATAAGCCTGCTGTTCTTTTCGGTTTATGTCGGCGCACAGCTCATTGTTGTCGGAAGGGTGTTCAACCATATCTTCGGCCTGAACATGACGGTCATGGTGATTATTGGCGCCGCGGTGGTTCTGTCATATACTTTGATAGGCGGCTTCCTTGCGGTCGGCATAACCGACGTCGTGCAGAGTTTGCTGATGGTAGCCGCATTGACGCTGGTCATGGTGTTCGGCGTGGCTTATGTCGGGAGCGTCCCGGCAGTGGTGGAAAGACTGCAAACTTTCCCCAACTTTATAGACTTTTTCGGCTTTGACGGTGTTGTCGGGCTTTTTTCGCAGGCACAGCCGCAGGGCATAGCCGATGGGGTTCCCCTGTTTGGCCCCGGGACGCAGTTGACCATCCTCGCCATTGTCAGCCTTATGGCATGGGGGCTTGGCTACTTTGGGATGCCCCACGTTTTGGTTCGCTTTATGGCCATTAACAAACTTTCCAATTTCCGCGAATCCAGAATCATTGCCATTACCTGGGTGTTTATAGGAATGTTTGCCGCTCTTGCCATCGGCCTTATCGGACGGGCGATATCTCCCGGCGCATTTGCGACGAGCCGCGAGGCGGAAACCGTCTTTATCCTTTTGTCGCAGACCTTTTTCCCACCCTTGTTCGCCGGCGTGGTCATATCGGGAATTCTTGCCGCCAGCATGAGTTCCACGGACTCCTATATGCTGATTGTGTCGTCGTCGCTGGCAAACGATATTTACAAAGGCATTATAAACAAAAATGCCTCGGAAAGAACCGTAATGTGGATTGCCCGTATCACCATGCTTTTGGTAACTGTAGCCGCCATTGCCGTTGCCGTTACGGGCGATACGATTTTCCAAGTCGTGGCCTATGCATGGGCTGGCCTTGGCGCATCCTTTGGCCCCATCATCCTGTTCTCGCTGTTTTGGAAGCGGACGACCCTCCCGGCCGCGCTTGCCGGAATGCTGACAGGCGGGGTTACGGTGATAGTCTGGCGCAACCTTATTCGCCCCCTGCACCAAAACGAGCTTCTGTCTCCACTCGCTCGTGATGCGTTAAATATGTACGAGCTTCTGCCGGCTTTTATCCTTTCCTGCCTGGTGATCTTCTGCGTCAGCCTGGCAACGAAAAAGCCATCCGAGGCAATCGAGAAGGAATTCGAGGCGGCGAAGGCTGCGGTTTAGTTTGGAACGGGGAAGAAGGAGCGTACGGAATGCGGTTTAAGTCTTGGAATGTTACCTGGGGAGTGTGCCTGCTGCTTGTTGCGGCGTTTATCCTGGTGAATCAGTTCAGCGATTTCACGGAGATCGGCATTGGCAGTATCATTGCAATAATCTTGGCTTTGGCCTTCATCGTGCAATGCCTGGTTCGTCCGCATTTTGCGCCGCTCCCCATCCCCCTTGCCGTGTTGTACATTGTCCTTCAAACGCCTTTGGGGTGGCCCAGCATACAAATTTGGCACATGATCTTGGCTGCCGGAATTGCGTACATCGGACTGGAGATGTTGCTTCCCAAACCCAAAAAGCACCGTCACCTAAAATTCAAACGGTCGCAGGTGCATGTAGAAACAAGTGACGGGAACAACCCATCGGTAAGCGTAAACTTCGGTGAGGTCAGCCGCCATTTGTGTGCCGGCGCTCTTGAAACCGTGCAACTGAATTGCAATTTCGGCGCCATGGAGATTTTCCTTGATCAGGCGGAACTTAGCCCCAATGGTGCCGAGGTTATGCTGAACTGTAGCTTTGGGGAAATCAAATTGTTCATGCCCAGACACTGGCAGATCATCGAACAAGTTGATTGTTCGGTAGGTGGCGTGGATATAGGGAAACATTTTGCGCCCCCGACGGATAATGCCCCGCGGCTTAGGCTTTGTGGAAAGGTTTCCTTTGGCGGTGTTGAGGTAAGGCCTTTATGATTGACAGGGTCAGGCTGTAGCGATAGTATGAAAGCATGGCCTCAATCATTTTGCTAATCCTGGTTTTCGTCCTTTTTGGTTTTTTGATTTTCATTGCCGTCGCGTTAATCTTTTTCTCTGCGGGCAGTTTCCTCCGCACGATCTTTACTGGCAACAAAAAGCGGAAAAACAGACATTCCACAGACAAAAAGTACAAGAACAATGCCGAACTGGCGGAATACGAAATTATTGAGTAAGACGGCGCCGAAGAAAGGCCTATTAAAGTAGTTTACCCGCCAAGTTTCTCCAGGTTTTCCAAATTGTAGGGCGTTTCCTGATACACGTAGTTAAGCCAGTTGTCAAAAAACAGGTTTGCGTGTGCCCGCCAGCGGACTACGGGGGACTTTGAAGAATCGTCATTCGGGTAGTAGTTTTTCGGCGGCTCGATGGGCAGGCCTTTCGACAGATCCCGGCGGTATTCCTTGTCCAGAGTGAGCGGATCGTATTCCAGATGCCCCGAGACATAGACCTCCCGGCCGCCGTGGGCGGTAACGATGAAGACTCCGGCCTCGTCGGTTTCGGACTGGATCTTAAGCCTCGGCTCGGCGGCAATTGCGGCCCGATCGCTTTCGGTGTGCCTGGACTGCGGCGCAAGGAATTCGTCGTCAAAACCCCGAAACAGGACATGGTACTGTTCGTTCACCGCGTGTGGAAAAACGCCGAACAGCTTTCTGCCCAGGGGCTTTTTCGGGATTCCGTAACGGTGGTACAACCCTGCCTGAGCCCCCCAGCAGATGTGCATGGTGGAAAAAACCTTTTCACGGGAATAGTCGATAACCTGCACAAGCTCGTCCCAGTAGTTGACTTCCTCGAAGGACAGGGTTTCCACGGGGGCGCCGGTAATAATAAGTCCGTCAAAACGGGTGTCGTTGGAAATAATCTCCCGTGTGCTGATATAGAATTTTTCCATATGCCCCGGCGGAGCATTTTTGGACTCGTGGCTTTCCATTCGCAAAAATGTAATGTCAACCTGCAGGGGGCTTTTGCCCAAAAGCCGCAAAAGCTGTATTTCCGTTTCAATTTTGGTAGGCATAAGGTTGACGATGGCCACATTGAGTGGGCGAATATCCTGGCGGTCGGCACGGTCGTAGGTCATTACAAAAACACGTTCCTGGCTGAGGGCATCGTAGGCAGGAAGTGTCCTGGGTATCTTTATCGGCATAGGTTCACTGTAGCAAATTTTTCGGGGAATGAAAACGGGGGTAAAAAAGGCCAAGGCATACCCGGCACTTTATCATGGGTTCCCCCTTATCTCCCTTGCACTTTCGCCGTCAACCGCAATGTATTTGAGCAATATTTTCCCCTCTTTCTTTTTTCCGCCGCTTAACCTTAGCTGGTTAATTTGCAGGTAATAAGGTTGTTCACACGAGGGTGGTTTGTAAAAAAGCAGGGACAGTAAATGTGCACCGCCACTTTTCTCCTCTTTTGCGGTTTTTGCAAGCCGCACAAGTTCGCCGTATCTGCCGTTTTCGATGTCCGTTTTCATGCCCTCAAAATTTTCGGGTATACCCGCTTCCACTTTGTTGGGAATCCTGCCGTACCAGGCCTTTGTTTCCTCGCAGAACGGAAACTTTGGCTTTTCCTTGGATACCATACAAGCGGCCCCGGTCATTGCGACAAACTCCATTATCCACACGACCAATAAGGAGACACCGCTTACCGCCGTCCCACCCTGGCCAACGCCCCATGCCCCAATGTCATTGATGATGCCTGCCAATTCAAAAACCGTGGCAGGTTCGGTAAGCAGGTAAAACGATGTCAAAAACCGCTCGCCAAAAGTAATACCCAAAACCTGGTATGAGGCGGAAAAAACTAGCGGGATGTATACAGTCCACTGGACATATTTGGCAAGGCACATTACGGCAATGGTGCTAACAATAACAAGCACTGGGTTTCTGACTTTGCCTAAGCCAGCGGCAAGACCCATAAGCAGCCCCATAACGGTACCGCAACCTATGGTAACAAGGATGTTAAGGTAAACAATGGGCAGATAGTAGCTAAGGTAAATGTAAACAACGCTGACAACAGGGGCAGCCACCACGACAATCAGCAGCACGTATAGGAAAAACGACGGCGAAAACCTACCCGATGGCTTGTAGTAAAAATCCCTTGCCATATTCCCCGCCCGCCCTCAAAACAAAAATTTCTGCCTGTACGCCGCGCCTATCCTTTCCAGTGTCTGGGTAAGGGCCTCTCCCGGGAGGGTTTGCCGCCCAAGGTCTATGGTAAATTGGTTCATCGAAAAGTGGCGGTACAGAAAAATCGTTTCCCCTGATGCCTTGGCATTGGCGCTGTTGCCGTATATTTTTTTTAGCTCGTTCGTGTAAACCTCGAAAACACCGCCTTTTTTCATTTCGGAGTAGCCTGTTATCCACACGGGCATGGCGGTACCTGCCCCGCAGCTAAAGGCCTTCTGAAATTCCACTAGCAGACGAACCATGTGCCTCTGCGATTCGGCAAGGGCCTTTTCCACGGGGGGGCCGCCAAGTTTACAAAGTTCCCGCAGTTCCACCGTGCGGGGGCTGTGGATAGGGGTTTTATTAAGAATGATGGCATTTTTGCGAAAATCGATGTTGAGGACGGGATTGTCACGGAAAAATTTTTCCGCGATTTTCCCCGATGGCCCCACAAGGTAACGGCGGTTTTCGGCGGCCTGCTCACGGCGGCCTGGGTTGTCGGCAACCAAAATCAACCGTATCTCACTGTCCCTATTTACATCGTCGAGCGAAGCATTGTACACAATGGGAGTTTCCACCTGGTATGTCGGACTGCGGCTGTCAACAAGTTTCTGCTGCACCGCCTGTAATTCAGGCAGATTCTGCCGCATCCGTTCAATCTCGTTACGGTAGTGTTTCCTTGCCTTTGCAAACCTGTCCCATGCGGCGGAATTCATGTTCCAAGGCTAACATTGGTAGCGCCAAAAATCAACCATCCAATTTTTGGCTCAAAAATTCTCCCGTAAAGTCAGAGACCCCCAACAAAGCCAGGGGCTTACCCTTGAAATTAGCTGCCGCGACACGAGGGACTCGAACCCCCACCTACTGCTTGGAAGTCCGCAGCATCACGCTTCGCTAATTCCTTGTGCGGCAAGTACTTACTGACTATACAAGGATTTACGGTGCGCCGCAAGTAGTGGCACGAGTGCCAAACTGTGCCAATCGTGCCATGATAAATGCACGATAAGCGCACGATTGGGGAAGCCAGGATGGGAAATATGGGACGTTTATTGTGCGAGACAGGTGCCGATCCATGGTTTTGCGAGGCATGGAAAAGGTACAGCCGAGGTGTCCGAGAATAAAATCTACACCGTTGGAATAGGGAGCGATATCGGGGCGAGGGTTATAAACGCTCATGTACAATATGCCTTGGAAAACGAGATACGGGCGGCAAACGATGCGACATTGTCCGCCAAAACCATGGAACATAGTACGGGCCATTCCCTGATGATAACCCATGGTCGGTTTACCATCTGCCCAAAGCAGGCAGACCAGCAAAACCCCTACCTGGCGAAAGAAGCGGGCTACCATAAAAAACTGGTGCAGGGCAATCCTTCCATGCAACGGGATCTTTTTGACGCCAGCGACCATGACAACCAAGTTTTTGCCCAATTGCTGTTTGGGAAAAAGCGGGGTGTTTTATTTGCGGCCTTGCGTGTTTTGGATTCCTCGTGCGGCATTTACGAAGAATAGGAGCTGCATCTGCAACCTTCTGCCACACTGGCAAGGGAAGAAAAAGCCAGCCCACACAGGAAACTGGCAATACGGTCGGAAAAAGTCTCCGGGCTATAACGCATGGAAAGTATCATCGGCGAGCGCCTTAAGGAAGCGCGAGAGGCAAGAAAAATGACGCAGGAGGAGTTGTCCCGCAGGGTGGGCATAACACGCTCCTCCGTTTCCGCCTTCGAAAACGCACTGAAATTTCCTGGAATCAAGACCGTCATGCAGTTGGCGGCAGAGCTAGAAATCCCAGTGGCCTATCTGCAAAACGGGCGTCCCATAAGGGGTAATCGAACCGGTGCCCTTTCGTACCGCAGAAAGTCTAGGACACCCCTGACCGTACAGAGCCAAATGTCCAGGCAGGAGGAATGGCTTGAAGACATATGCTCCGTCTACAACGCTTATATTGATTTTCCGGAGGTCAATCTTCCCCATGGCGAGCCAATGGATTACGAAAAATTATCATATGACAACATCGAGGAAATTTCATCCGAATTGAGATTCCAATGGGGCATGGGGTTGGGTCCGATAGCGAACCTGACGGACTTTGTCGAAGCAAACGGGATCGTCGTGGGGCGGGTCATACTGGATTCCAACATAGATGCGGTTTCCGTGTGGAGATCCTGCGGGCCGCGCGTCCTTCTCAACAAAGTGGTTTCATCCTGCGCCAGGGTCAGAATGAGCTTGGCGCATGAGTTGGGACACCTTGTCTTGCACAGAGCCGCCAATGAGGAGGATTATGACGACAAGGCAAAACACGACCTTATGGAACGGCAGGCGTCTTTCTTCGCAGGGTGTTTTCTCTTTCCCAGGCGGTCGTTCTACAACGAATTTCACTCGTTCAGGTTTGACGCCCTTGTCCTGCTAAAAAAGAGATGGGGGATTTCCATGGGGGCTATCGTAATGCGGGCAAAGAATCTTGATTTGCTCAACGAGGACAACGTTACAAATTTCTACAAGAATCTAAGCACCAGGGGGTATTCGAGAAGAAGGGAGCCATTGGATAGCGAGATTCCCATCGAGCAAATTAGGCTGTTTTCCGATGCCGGCAGAATGTTGGCAGAAAACGGAATAAACCTGCAGAGGATCATAGATGAAACGCTGCTGGCTGGCAAAGACTTTTATGCACTCACCGACACCATGCCGATGGCTGGCAGCGAAAAAAACGTGAAAATTCTGCAATTCAGGAAAGATGGCGGCTAATGTGTGATCGCCAAAATTTGATCTGTCAGACAGCATGGAATTTGTCAGACGCATGTAAGATTTTATGTTACCTGGAAAGCCTTTTGCGTTTCCAAGTATTTGCATACTCAGGCTGCCCCTGTAATTCTTTACCCAACAAAGAATTACAGGGGTGAAAGAAAAGGGTTGTCATGAGAAATATTAACTTTTCGCGTGCTCTATTATGTATCGGACAGGAATGTCTTCTAGGGCGTGTTCCCACTACTTAATTGAGACATAAACCAAGGCCAGTTGGATAAAACCTATATACATTGCGTCGAGTTTTTCGAACCTGCAGAAGATGCGGCGGAAACCCTGTATAAGACGGAACAGCCTCTCAATCTCGTTGCGCCGCCTGTATAGCACCGTATCATGTTCCCAAGGGTTCACTCGGTTGGATTTCGCAGGAACCACGGGGGAGAATTTAAGGATCTGCGCCGTGCGCCGGGTTTGATCGCCCTCATACGCCCTGTCCATGACCAAAGGGGGCGCCGCCTCAAGGGAGCCCACCCCGTTTCCATCAGAAGCCTGCCCTGCGGCGCGTCATGGCACTGTCCGCCGCTTAGGATAGACTCGATGGCGGTTCGAGCGTCCATGGCCATCATGTGGATTTTGCAGGTCAGCCCGCCCTTGGAGCGGCTTATCGTCTGCTCGCCCGTTTTTTTAAAGCCCCGCAGGCGTCCAGATGCACCGGCACGGACATGGAGTCCAGCAGCAGGATAGGCCAGGCGCTTTCGACGATCCGGTTGGCGTTCAGTTCGCGGAACAGCTTTTCTATTATCCCGTCCTTGACCCATCGGCAGCAATTCAAAGTTTCAAAATTTTGGGGTCAAAAGAGCGGATTCCATCGGTTTTGCCCCAAAACCAGCCTGTTTTCACCGTGTTTTATCGAGTGCAAGAAGCCCAAGTAGGGTGAAATAAGGCGTGAAAGTGCCATTGGATACTCTTTGTTCGCTATAAGCGTATATATTTTCCCTAAATTGGTGCACGATAATTAGCCATTTCGAGTGCTGGCTTCTTCGAAAGGTTATAATATTTCTGAAACTTTGAATTGCTGACCCATCGGTTGAAGCGCTTGTAAATCACGTGCCATTTGCCGTATTCCTTGGGCAGCCTCCGCCATTTGCACCCGTTTTCGCATATGTACAGTAGCGTGTTTATGAAGGTGATGTTTTGTACCGTTACTATGCCACGCTGGACGGGCAGTATGTGCCTGATTTTCCCGTATGTCCTCTCGTTTATTTCCATGCTTCGATCTTGGCATATTTTGTCAGCCTTTCATAGTGGGAACACGCCCTAATAGTCCTTGAGTAGCAGATCAAGTCTTGGCCATCACAGCTAATGGCTGTTTGACTTTCTTGCCAGGGTTTCCGTTGCCTAGCCCTCGGCTCTTCTTTCACGCCAGCGCAGACGCAGCCTCATGCCCATCCGCTTCAGGTGAGGCCGCAGATTACGGTACAGAATGCCGCCAACCTTCACGGATACCCGCACGGTTCGGCCAAGTCGCGTTTGCGTAAGAAAAAGCCGCCCGATTTCCTGCCCAATGCCGTTCAGCAGGGGCATGGTACACCGCAGGCACCCGTGATTCGTCCAATGCCCTTGTCCATTCCTGTCGGTTGGGTTCCACCAGTTCCTCGTATGCGTATTCAAGTACGGTTCCGTTGCCCCCGAGTTTCAGGTAATTGTTGAAGGCCCTGAGGCGGTCCGTGACGTGGATGTCCGGGTTGTAGATAATGCCCATCAGCGCGGACTTGTCGGCGTAGTTCAGCCGCCTTTCCATATCGGCCATCTGCTTCTGCATGGCCCCAAGCTTGCCGGCGATACGCTCCAGTACGTTGCCAAGGTCGTGGACGAAGCCGTCCTCAATCATGTCCATGCGCCCGGCAAGGTCGGCGAGGGTTTTCCCCTTCCCCCTGGCCTTGAGCATCCTTGACAGGTACCCGTTGTTGATGAGCGCGCCGCCGAGCGTGATTGCCGCGAAGGCCGCTACCATAAGCGCGTTCCCGTTGAACACCTCGAAAAACCTCGAAAAACTCCATACCCATGCCCCCTATTCGTTCCCGCCGTTCCAGTTCAGGCTTCTCGCCCTCTGCACCAGATCCAGCGTAATTGTTTCATCTGCGATGTTTATCCTCTTCTGGTATACCGTCCACTCAAGCGGCTCGAAATGCGTCCCCTCAAGCGGTTTGGGCAGGTAACGGACCACGTCGTAGATCTGCAGTTCCAGGTACGCGCGGGTCATCGGCACTTTCACGCCGTGCGCCCTGTGGCGGAACGTGTTAATCAAATCCCTAATAATGCGCACCCGTTGCTGGACGGCGGATGTGTCGAACGCCTCGGTCCAGCCACCGGTGGGGGTGAACCTGCGGTAGCTCGCCCCGTTTACGTCGGCATCGGGATTGATTGCGGCCAGGGCCACCCACGTGTGGCTTACCGCCCACCGTCCCCCTCCGGTGGCTATCGAGGAATTCACATCCCTGGGAAACGCGAGTACAACCATGTCCACTGGGTCGGCCGTCAGCGTCACTTCGTCTGACGCGGAGGAGTTGGCGGCGAACGTGAACACGGCGTTCGCCGCCCTGAACCGCTGCATCTCGGGCCGCGTTTTAACCCAGTAGTTCGGCACGGCCACAGTCGCCGCGTTCGCCAAGGGGGCCGCCCTGGACAGGCGCACCCTTATGGTTGCGGGCGCGGATGACGGCGTTGCCCTTCTCTCGTACCCCGTGGTCGCGTCAGCTCCGTTCAGTATCGGGGCCGTAGGATAGCGGATATTGCTGCCGACGATGCGCCCCTCGTTGCCGTCGGCGTGGTACTTCATCCACGCGATATCCCAGCCCGAATACATGAACTCTTCGGCGACACCCACGGGCAGCTCCTCGTGGTTGATGACATCAGTGGCGGGTATGGTTAGGGAGGCGTTGCGGTTCGGGTTCTCCTGCCTGAAAAACAGGCGGTCGTTTGCCAAAAACAGTTGCCCGCCGATTATGTTCGCGGACTGCAGTTGCTCAACCCATTCGAAAATCTCAAGCTCGCATACCGTGACTTTTTTCCCGATTAGTGCGACACTAAGGACGTTAACTGGGGTATTCCCCGTTTGGTATTTTGCCGACGGGTGTAGTACGCTCCTTGGGTGTACTGCCCTTCCCGTCGATGTTTAAGCCTGTGGGTGCGGTATACTCATTGAGTGTATGGCCCAATTTGCCCACGGCGTTTGAGTCCGACTGGTAAGTCAAGAGCCGAATGAAAAACACCTGGGGCTTAATCCGTACCGCGCCTAATGACGATCAGACCCTCGCTTTCCAGCTTGCGAATAATATCGACGATTTCCCGCCTGGCTTTCTCCACTTCTTCGGTCGGCGACTCCGTACGCCCGTTTAACATGGCGACCGCCCTGGCGGGCATGTTGGCGAATATCCTTTTGCGTATATCGCCGTCCGCCCCTTCCAGGGCCGTCGCCAGTTTTTGGGAATCCACTCCGCGCAGTACCGCTTGTATATCCCTGTCCCCCAGCGCGAGTATGTCCGGGAACGTGAACCTTTCGCCTTTAAGCGTTTTGGGGACAAGGGTTTTTCCCTCGTTTCGTTCCCGTTCGGTGTCCGGGTTCCCGGTGCCATCGTAATGGAAGATGTCGGCAATGTCCTTCGCGCTTTCCAGCAGGGCGGCCAGCTCGCCGTCGTCCAGACCCGAAAGCAGGACGTGCACGAATTCGATTGGATGAAGCCCCTGTCGAATGCACAGCGCGGCTTTCTTCTGAATTTCCTTTAAGCGTTTCGATTCGCCGTCCCGCCCAAGGGCGATCATGTTCGTCAATATCCTTTCGATTTTTTCACTGGCCATTCCGCAAGAGGCAAGATGAAGGCCGCACTCGAAAACGTCGCGGCGCGACCTTTTTTGATCGTCAACGGTAACAATGCCTTCCCCTTGCGCCTTCTCGGACTCGATCGCCCTTCGGACTATGCTGGACACGCCATGAACGAAGCCTTTGTGTTCAAGATCCAAGGGTTCGAAGCCGACCGGCAGGTAAAAGCAGGCATCGTCCGTGTCCGAAAACATCCTCGAAATTTTTCCCAAGGCTTCCAATTCCGGGCCGCTTGCATGGGACATTAGGGGATACAGAAAATCAGCGATGCCGCCTTCGTAAACGATTGACCGCACGAATTCCTTTTGTATCGTTTTCAGCCTTCGCTCTTCCGCGTCCTGTCCGCCGAAGATTAGGTTGGACAGAACCATGTCGCCGTATGAATCATAGGCCCATTTCCGCGCCTGACAAAGCCAGATGCCGTATTCGAAAATATCGCGGCATTCGACCTTGGATTCGTCGATAAGTTGCAGGACGGCCCAAAGCCCTTCCCCCTTCGCCTTTTGCCAAAACATGTAAGCCCTGTCCACGACATGCGCCAGCCTCTCCACAAAATCCGTCGCTTTCGGTTCGGTGTCGGCACAGGGTGGGTTTTCGAAAAAGGAAGCGCCGGCTAAGATCTCTGGGTGGGTTTTACGCAGGGCTTCCAGTTCCCCCTCGTCAAGATGGGACATCAGGATGTGCAAAAGTTTGTCATAAAACCAAATGTGTAGCATGGCGTCTTTCTGCATCGATTTGATCTTTCGGGTTTCCCCGTCCCCCTCCAAGGCGACCAGGTTTGACAAAATCTTTTTTATGGTTTTAACGCCGATATTGTGTGCCGACAGGTAAACGCCGTATTCGAAAATATCGCGTTCCATCCGTTTGCGCCGGTCAAGTAGATTTTCCAGCACCCAAAACCCGTATTCCCTGGATATATGGCGAAAGTCGAGTGCCTTTTTTACCAGGCCGGGCATTTCCCGCGAAAAGTTCTGCGCGTATTTCGCCGGGGGCCAAGCGAACATGGAAAGAATATGGGCGGAAAAATCATCCCGCGGTTTCGCATCGAGACGCTTTCCCCAAAGGGCTTCCAGTTCGTCATTGCTTATGTGGGACATCAACACATGCAAAAGCGTGGTGGTGTCTTCCCCGGCATGAATGGAAAGCACGGCTTCCTTCTGAATGGTTCTTAAACGCCTGGCATAGCCGTCCGGTTCCACCGATATCCGAAGGGACAAAATTTCATCAATGCCCTTGTAATCGCTGCCGTCAACCAGTAGGCGCAGGCCGCATTTCATGAATTGGTCGTCAACGCTTTCAATGTCTTCATCCAGGGCCAGAATCCCTTCCCTTCTGGCCTTTTCGCCGAACCTCACGGCCTTTGATACCGTCAACATCGCGTCTTCCGCGAAAAGCGCCTGTTTTTCCCCGCCGAATGCCCCAACCCACTTGGGGGAGTGGTTTTCGAAAACCTCGTACTTGGGAAAGGCTTTCTGCAGAAAACCCGAATCGAACGGGCCGTCTATGAATACCGGCACGATGTTCACCAATAGCACACCCGGGTTATACCCTTTCGCAATGCCAAGCACGATTTCCTTTTGCATTTCCTTTAGCCTTCGCGCATACCCGTCCGGTTCCCGGGCGATCAAGTCGGACAAAATCGTTCGTATGATTTGCAAGTCGGTGCCGCCCACCACGAATTGCATTCCGTACTCGAAAATATCCCGACCATTCTTTTTCGCCGTGTCGATCTCCGATTCCAAGGCAAAAAGGCCCTCCCTTCTGGCCTTCTTGCAAAATTCCAAGGCCCTTTTGCTTATGCGTTCCGCCCGTTCCAAAAATTCGGTTCGTTCCATGTTCATTTCCTTGTTATCGTAGTCGCGGCACAAAGTTCTACCGCAAATTCAATTGATCGTTCGGCAGCCGCCGGCCAGGGCCAAAACCTCGTCCTTGTCCTTGGAGGCCGCAAGCCGCAGGAAAAGGCCAGATTCCTTCTGCCGGCAATAAAATGACCGCTCCAACTCGTCTCCTATTTTTACCAGCTCGCAATAGTGGGACCATGTCAATTTGTGAGAAAGTGTCTCACAAATCGGGAGAAAAGGTAAAACAGACGCATGTATAGTGAATTAAGCTAAATTTCTCAAAGCGAAATATTCGTAAACGACAAAATCGACCATGAAAAAACCCCGCAGGTTGTCGCGGAGGAACCGCTTCATGTTCGCCCAGGATTTCTCTATGGGGTTGTAGTCAGGCGAGTACGGCGGCAGGAACAACACCCCCACCTTGCCCCTCGCCAGTTTCTTCAGTGCCTT
>Ga0209755_10002206_pt1 | contig 27304 bp, 21 predicted proteins | sample TergutCo191P1_FD_187301 | JGI IMG/M metagenome (GOLD analysis project Ga0209755, IMG submission 187301) | Cornitermes sp. P1 segment gut microbial communities from Petit-Saut dam, French Guiana - Co191P1 (SPAdes) (version 2) | ecosystem: Host-associated > Arthropoda: Insects > Digestive system...
TATCAAGAAACATCGGAACATCAAGGTGGTTTCTTGATATGCGTGATATGTCTTTGACAAGCACAACACCGACAAGACCTGCATCCACATCTGCTTGCAACTGGCGCATGGCGGGTCGGTCAAAGTTTAGCCCAATAAATCCGTTATCTGTATAAGTGGACACATTACGGAAGTCGGAGTATCGTGGTATACCATTGGCAACATCACATTTTCCACATTCATAAGCCTTAGCACTTCGGACAATCCCCCCACATGGTCTGCAAATGGATGTGTGGATGGTTAGTATTGCAGCCATCCAAAATTTCTTTGCCATAATATCAATCCTTTCAAAATGAAAAACCCCCGCAGTGTACATACACCGTGAGGGTTCAAACTTGGGGTTAATTGGTTTGTTGCCGAGCCTTTAGTTCTGCGGCTCGGAGTTCTTTCATATTGCCGTGTAGCTCTTGGAATTGCTGGCGTTGCTTTGCGTTTGCACCGACTACATATTGGTTCTCGCAACTCGGGCATTTGGATGGTTCGTTTTTCCGCTCAAAGAGAAATTCGCATTTGACACAAGCATAAATCACTTAATCACCCACCTAAGACCAGTTTTATCCCAATGTCCGATAAACTCCCTTTCGCCTATGATGCTTTCATATATCGGCTGTAAAAATACGCCAACCATATTTGCGGCTTCTGGAAAGTCAATATCAGCACCAACAGAAGTCCGCCTTTTGAACGCACTCCACTGAGTTGCTTTGTCTTTGTTGTCAGCAAAGGCGGAGGTAAACACAGTAGGCTCTTTGGGGGTTTGGGTTTTACGCCTTGTCAGTGTTTGGAGTATGGCCTCGTATAAAACTCTGCCATCAAAATCAAAGCTGCTACAAAGGCTGTAAATATCGTAAAAGTCTTTCATGCGGCTGTTTTGGTCTGCAAGCTGTATCATTGCCTCAAACTTTTCAGCAATGACGGATTCTTTGGAATATGCCTTTATTATGGGTTTTTCCATGTCCAGTAAGGTTGGATACTCCAATATTTCCGGCTTTGGAACAATCACATCACCAAAACCTATGTCAAACTGGAGCGATTTCCGCATATTGCCTATATAGCCGGTAATCTTAATCCTTACACCTTCATAGTCGGCATCCTCTTTGATTCTTATTGCGGTAATGCCTTCGGAATCATAGGTGACAGCATCATCACATGATATTGCCGATACCTCGGTAAAAATGTCACGAAGGGTATCGAGGTTGCTTGCAATTTCTTTAGCCAGCAGGTCAATATCTTTTGTTAGCCTGGCTTTTTCGTTCATTATCTGGTACAACAACAGCCCGCCTTTTAATGCAAACTGCTCGTTGTAACGAGAAATGGACAGCCTAAACAAAAGTCGCTCAACAAGGTACAACATAATAATGAAATCAAATTGCCTATGCTCTTTGACCGCTATGTTTTTTAACCTTGCTTGGACAGATGCTGCGTTGTTTTTATTCATACAAGTGCCTCCACATAGGGAAATATTAGCTTTTGCTTGTTTAGCAATCTAGCGTATTCCGAAAGTTTTTGGATGTTGCGGTCACGCCTTGCCATGTAGTTTTTAAGCACTTCCAGGGCTACGTTTCGCTCGACTTCATTTTCGTACTTAAAGCAGTCGCACACGGTTTTTTCCATGTCGTACATTCTGACCATAGCACCGTCAATCTCTACCTCGGTTATGCCCGCTTCAAAATGGCTACTCGTCATATGATGGACTTTTACAAAAAGGCTGGATGGGAGCTTAGGAATTGAAAAATCCCGTGGGAGTGCTACGGAAACTACGCTTGGATTTACCGTTGACAAATCATAATAGCCTACTGCGGTAAACAGGCATAGCACTCCAGACGGTATCAGCTTACTGGCAAGCACCGCATCAGAAACAAAATGCTGTTTTTCCATGTAATATCCCAGCTTTATCTTTTCGATAAAACCATCATCCACCAGCCTCTTTATATTTCGAGAGGACAATCCGCTGCTAACAAGGATTTGGGTCGTGACAATGCCGTTATTAGCGGAGAAAATCTCTTGGAGATTTGCTTCTTTAATATTTTTCATAAAATGCACCTCATTCACCACACAAATTATATAAATGTGGTGCTTCAAGTGTAACATATGAAAAGCCGTTTGTCAATTAGAAATTGCACTAAGCCGCAAATCCAGCCATGCAGAATCCCTAATCGCTGCTTGCCCATACTGCACATAAGCTGTGAGCCTTAGCATAAAGCCGCCCATGCCGTAAATCTTGTCAGTATCTAAAGCGAGCAAAAGGTTTTCGTTCAGCTCCCCGAAACCCCTAACCAGCAGGATTTCATCTGCTATGCTGTTATCGTAGGCTGTGAATACTGCATGGATTTCGTAGGCAAACTGCCCCGCATCATCAGCCGACACTTCAAAGCTGACCTCACTGCCCGCTGTGTTTGCGGCAAAATCCCTAATGAAAATGTGGTTCATGTAGACAGAATACGGCGTGGTGATTTCCGTATTGGATAATGGGTCGTAAGCCATTGTCCAAACACCGGGCATTGCATTTGGTAAAAAGTATTGTACAAAGTTGCTGCCCGGCCTGTAGCGGATATTATCCATGTCAACTAAACCGCCATCGGGGGCTATGAACTGGACGATTGGCGATTCTTCATCAAATACCACCACCACGGTCATGTTGTAAGTATCGTAGAGGGTAAAAATATCACGGATTGACGGTAGGGTAGTACCACCTGCGGAAGTGGCGGAGCTTATCAGCATTACTAATCCAATGATAGCGGCTCCAATGGCTGCTACGAATACAGCAATCCTGTTTTTTGATTTTTTAGTGAGTTGGTTTTTTGCATTCATGTTAAAATCATCCTCTCTTTTTTGTGCCGGTTAATACGGCTTTGCTTAGTAAAAGCAATCAGGGCTTGAGTCCGTTTGCTCTAAGCCCCGATTGCTGGTTATGGTTGTTTAGATATTTCTTTTTACTATGCGAGAAATAACACCGACTGCAACGCCGCCTTCTTCATCAATGCGGGTGCAGACGAATAATACATCATCGCCTCGGCCCGGCTTGCGGCGGTCAAAACATTTATGGGCTATGGCTCTTACCCCGTCTACCAAGTCAACGTGGATAACGCCGCTGGTAACGTCCATTACCTTGCCCATGCAGTTGGTTTGCGGCTTTAGTGCCAGGAGCTTATCCAAAACATCATTTTCGGTAAGGGATTTAATATCCGCCTTGACCTTGATGTTTTCGGGAGTATCTCCGCTCACGCTTTTTACACGCACATAAAGCGTATCGCCAACAAAGAATTTATCCCTGCAATCGCTGATGTGGCCCCAGCTCAAATCTCGGTTGCGGATTGGGGTTTCCACGCCAAATATTTCTACACGGATAGCCAGTTGGCTTACGGCAACGATACGAGCCTCAACAATGCGGTCTGGCCGTACTTGCGGCTTGCCGTTAGAACTGCTAGTCAGATAATAACGTCTGCGAAGCCTGTTCATTGCAGCTTGCCTGCTTGCAACGGCCGCACGCTCTTCATCTTCGCCTGTGATGCCCCTGATAACAAAGTCGATTTCAGCACCAATCATGCGGTTCAGCACTCGCATGGTTCGGTCATGGTATTCCTCGTCGCTTTGTTTTGCGGGGCGGTTCACACCAAGCATCATTTCCTTTAGAGGGATAGCTACCCTCTGACCTTTGTAGTCTACAATGACGATGATTCCGCCATTGTCCAGTTGCTCCACTTTGCCTAGTATTCCCGACAGATGAGTGCCGGTGACTTGGGAGTTTTTCAGCTCATGCCATACGGTGTTTTCTTTGTCCTGCTCGGTTTCAATATCTGCACCGACCTCTATGGTTAGAACGGGGTCGGTAGATGGGGGTGGTGTTCGCCTTGTTCGCCTTTGCCTTTGTGCAGTAGTGGAGCTTGTGGCTGTAGTAGCGGCTGCGACTTCTGCTGCAGCTAGTGAACTGATGGGTCACGCGGACATCAAAATGACATCAAAAATATACACCCACGTCCAACAGGACGAAAAAGCTCGTGGAATAGCCACGCTTTCCAATGTGTTCCCGAAAGTACATTTTTGAATTTTAACACATTTTTTAACACTAAAGTTATCAATAACTATGTAAAACCATTAAACAATTGCAAATAAATACCGCATAAATACGCTGTTTATTTACAATTATGTATAACCATGAATCAAAAATTTAGAAGCGGTAGGCCGCAGGTTCGATTCCTGCCAAGCGCAAATAAAAAAAGACCTTGGGGCTCCAAGGTCTTTTTATTGTTACGGATTACACCTGCCGCAATGGGCTGGATAGACTGGGCAAAGGGTTGTGAAGTGGCCGACGAGTGTGCGGGCAAGGCGTATTAGTTCGGTTGTGGGGATGGTTTCGGCGGGGAAGGAATGAGCGGCGCGACGGTCTATTGTTACGTCGTGGCCGACTATGTGACGGGCAAGGATTGTTGCATCTGCGGAGGTAACGCGCCCGTCGCCGTTAAAGTCGCCGAGTCTTGCGGGGACAACGCGAATTGTTCCGTTTGTTATGGCTATGGATAGTTCTTCGTCGTTTGCGTTTGCGGGGGTGTCGTGTCCGTCGTAGGGGTTTTCAAAAATTATTGTGATGGGGTTGTTTACGCTTGCGTTTTCGGAAACCGAAAAGGTTAGTGTAAGCAATTCGCCGTCTAATGTGATGTTGGACGTGCGGCCCGCCCAACCCATGAATACGTAGTTGCCCACTTCCGATAAGTCGTCGGGGGTGTGGAACTTTTCGTAGAGAGAGTGATCGGCAAGGGTGTAGCCCGTTAGGGTGAATTCGTCGGGGAACGAGATTTTCATAAGCATGGACGCAAAACCGGGATTATTTTTGATTCCAATTTGAACTTGGACATCTTCGCTCGGGTTTGCAAACCCGCTTGAAACGGTGAGAACGGTATCGGTGGGGGATGGTTGCGGCGAAATTTCAATGGTGATTTCCTGCGAAGATGCGGGATTTACGCCGTTGATTGCCGTTACCGTGAAGGTGAAGCTTCCATCTTGTGTTGGCGTACCGTAAAGCAACCCTTGTGCAGAAAGATTAAGGCCGGGCGGCAACGCACCCGAATACGCCCACTCCGGAGTTGGTGTGCCGCTTGCGTTAAACTGAAAACCGTTGCCGTTGAAGCCGTAATCTGTGCCGACTCTTCCGTTTGGCGCGTTGGCGTAGGTGATTACGGGGGCGGCATTAACCACGGCAGATGCCCGTTGCCACACCCATGTATCCGCAAAACCTTGCGTTTCGTAAAACGCCATAAGCTCTGCGGAGGTGAATGAAAATTGTCCGCTTGGATTTGCTACCGTTCCGCCGCCCACGTTTTGCCATCTGCCGTTAAATTGCGCGGTTACAGGAATTGCGGGCAGAGCGGTTGAATCTTCCGGGAAACGGAAATTCTCGCCCAAGGTTAGTTGCCGCAGATGAAGTTCGTTGGGCAAGCCAAACATATAATCCATATTTGTTACATTTCGGGTATCGAAATTTGATAGGTCAAGACGGGTTAGGCTTTCTGTTCCGTTGAACATATTGGACATATTCGTTACCCTTGATGTGTCGAAGCTTGAAAGGTCTACACTTATCAAATCTGTTGCGTATCGGAACATCGAGTTCATATTTGTTACGTTGCGGGTGTCAAAATTTGAAAGGTCTAGGCGGGCTACGCCGATTCCCCGAAACATACCGCTCATGTTGATTACATTGCGTGTGTTAAAGCTTGAAAGGTTCAGTGTGCTTACGTTGCTTCCCGCAAACATATCGCCCATATCCGTTACGTTGCCCGTGCTGAAACTTGATAGGTCAAGGTGCGTCACGGGTGCGGCAAACATACGGTTCATGTTGGTTACGTTGCGCGTGTTAAAGTGGTGTAAGCCTTGTATGGTGGTTAGGCTATGGAGTGCAGCAAACATTGCATACGCATTATCTATTGTTACAGGCTCGGTAAATGTGATTGTGTTAGCACTATGCCAGTCCCATGGCAAAGGCAACGAAACAAAACCGCCGTAAACAGTTATACGATTATATCTGATGTACCGCCAAACTGCGCCCGGTATTCCAATACCGTCCGGGAATTGTCCTTCGAGGTGGTAAAAGTCACGCCACAAACCTTCTATATAGATGTTGCCGTTTGCAACAAAAGGCATAATGGCAGAAGGAATACCCTGCAATCGTAAAAAATCTTCTACGAGGCGGGTAAGTGAAATGCTCCACCAGTTACCATCACCGGGATTGGCAGTTCCGGAAACAGTCGCTGCACTGCCTACGCTGAAGCCGTGACGATTAGTCCATATACCATGCGTCATATTGTTTAAAATTGAACCGCCGTTCATTATAAATGTGCCGTTGTTGCGCACGCCTATACCGTGGCGCATTATTGTGCCGCCGTCCATTGTGAATGTGGCGTTGTTTTGGTTTTCTACGCCCGTTCCCCCACCCCAATGTTCGTCGCTAATTGTACCGCCCTGCATTGCAAAGCGTCCATCGTTGTTTATGCGTCGTACTGTGCCGCCGGTCATAGTCACGGAATGCCAATTCGCCACTTCACCAACGCTACCGCCGTTTATCAATAAGTAGCCGCTGTTGTCTACATTGCCAATTGAACCGCCGGATATTATAAGACTACCGCTGTTGTCTACGTTTCCCCCAAATTCCCCGCTTCCGGAGAACATAACCACGCCGTTGATATTCAGCGTCTGCCACGTATTCGGGGGCGATATGGTGGTTATAAGTACGATGTTTACGGGTACGCCCTGTTGCACGCTTTGCACGGCTTCTTGCAATTCGTCCCAGTTTTGCGGAAAAACAGAGTTTGCAAACATTGCGTCAACATCCAACGTGTCATCTTCGTAATAGCGGTACATTTCTGCCGTCACGGGCATACCCCACACCGAAATTATCACCGCCATCATAAAACATAAAACAGTTTTGCATTTCTTGTACATACTTTTTTCTCCTCTCTATGCTAAATCCTCCCGAAACTTCTCCAAGCAATCCTCCAGCAACTGCTTAATTTGTGCGGCGCAGGTGCGGTATTCGTCCAAGTTGCCGCCGAAAGGGTCGGAAACTTCTGATGTACTGCCCGCAAATTCGCCCAATGTGAAAGCTTTTGCGGCGGGGCAGGCAATTTTTACATGGGAAAGATGTGCGCGTGTCATTGTCAGAACAAGCGCGGCGTTTTGCAAAAGCTCGGCGGCGGCAAGTTGGGAGCGGTGGGCGGATAAATCCAGCATTTCCAACTCCATTGCGGCAACGGCGTTTTTGCTGGCAGAAGAATTGCCATACGCACTAACCCCCGCGGACGAAACCGAGATTTCCAGCCCTTCGCGCTTGAACATTGCGGCGGCAAGGGCTGCCGCCATTGGGGAACGGCAAGTATTACCCGTACACACAAAAATAATTTCATACATACACAACACGTCCTTCCGCGGCTTTGCGCATTCTGTCCATAATGGCAACCCCAAGACCATTTTCGGGGGTTGTTTCTGCAAAAATAATGTCTACATCCAGTTTATCAAATTCTCGCAAACGCGCAAACAAATTGTGCGCAATATCCTTTTCATTATCGCCAAGCAAGAGGATTTTTGCACTTGGCGGTGCGTTTTTCAAATATCTTAGCGTTTTTTTCCCGATAAGAATGCCGATTTTTGCGTTCGGGTTTTCGTTAACCGCCCCCAAAACATACCCCGCAACCCGTTCCGAATCCCCGTTCACCAGCGTCATATCGGCGCGGGGGGCGTAATGCTTGTACTTCATGCCGGGGGAACGGGGTCGCTCATCTTCGCAAAGCTTTTCATCCTGCAAAAATTTCGGGTCAAGGGATGAAATCCCTTGCGGGGGTGTTGGGGACGGAGTCCCCAAGGTCTTAAAAATCTGCTCCTCCGTGATAAAACCGGGGCGAAGAATTATAGGCGCGTCGCCCGTAACATCTACAACGGTGGACTCCAGCCCGACCGTCGCGCTTCCGCCGTCCAGCGGGAAAATGCCGCTGTTTGGGAAATCTTCCATCACGTGCGCAAGAGTGGTTGGGCTGGGTTTTCCCGCCTTGTTCGCGCTCGGCGCGGCGATTATGCATTTCGATTCTTCCAATAAAGACTGCGCAATGGGGTGCGCGGGCATTCGTATTCCGATAGTCTCTGTGGTGCGCGAAGGATGGCCGCCAAGCCACGCGGGTAACGCGGGATTTTTACGCGCAACCAAAGTAAGCGGCCCCGGCCAAAACGCTTCCGCCAACGCAAAAGCGTATTGGGGCGGTTGGTGCGAAAGTTCGCGGAAATTTTCCATATTTGCGATATGCAAAATAAGCGGATTGTCTCCCGGCCTTCCCTTTTCGGAATAAACTTGCGCGACAGCTTCCGCGTTAAATGCGTCCGCGCCAAGTCCGTAAACCGTTTCCGTAGGAAAAACCACCAGCCCGCCTTTGCAGAGGTGTTCGCTTGCTTTTGCAATCACGCTTTTATGATGCACAGCACTTCTTGTATTTTTTGCCGCTTCCGCAGGCGCAAGGGTCGTTGCGGCCTACTTTTGCTTCGTTACGCACAACCGTGTGCGAACTTTTTTGCTCTTTGTAAAGTTCCTTTTGCCGGTCTGCCGTGAAAATATTTTCCCACTCGGGCAAGTTGTAAAGATTGTCCGCCTTGTACTCCACCATCTGCTTGTAAAGCCTGTCAAACTCAATATCGAAAGCAATTGCAGTTGTATCTTCAATTTCGGTGATAGGCGGCAAGCCGTCTACGCATTCGTGGATTCCGTCAAAAAACGCACACATTTGCACCGTTGTCATGCGGAATTTTTCCGCAAGTTCCGTTACCGTTCCCTCCATGCGCGATTGTTTTTCTTTCAGCAAACTTACATAAACAGATTTTTCCTTCGCCAAAAATTCGTCCCAAACGTGCTTTACAGGCTGGTTTTGCCTGTCGTAAGCAACGCGCTTCCAAGAATCCATCAGTTTCACATTATCATCTCCAAGATTTTTTCTTAGAATTTTACCGCATATTGGTGGGTTTGTCTAATCGGAAGTAAGTTTGCGGCAATAACAAATTTTATTTATCATAGTAATGACCCTTGCATGAAATAATAACCAAGTCTTCGCCGCTTGGGCAATATACAAGCCTGTCGCCTTGACTTATATGCCTTGAAAATCTTATGGGGTCTTTATAGTGCTTTAACTGCTCAGGTTTACCGATACCTTTCAAAAATCCGTTTTCCAAAATATCGGTGATAAGTTCGTCTATTTTATCCGCTATTTTTTGATTTGACTTTTCCCACGCTTCATACTCTTTTTTCGCCGTCTTGGAAAAATAAACATTCATATGTCCATACCCTGTGGCGTGTCGCTGAATTTTCCTTTACCAAAATATTGATATGCTTCACCGTTTCGGGCTTCCTCTATTGCATTATCCAGCTTCGCAAGATAATCGGCGTTAGAATTTTCTATATCATCATCTAAAATGTTGATGATTACACGCTTGTTTGTGGGTATCATAACTTCCCGATTGTCTACATAAAACCGCACTTCTTCCCGAAAATGCCCTTGATATGCTTGCAACATATTTATCATACTCCTCTGCTTCGTGTTATTGCACCTATTATCTTATTGTCGTGCAGGTATTGCAAGGAAAACTAACATTTCTTTGTCCAACCCTTCATATAAATATGTGAGGGGTGATACATATGAACAGAAAAAAAATCCTTACAGGGGCATTAATTTTAACGGCGGCGGGGGTAATCACGCGCATATTGGGTTTCGTGTACCGCATTTATATGTCGAACCTGATGGGTGCGGAAGGCATGGGGCTTTATCAGCTTATCATGCCTGTGTATACGCTGGCGTGGAGCATTGCCTGTGCGGGATTTAACACAACGGTTTCCAAATTAACCGCGCAAGAGCGTGCAAAAGGCGAATACGGAAACATGACGCAAATGTTAAAGCAATCCGTGATAATTACAACGGGGCTTGGTGTGTTGCTAACCATTGTGCTGTACTTTGGTGCGGAGCTTATGGCGGTGTATTTCTTCGGGGATATCCGCACGATGATGCCGTTGCAAATTCTTTCGCTGGCGTTCCCGTTTATGGCGGCAGGTACGTGCATTCGCGGATACTTTATCGGCTTGCAAGAGGCGAAAATTCCTGCGGCGAATCAGGTGCTGGAGCAAGTTGTACGCATGATTGTGATTTATTTCATCGCCGCAGCATTTGTGCCGCGAGGGCTGGAATATGCCGCCGCCGCCGCGCTGATTGCAATTGTGGCGGAAGAAATATTCTCGTTTTTGTTTGTGCTTGTGGCATACAAGCGGCACAAGAGCAAGAACAAAACGCTTTTGTTTAAAAAACCGAATATCACTGCGGCGCAAAGTCTTGGGCTGATTTTTGCGATGGCTCTGCCGCTTACGGGCAACCGCGTTGCGGGTTCGCTTCTTACCGCGTGGGAAAACGTGCTTATTCCGCGGCGTTTGCAAATGTATGGTCTGCCTGCGGCGGAGGCAATTAGCGAGTTCGGGCGGATTCAGGGCATGGCAATTCCGCTTATATTTTTCCCAACCGCAGTGCTTACCGCGTTGAGTGTCACGCTTGTTCCCGCCGTTTCGGAAGCCACTGCCGCAAATGATATGAAGGGCATTTCTGCCGTTGCGTCCAAGGCGTTGCTTTTCTCGGCGGTTACGGGAATGGGTGCGGCTTCACTATTCCTGTTCTTCCCGCACGAACTGGGAATTGCGATTTACAATCAGCCCATCGGACTAATGCTGAAATTGCTTGGCATAATGTGTCCCTTCATTTATATGCAGATTATTTTGTCGGGCGTGTTAAATGGGCTGGGTTGCCAGATGTTTATTTTCCGCAACAGCCTTATTTCCTCGGGAATATGTATCGCGTTTATTTTCTTGCTTGTGCCGCAGTTTGGGCTTCCCGCGTATATTTTCGGTTGGCTTACTTCGCTGGTGGTTGTTATCGCGCTTGGGCTTGGGAAAATCCGACAGTATATGCCGCTGGAAATTGAGTTTAGCCGCTGGTTACTGCGACCGCTTATCGCCGCCGCCGCCGCAGGATTTACCGCACGGCTTCTTGCAGACAGATTTTTGTTTGAACTCGCAGGGCTTCGTTTAGGCTTGGTGTTTGCAATTTCCATCCTTGGTGCAATTTATTTCGCAGGGATTTTGCTTTCAGGCAGTATCTCCCGCGACGAAATCATGCGATTATTCAACCTGCGTACAAAAAAAAGCGCAAAACAAAACCGCCCCATCTGATATAGCTGGGGCGGTTCTTTACACTTCACCGCATTGTTTGCAAACTTTTAAAGTTTTTTCACCTTCGGTTTTTTCCCAAAGAAGTTTAACGCCGGTGCGGCTACAGGCAGGGCAACTTCCGCGCCAGCCTTTAAGAGCGCGTGCAAGTTTACCGCGTTTTGGTTTTGGCATATGAAATCTCCTCACAAATTTTAATGTACAGTGCGCATTATACGGCGTAAAACCGTTGCTTGTCAAATGTTTTTTCTTTTCATACTTTTTACAAAAATTGAACAAATGCTTTACCGTTTTCGGTAGAGCATTTTACATTTGCGCCGTATAATGCGATTGTACGTTAAAAAAACCGTGACCCAAGAAAGGGGAAACAAAAAATGGAAAAAAGAAGCGTGATGAAAAAGCGAACCTTTTTCGCAGAAAAATGTGCCATTATCATTTTTATTTTGGCACTTATGGCAATAGGTTACTTGCCCGCAACACTTGCAACAAACGAAAGACTTGCAGAAGCAACATTGAAACCCCCGGCCTACATTCAAACAGAATGCGCCGGGGGTTAATTATTTATGCGCAAAATGTTTACATATTCGATATAAAATGATAGCATTAGGGTGAAGAAGTGTGTATCAAAATATATGGACGGAGTGAAAGTATGAGAATTTACAATTTTTCAGCAGGGCCGGCGGCTTTGCCTGTACCTGTGCTGGAACAAGCTTCAAAAGAACTGGTTTCTTACGGCAGTGCGGGAATGTCTGTGATGGAAATGAGCCATCGCTCCAAATCTTACGAGGATATCCATAACGCCGCGTTAGAACTTCTGCGCGAACTTATGAACGTCCCCGCGAACTACAAAATCATGATGCTTCAGGGCGGCGCGTCACAGCAATTTGCAATGATTCCTATGAACCTTGCAAAAAACGGCAAAGCCGACTTTGTTGTAACGGGCGAATGGTCTAACCGCGCATACAAAGAAGCCTCCAAGGTTCTAAGCGCGAAAATTGCCGCAACTTCCGAAGCGGAAAAATTCGGCGTTATTCCCGAAATAAAAGAAATTTCAGCGGACGCAGACTATTTACACATCTGCACAAACAACACGATTTGCGGAACACGCTTCACACAAATTCCCGATACGGGAAAAGTTCCCCTTGTTGCGGATATGTCTTCAGGCATATTATCGGAAGTTTTTGATGTTTCAAAATTCGGATTGATATACGCGGGCGCGCAGAAAAACATAGGCCCTGCCGGTGTTACCGTTGTGATTATCCGCGAGGACTTGCTTGAAAACGAAAAAGCCGCAAAACTACCCGCGTTCCTGCAATACAAAACCCACGCAGACGCAAACTCCATGTACAACACGCCCCCCACATACGCAATCTACATGACAAAACTGTGCTTGGAATGGCTCAAGTCACAAGGCGGTGTTGCGGGCATCCAGAAAATAAACGAAGCCAAAGCGAAAATCTTATATGACTTCCTTGACTCGTCATCACTTTTCAAAGGCATTGCCGCGCCCTCGCACCGTTCTCTTATGAACATACCATTCACCACAGGCGATGACGAAAAAGATAAGCAATTCACAAAAGAAGCCGCTACCGAAGGCTTTGCCAACCTTGGCGGACACCGCCTTGTGGGCGGTCTTCGCGCAAGCATTTACAACGCCATGCCAACAGAGGGCGTTCAGGCTTTGGTGGACTTTATGAAAAAATTTGAAGCGAAATAGAGGAGAATAACAATGTTTAAAATTTTGACAAGAAACAAAATCGCGGATTGCGGTTTGAACGAGTTGCCGAAAGAGAACTTTAGTATTTCAGATAACGAAAAAAGCCCCGACGCAATTATGTTGCGCAGTTATGTTTTGCCCGAGGAGGAGCTTACATCAGGCTTGCTGGCGATTGGCCGTGCGGGCGCGGGTACGAATAATATTCCCGTTGACGCGTGTGCGGAGAAGGGCATAGTTGTTTTCAACACACCGGGCGCAAACGCGAACGGCGTAAAAGAGATTGTTATTACAGGGCTGTTGCTTGCTTCGCGTGATATTGTGGGCGGCATAAATTGGTCGCAGAGCCTTGTGGGTTCAACGGGCGTTGCAAAAGCCGTTGAAAAAGGCAAGGCAGAATTTGTGGGGCCGGAGATTTCGGGCAAAAAGCTTGGCGTAATCGGGCTTGGCGCGATTGGTGTGCTTGTTGCAAACGCTTGCCGTTCCCTTGGCATGAGCGTGGTTGGTTACGACCCGTTTATTTCCGTTGACGCGGCTTGGGGGCTTTCTCGCGGGGTTCGCAAAGCACCCGATTTGGACTCACTTTTGGCGGAATGCGATTACATCTCCCTCCACGTTCCCGTAAACAAGGACACAAAGGGTATGTTTAATAAAGAAATGTTTGCAAAGTGCAAAAAGGGAATGCGTATCGTGAACTCTGCGCGGGCAGAGCTTGTTGAAGACGCGGCGTTGCTTGCGGCAATAGATGACGGCACGGTTTTCTGTTACGTGACAGATTTCCCAACGGAAAATATGCTTGGTCACAAACGGATTGTTCCCATTCCGCACCTTGGCGCGTCTACACCCGAATCGGAAGACAACTGCGCAACCATGGCGGCGGCGCAACTCCGCGAATACCTTATGCACGGGAATATTAAAAATTCCGTAAACTTCCCCAATTGCGAATTGCCGTACTCGGGCAAAAAACGCATCTGCGTTATTCACCGCAACTTGCCCAAGGTAATTAACCCCGTGACAACAATTCTTGGCGAGCGCGGAATTAACATCGACAACATGGTTATGAAAAGTAGCGGCGATTTCGCATACGTTATCATTGATGTGGATTGCCCCAAGCTTGACGGCATGGAAGAAGAAATCTCAAAAATGAATAATATTATCAACGTAAGGGTGATTTAATGGGCGTAACAGTACGGCCATTTATGGCAGTGCGGCCGCAACCGAAGCTTGCTTCGGCTGTTGCCGCACTTCCTTATGATGTAATGAATACGGAAGAAGCCCGCGAAATGGCGGCGGGAAATGAGTATTCTTTTTTGCGTGTGGACAAGGCGGAAATTGACTTGCCGCCCGAAACCGACCAATACAGCCCGCAGGTGTACGCAAAGGCAAAAGAAAACTTGCAGTGGCTGATTAAAAACGCAATGCAACAAGACGAACAGCCGAATTTTTACGTATACCGCTTGACGGGATACGGGCAGACACAAACGGGGCTTGCGGCTTGCGTAAGCGCGGCGGAATACGAGCGCGGTTTAATAAAGCGGCACGAATTCACCCGCCCCGATAAAGAGCGCGACAGGGTAAACCACGTTGAAGCAACGGAAGCGCATACGGGCCCTATTTTCCTTGCGTATCGTTCGGGGGATTCCAAAAAGCCTGCGGAAATTATGGCGGATGTTGTGAAATCAGCCCCCGAATACGATTTCACTGCGGAGGACAGCGTTCGTCATGAGCTGTGGGTGATTTCCAACGCGGAAACTCAAAACGCCCTTGTTGCGGCGTTTGCGCAAATTCCCGCGCTCTACATTGCGGACGGGCATCACAGGAACGCCACGGCGGCAATTGTCGCAAAAAAACGCGAAGAAGTCGCGCCAAACCCCAACGCAGAACATAATTTTTATCTTGCGGTAATCTTCCCCCATGACGAGCTTGCCATCTTGGACTACAACCGCGTTGTAACCGACTTAAACGGCAAAGACAATGCCGCATTTATCTCCGCATTGGAAGCCGACTGGCAGGTGGAAAAATCCGCCGCGCCCGTTAAGCCGTCCCGCAAATATGAAGTTGGTATGTACTTGGCAAATTCGTGGTATCGTTTGACGTTGAAAAACCCGCCAAATTCTGCCGATGCGATTGCCAATTTGGATTGCTCTGTTTTGCAAAACACGCTACTCGCGCCCGTTTTGGGCATAACCGACCCACGCGCCGACAAGCGCATAGATTTTGTGGGCGGTATTCGCGGTCTTGAAGGGCTTGAAATACGCGTAAACAGCGGCGAAATGGCAGTTGCATTCGCCCTCTTCCCCACTTCCATGGACGAGCTTATGGCGGTTGCCGATGCTAACCAAATTATGCCGCCCAAGTCCACTTGGTTTGAACCTAAGCTACGGAGTGGGTTGTTGGTGCATTTGTTTTAAAGATAAGACCGTGGGGCTCTGACCACGGTCTTTTTTATTCAATTACTATAGCCCCAACCTTTGACGGACATTTTGGCAAGCACTCGCCGCATTTAATGCACCTGGATTGGTCGATTGAATGCAACTTTTTTGGCTCGCCCGATATGCAGTTTACGGGGCATACTTTTGCGCAAATGCCGCAACCTATGCACTTTTCCGTGATGATGTAGCGGATTAGGTTTTTGCAGGTGTGGGAGGGGCATTTTTTTTCGTTTACGTGGGCAAGGTATTCGTCTGCGAAAAAGTGGAGGGTGGAAAGGACGGGGTTTGGCGCACTGTTGCCCAAGCCGCACAGGGATGTGCTTTTTATGGTTTGAGCTAGGTCTTTCAGTTGGGTCAGGTCGTCCTCTGTGCCGTTGCCGTCGGTAATTTTTTCAAGAATTTCGTGCAGACGAGTGTTGCCTATTCTGCATGGGGTGCATTTTCCGCAGGATTCTTCCATTGTGAAGTCGAGGTAGAATTTTGCGATGTTCACCATGCAATCGTCTTCGTCCATGACAATCATGCCCCCCGAGCCCATCATAGAGCCAATTGAGCCAAGCGATTCGTAATCCACGCCCATATCAAGGTGTTGCGCGGGAATACATCCGCCCGAAGGCCCGCCCGTCTGGATTGCCTTAAACGCCTTGCCGTCAGGCAAACCACCGCCAATTTCGTAAACAATTTCGCGCAGGGTTGTGCCCATGGGAACTTCCACAAGCCCCACATTATTGATTTTCCCCGCCAGCGCGAAAACTTTTGTGCCGGGGCATTTTTCCGTGCCAACCGAACGAAACCAATCCGCGCCGCGCAAAATAATCGCAGGTATGTTTGCGTAGGTTTCCACGTTGTTGTTTACGGTTGGCTTGTCCCAAAGCCCTTTCTGCGCGGGAAAAGGCGGACGCAAACGCGGTTCGCCGCGCTTGCCCTCAAGCGAGTTTAGAAGCGCGGTTTCTTCGCCGCAAACAAACGCGCCCGCGCCAAGGCTTATGCTTAGCTTGAAATCGAAGCCCGTCCCCATAATATTGTCGCCCAGAAGCCCCAACTCGGTAGCCTGTGCAATCGCCGTTTCCAGCCGCTTAACCGCGAGTGGATACTCGGCACGGATGTAGAAAATCCCTTCGTCCGCGCCCACCGCAAACGCCGCGATTGCCATAGCTTCAAGTACGCTGTGCGGGTCGCCCTCAAGAATCGACCTGTCCATAAACGCGCCGGGGTCGCCCTCGTCCGCGTTGCAGATTATATATTTTTTCGCGCCTTCGCTTTTCGCGCCAAATTCCCATTTCAGCCCGGTAGAAAAACCCGCGCCGCCGCGCCCGCGAAGCCCCGACTTTTTCATTTCGGAAATAACGCCTTCGCGCCCCATTTCCGTTAGAACTTTCGCCAACGCCTCATATCCGCCAACCGCGATATAGTCATCAATTTTGGTAGGGTCAATGACCCCGCAGTTGCGAAGCGCGATTCTGGTTTGCTTATCGCCCCTTGTGTCGGGCAACACCGCCGAAGAATCGCCGCCGTCCAGATATTCCGCGACAACTTTTCGCGCCGTTTCCGCGTCCGCGCCGCTAACAAAAACCGACGGCTTGCCCTGCTTTTTGATTTCAACCAGCGGCTCTGCATAGCACATACCAATGCACCCCGTAGGCACAACGACAACTCCCCTACCCTGCACCTCGGCGTTCAGCGCGTCAAAGACTGCTTCCGCCCCCGCCGCAATTCCGCAGGTCGCCATTCCGACATATACAACGTCGCATTCGCCGGAAACATATTTTGAACCACCCGCCAATACCTTGTTTTTGTACGCATTAAGCTCCGCACCGGAACTAATCATTCGCCGTTGCCCCTTTCACTTCCTCTATAATGCCTGCAACATCCGCCTTAGAAATCCGTCCGTAATACTTCCCGTTCACCGTAATCATCGGCGCAAGACCACACGCGCCAATGCATCGCAAAGCGTCAACAGAAAACAGCCCGTCTTGGGAAACTTCCCCCGTTTCCGTGCCAAGCTGCCGGTTAAATTCTTCCAAAATATTCTCCGCACCTTTAACAAAACACGCCGTACCCATGCAAACATTTACACGAAACTTCCCCTTTTTCTGCATCGTAAAAAACGAATAAAACGTAACAACGCCATACACCTTGCTTGCCGCAACCCCCAACTTCTCGGCAACATAATCCTGCACCTCTTGCGGCAAATATCCAAAAATCTCCTGCGCCTTATGCAACACAGAAATTAACGCGCCCTGCTTCACCTGCAATCCGTCAATAAATTCATCAAGCAACGCATACGCCTTCTCGTTTTCCACTGCAACCATTCCTTCCCGTTTATGTAGAAAAAAATCCCCAACGATTATTGTACATTATTCAGAAATTTTAGCAAGAAAAAAACCTTGGGAGAAGAATAAAAAATTCTCAACCCAAGGTTTTTTATTTGCATTTTGACATCAGTTTATATTTCTTTGTTACTAACCCTAGTAATACATCATATTGTTAAAGTTCGCAACCGTATTGTGAAATACTCCGGGGAAACTGTCACGTCTTCTCTGGTCATCGGCAGTTGGATTGAACATTCCTGTTGCAACCCATTGACGCAAGGACAGTAATTGCGCTGCCGGAATAGTCCCTGCGCTTGGGTCTTGCGTGAAAGCAAATACTGCGAGACCCTTTGGCGTACCGTCAGCATGATACAACATTGTATCAAAGTTCGCGACCGTGTTGTGAAATACTCCGGGGAAACCGTCACGTCTTCTCTGGTCGTCGGCAGTTGGATTGAACATTCCTGTTGCAACCCATTGACGCAAAGACAGTAATTGCGCTGCCGGAATAGTCTCTGCGTTTGGGTCTTGCGTAAAGGCAAACACCGTACGTCCAAATGGCACAACCAAATCATCTGACACCGTAAACCTAAGTTCAACAGTGTGCGGGTCGAAGTTATCGCCGTAGATAATAAGTTCTGCGGTATGAGTTCCAACGTCAAGCCCTGTAACGGGTCTTATTGCCACATCTGCACCGCTACCGGGAAGGATAGTGTTTATTGTAGCCGGGGAGGGAGAAGGCGATACAATCTCAAAATTTGAAGCACCGTCGCCAAGGGCTACGGTAAGCGTCCCTGTTAGTTCCGCGCCTGTGTTTGTAATACGGAATGTCTGTGTGGGTTGCTCTTCGTAGTCTTCGGTTGCACGCGGGAAAGTGAGGACTTCGGGGTGTGAGAAGCTCAAATCAAACGGCGCGCCCGCAAGCCTGATGCTATGTTGTGCAGAAGTCAAGTTTGCGGCAGGCGCATCCGCTACAAAGAAAATGAATCCGGGAGAAGCATTTGCGTTCACAGTAAGCAATCCGTCAGACGTTATTGTTGCGCCTGTGCCGCCGGTAATGCGCCATACAACACTAACGCCTGTCATTGGGCCGAATTGGTTATAAACCGTGGCATTCAACTGCACCACTTCATTGCGTGATAACGCAGACGGTGTATCATCGGAAATTACTACGGCAATGGGAACATTACCGTCTATCGGCACTACCGGCAAATTATGCGGATGCCAAAGTTGATTACGTATATCCCACGCCATTCCGGAAATATATCGTATGGCAAAACCTTCGGGGCGGTTTGCCGGAGGTGCAAATGTGGTTGCTTGTATTGCAGGCGCGTCGCCAAAGAATGTGACGGTGCTAAGGTTAGCGGCAGGGCTAAATGCAGCCGCGCCTATCGTTTGCACACCTGTACCAATGGTGATGGAAGAAATACCTGAACCCGCAAACGTCCCCGGGTTAATCGTTGTCACGTTGTCGCCGATTATTACCGAGTTAAGCGAGTTTGCTACGAACGGTGTTCCACTCGGTAGCCCGCCGAAAGTTCTGTCCGGCGCACCTGTTCCGCTGTTGATGGTTGTAACGCTACTGGGAATCCTAAGCACACCCGAGAGAGATGTTGCATTACTGAACGCGCCCATTCCGATTGTTTCAAGTCCTTCATTCAGTGTTAATCGGCTAAGATTGCTTGCGCCGGAAAATGCATGGTTGCCGATGGTTGTAAGGCCTTCAGGTGTAACCAAGGCTTCCAATCCGCTATTGTATCTGAAAGCGTTTGCGCCGATTGTTATGACGGCATCCATTTGGATTTCCTCAAGCGGTATCGGATTTGCGGCTGCCGCGCCTCTAAATGCGCCGTTTTCTATTGTTTGAACATTTCTAAGGTTCAAACTCCTTAGCGAAGTCGCGCCAAAGAATGTTTCCGGCTGGATGGTAAGTATCCCGCCACCAACATCCACCGCTTCCAAAGAAGTTGCGCCGCCAAATGCCCTATTGGCCGCCGCCGCCGTGCTGTTTATCGCATTCACGCTGTCGGGGATTACCAGATGCCACGGACCGCCGGGGTTGTTCGGATTGACAGGCTTACCACGCAAGTTTGTCGCGTTTCGGAACGCGCCCTGTCCTATAGTTGTTAATCCGTCGTTCAAGACAAGCCTTTCCAGCCTTGGCGAATCAGCAAAAGCAAAATTGTATATGCGCATCACAGAGTCCGGCAGCTCAAGTTTTTGAAGCCCCGTTCCAAGAAACGCGTTCGCGCCTATAGTTTGTACCGTTGTTCCAAGGTCTACCGTTTCCAAGTTAGTTGCTCCGCGGAACGCGCTTGCGGGAATATCGTGTATGCCCTCCCCTATCACAACTCTTCTAAGCGACGTATTATTTCCGAAAGTCCAAAGATTTGCGCCGTCCGCGCTGTTGAATGTTGTTACCGAATCCGGAATTATAACTTCATCCAGCGACGATGCACCAAAGAACGCCCCCGCCCCTATCGTTGCAAGCCCGGGAGAATCGGGGCTGGTCCAATGCGGAAATTCCACTATTCGCAGGCTGTTCGCACCCCTAAACGCACCGGGGCCGATAGAAGTCAGCCTTGCCGGAAAAATGAGATAGGTAATGTTGCCGCTTTGATTCCCCATATTTAAGAATGCATATTGCCCAATGCTTTGAAGCGTCGGGTTTGTACCCCAAGAGATATCATAAAGCTGTACCGCACCGGAAAACGCGCTGTGTCCGATAGTTGACACACCGTTTCCGATATGAATTCGCTGTAAAACACGCGCACCATAAAACGTACCCGCGTTTATATCGGTTAAGCCATTTCCGATATGAATTGCCTCAAGAGCATGGGCATTACCAAAAGTTCTGTTTGCCGCAGTGTTCGCGCTGTTTATGGTTACAACACTTGCAGGTATATACAAATGCCAAGGATGGTTTTCGTCATCCCTGAAAGTTTCTATACAAATGTCACACGAGCGGGGAACAGGCGAGCATACGCATACAGGTTGCCCTCTTAGGGCGTGTGCATTTCGGAACGCGCCATTTTCTATTGTTTGAAGCCTGTAATTTAGCACCAACTCTTCAAGACCAAAGGCATCTGCAAATGCATGAGCGTGTATGGTTATCAGTGTGTCAGGGAAACGTATTCCGCCGCGTATTCTGGTGCGTTCAAACGCGTTATTGTGAATATGGTTGACTGCTTCTCCCCAAATAATTTCATCAAGAACAGGGGCATTTTCAAAAGCAAAGGCACCTATGGTTTGCACACGACCAAGGTCAACGGATTCCAACAAGAGTGCATTACGGAACGTGCCCGGGCGGATATGGTCTAACATAGACCCGTTCGGAAAGGAGGGATGCCCATTTCCTATTGTTACGGAAGTAAGCACACTTGCGCCGCCGAATGTTGCGTCCTCCGGAAGACCAATTGCCGACGCGGGTGTCCCCGGCACAGGAACGTGCAACTGGTCACTTGCGTTTGGCGTGAAGTCTCCTCCGCTAAAAATACGCCGTACACTGTCGGGGATTACAAGTTCTTCCAACGCGGATGCATTGTTAAACGCACCGCGGTGTATAACATACAAAAAGTCGTTAAGGTTGAGATATGCCATTCGGCTTGCGCCACGGAATGCGCGTTGCCCTATGCTCCAAAGCCATGGAGTGTATTCCTCGAAATCAATACCGCGAATATGCGCAGCACCGTAAAACGCACGCGGCCCTATTACTTCAAGACGGGGACTCCACGTTATATTCAAAGTTTCATTTCCGGAAGCAACGCTACGGAACTCAAACGCCGAAGTACCTATTATTCTAACATTTCCAAGCGATACCGTGTGCAACGCCCTTGCATCGTAAAACGTACCCGGCTCTAAAACTTCCAGCTGAGAATTTTCGCCTATATTGATGGTGTGAAGCGCGTGGTTTCTGCCGAAAGCAAATGTTTGCGTGTGGGCGGTGGCAGTTGCCGGATGCGGTTGCGGTTGCGGCGGATTGATACCGCCAAGTTGTCTGCCATAACTTCTGCCGAGTACTGCGGTTCTGTTGCCGGGTATTGTCCAGTTCGGGCCGTTCGCCACACCCCAGTGGAACTCACTGCGGCGGGTAAGGCACGGACTCGGCCTGTCGGGCCTGCCGGGTCTGCCTACCTCACACAAGTGATTTGTTGGGTGTAAGTCCGGCGGGGTAGCAACTATACCGTGTATCGTGGTTCGGTTTAGAGGGGCGTACCCGCTGTGTATTCTTATTACGCTGTCGGGTATGGTTAATGTTCGGAGACCTGTATCGAAGAACGCGCCCCGCCCTATTGTCCGCAAGCCTTCCTGCAAACCTATATGCTGGAGTTGCGTGGCCGCAAAAAATGCCCTGTCGCGGATGGTTAATATAGTATCGGGAAGGTAAATTCTTTGCAGGGTTGGCGTACCTTCAAATGCGCCGCGTATAAGCGGGGCAACAGAAACGAAATGATACCCTACAGAGCGGAACGTGAGTGCGTCCGCGTCTGTTGTGTTCACGCGGCCGGGAATTGTCAAAGATGTAATCCCCGGGCCGTCCAAAAATTCTGTGATTACCGCACCGCCGGAACGATAAATAGACCACCGTAACCGCCTGCAACAATCACACACATTATTAATTTGCGGATACGGTATATTCGTTCCTATCACCGTACGGTCGCCGCGAAAAGCATAAGTGTGTACAAGCACACCGTGTTCATACATACCGGCATTCCATGTGATATTTCTAAGAAGACCGATGTTGTTCTGTCTGTAAAAATCGTGTTCGCCCGGTCTGTCCGTCCCCAGTATGGGGAAGTTTGGAAGCATGGGGTATCGGACAGATGGCACTATGTGATTAGGATTTCCCGCGTTGTGAAACGCACGAAGCCTGATATCGTTTACACTGCCAAGGTGCAACCGTTCAAGTGTGAACGAGTTATAGAACAACCCCGGCTCTATAATGCGCAGACCCGTACCAATATTGATTTCACGCAGAAAAACGTTATGCCCAAAGCTTCTGTGCCATCTGTTTTGAAGCTGTGAATCAGCGGGCAAAGCCGGCGGAACGGGATCCGGGTTAAGAGTAGTTCCGTAGCGTGTAAGGAAATGGTTTGTACCCGTGGCGGTTATTTCTCCGTTAGTTCCGCTTATGATTCTTGTTACGCTGTCAGGGATATTGAGAACTTCAATCGGTGCGCCAAAGAAAGCACCGCGGTGAATTTGTTGCACACCCTCGTGCAGGGTTAAATCGCGGATGCCGCGCCCGTAGGTTGCCGAAGTTCCCAACATACGGAAGGCTCTTTCACCAATGATGTGAACCGTTCCGGGTATTTCAATCTCGTTAAGATGGGGGGTTTCGTAGAATATACCCGCTTCAAGACGGTTTAGCCCGGAGCCGATGGTAACGCTTGTAAGGTGCGGGTTGTGCCCAAAAGCACGATGCCAGCGGTCGTTTAATTGTGCTTGCGTTGCCAAGGGGTGGTTTTCATTGACGGTAGTTGTTCCGTAAACCCAAGGCTGTGCAACCGTAGGAGTGTAAAGTGCATTACTGCCGCTCATTATTCTTTCTACGCTGTCGGGGATTACAAGTTCCGCAATGGGTACACCAAAGAACGCACCACGATGAATTTCTTGCACGCCTTCTTGCAGAGTAAAAGGGATTGAGACACTGCCAATGCCTGTCACGGGCGGCCCTGCGTGACGGAATGCTCCTTCGCCCACAACCAAGACATTACCGGGTACTGTAATAGATTCAAGCCCCGACGCGTCATAGAATATGCCCGGTTCAAGCCTTGCCAAACCCGTGCCTATGGTAATATTTCTAAGAGATGGGGTATGCCCGAAAGTTCTGTTTGCCGTTGTTGTCCCCATTACGTTTGGGACAACGGTAGCTGTTGCGCCGTTACCGCTCATTATTCTTGTTACGCTGTTTGGGATTGTGATTTCTGTGAGGCTGGTGCGGTAAAACGCGCCCAGTCCTATTGTTTGAAGTCCTTGATTAAGGTTTATTCTTCGTAAGCTTGACGGGTGTTCGGGTGATGAGTGTCCTGCAAATGCGTGATTTCCTATTGTAAGAAGGGTGCTTGGAAGGGTAATTTCTTCTATTGTGTGGTCGCGCAGGATGTTTCTGAATATTCCGTTTCCGATACCCAAAACAGGTATCCCTGCAATTTGCGCGGGAATTGTAAAATGCTGCCTGCAACTTGCCCCTATTGTGCCATAAACTCTGGCGGCAGTTATTGTGCCAAAGTTCGCACCCGAAGAGGAGATACTAAGCTGAATAACTCCGCAGATACAAGAAGACACAAACGCCGCCGATTGCGCCGTAAGATTTATGGTAACGGTTAAATTTATTTCTGCCCCGCCCCTGATTACGGTTACGTTAAACGCACGGTTGATAGCGGGTGTGCCTGCGGGAGGTCTTTCTCCTGTCAAATTAAGCACAGAACCTACAGCGGATATCGTTACCCACTGCGGCCAATCCAACGGAAAATCAAACGTTATTTCCCCCGTTGCGGTGCCGTATACTTCAACGGTTTGCATCAGACCGGCATCGTTTACTGTAACTGTCGGGCGCGACAATGTAATGTAAGCATCGCTAGCCGCGTCCTGCATTGCCGGCAGGTTCACATTAATCGTTAATATCGCTTCCGCGCCGTCATAAGTGACAAGCACATCAAACGCACCCACAATGTCCGGCTGTCCGACGGCAGGGCGTTCGCCAAATACCATTATATTAGGGCTGTCTAATTCAACCGAAATAACAGAAGGCAACGCGGATGTATCAACATGAACAGTACCCGTAGGCAAACCGTTTGTATCGTCGTCAATGATTACTACGGTGTAGTCATTAAGCAAGAAGTTATATTCTGTACAAATTGTAACGGAAGACGGGTCAAGGGTAATCGGTCTTCCTGCCATCGGACTCACCTCATCGCAATGAGGATAATTCACTTCACAGCATCCTACAGGGTCGCTATCGTCCCATTCATAATTGTTGTAATATTCTTTCGGTTCTAAATCTTCATCGTAATTATGGTATGTTTCGTCTTCTACATTTTGCTGCCCCTGTTCTTCCTCCCCTGCAAAAACACCTAACGGCACAACCGCCGAAAACACCATAAGCAGGCTGACAAAAACAGCCACAGACTTGTTAAATAAATTCCTCTTCACGTAGCAACTCCCCTTCTCCCTTTTTTTGGTGCGCTCCGCAAAAAAAATATGTATCTGCGCACACACCACCCAAATACCCAACGTTTCCAACGATAATATACACGTTGCCAAACTTTATGTCAACGCAAAATATTCATTTGTAAAGCAAATATCAGCCATATCCCGCTTTGTAAAAATATTTATTTGACATCCAAACCTTTCCATCCTATAATTGCTTTGCGGGGCATCCCCCTGTCCCGTATAGGAGTATAGTTCAGTTGGTAGAACGTCGGTCTCCAAAACCGGATGTCGAGGGTTCAAGTCCTTCTGCTCCTGTACTGTATAAACCGCTTAGAATCTAGGTTCTGGGCGGTTTTTGTTTTCCGTAAGCTTAACTTCCCACAGGATAGAAGCCCGATTTCACGGACACTTACTGCCGTGCAATGACGCCTGCGGAATATAAATGGGGCAAAAAGAAAAGCCGATTACTAAGCTCACGTTCAACTCTTTGTGGTCTATGAGTGAAGCGGAATAAAGTCTATTTTGAAATGGGCGTTCTTGACCCCCTCGGAAATCCGAAAAATATTACAAGAAGAGGGCGAGTTTTCAATCGAGGAGCTTTTAGAAAATATCGGCGCAGAGGAGCTTCCCGACACACGGGCGGGCTAGACGCAGAACACGTCGAGTCACACGTTTTCATCTGCACGGAATTTGACGGAACGCCAACCTGTGCCGACGGCGAAATGCGTTCGCCGATATGGGTGTAGGTGAACCGTGATTTTAGCGGAATACCGATGTTCCCGCCTTTCGCGGAAACGTTCAAATTGCTCACACTGACCCCCCTCCGCGACGATTACGGACAATTTTGTTCAGCGGGAATCCCCGGAGGGGGAGCTTCAAACAGCCAACAAACTGCGCAAAACGTGGCAAATACATTGACGCAAGTCTCGTCAAGGGTAGTATGACTGTAGGTAATTCTCAAAGCAAGGTTGTGGATAATATTATGGAATCGGGCGAAAATATAAACGAAAACTCCGAAAGGCAAGAATCCCAACCTGTAACTGTAAATGATTTTGTGATGTGGTCGCTCTTTACATCCATAAATTTACCAATCCTTTCTGCGGTTGTTGGTTTGCAACACGCCATTGAAAGGCAGGGGCATTTCGTGATAGAATTGTCTTACCCTTCCGGGTGTTGCGTGAAGCGGTGGCGGGTTCTTTCGTGAGAGTGCCGCCCCGCTTTGAGCTGTTGGTGTTTTATGTGCCTTGTGTGGCGGTTATTTCGCCTGTGTGCGGTTGTTTGCTCCGCTTGGGTATATTCCTCACCCCTTTTTACATAGCCGAAAACGCCTTATTTATGCCGTAAATGAGCCGATAGCCATGTTACATAGATTATAAATTCAATAATTGCAACGAGGGAGATAATGCTCGATGATATACACACTTAACGCACGAAGTTATATACTTTACCCTGTCGCAAAGTCATGCTTGCAATTGTCCGATGACGCTGTTCACAGCATGATTTTAGAAGATTTCGCTCTTCTAAAAAGACGCTTAAAAATGAAGGATATTTCGTATGAAAAACTAAAACGAGCCCTAATCCCTAACCAAGATGCAGGCAAGAATGAAATATGCCTTGTATTTGACACAGAAAAGATTGACAGTAGTAGCTATGGCTATCAAATTTTTGAAAACTTGATTCCGTTGCTTGACAAAGAAAGCACATATAGCATTCTAATTGGTGACTATATAGATGCTTTTCGAGGGGTTAGTAATTCTCAAATCTTTATGCGAGACGCGCTTGACGAAGTGCTAATCAAATATGGCAAATCGAGATATATACACAGCAACCAATATTTTTTAGTGTACATCAACAGTATAAGTGACGGACAACTGGACACAATTATTGCCGGACTAAACAAGCATGATTGGTTTTATGGTGTTGCGAAAATAAACCATATGTCAAAATTCAAAACCTACATTTCCACAATTCTTCCACCACTATGTATAAAAAACCGAAATCATATTATAACAAGGCACCCCACTGATTGTGCCGACGATGAAAACATGAACCTTTATGGTTATCCTTTTGAAGACAGCGGATTTAAGGTTTCCAGCATTAACGAAGACAGCTATTCACCATTTTTATGCTATAAAATCGAATCCTTCCTTCCTGATGAAGAAGACATCTGTTTTTCGTTTAATGCAATTTTTCCAAAGTTTGACTCCGTGCGCAAACTCAAGCTGGATATTCTTGATGCGAAATGGGGCTATGTTACCAATACGTCCTCCGGAAAAGGAGAACTTCTGCGGGTGCTTGGCTATGTTGATGGGAATAAAGAAAAATTTTTGAGAGATATCTACAAAGAAATTTGCCAAAACTATATATACAACTTAAGGATGAATGAATACGGCGATGCAATGTTCAATGTGTGCATAGAGCTTTC
>Ga0209755_10002207_pt1 | contig 27304 bp, 19 predicted proteins | sample TergutCo191P1_FD_187301 | JGI IMG/M metagenome (GOLD analysis project Ga0209755, IMG submission 187301) | Cornitermes sp. P1 segment gut microbial communities from Petit-Saut dam, French Guiana - Co191P1 (SPAdes) (version 2) | ecosystem: Host-associated > Arthropoda: Insects > Digestive system...
TGCGGCGCGCACTTGACGGCGGAGTATCGGGCAAAACCATTGCAATAGACGGAAAAACAGTGTGTAGCACAGATAAATTGACCGAAAGCAAAAGTGTATTGCACATAGCAAGTGCAATTGTTTCCGACCTTAAATTGGTAATCGGCTCACAGGAATGCGCCACAAAAACAGGCGAAATAACCGCATTTGGTGAGCTTATTGATTTACTGGACGTATCGGGAGCAATGGTCGTTGCCGATGCGCTTCATTGTAATCAAAAATCAGCAAAAGCCGTGGTTGAAGCAAAAGCCAACTATCTTTTTTTAGTTAAAGACAATGTCCCAAGGTTGAAAAAGGACATTGAATTGTTTTTCGAGACAGAAGCTACCCATACAGCACAAACCACAGAGAAAAACGGTGGGCGAATTGAAACACGCTCTGCTTCGGCAGGTAATGAAATCGAATGGTTGGATGGTAAAGAAAAATGGAATAATATCGCGTGTATTGGAACAATCCACAGAGAATTTGAAAACATCAAAAGCGGCAAGACAAGCAAGGAGAGGCACTTTTATATCAGTAGTGTACAGCTAACCCCGGAGGAATTACTTGCTCACGCCCGGATGGAATGGGCTGTTGAATCCATGCACTGGCTTCTTGATGTGCATTTTTCGGAAGACAAAACTGCCGTTTGGGATATGAACGTCCAAAAAATCTTGAACACCACTCGAAAAATCGCACTCAACCTAATTCGCACTTTCAGAGATACTCATTACCCCAAAAGAACCCCCCTCACCAGTGTTTTTAAGGAAAATATCTTCAACTTGGATATGCTCTCTGGCTTTCTTGGTTATTTCCGTTCCGTTTCTAAATTAGACTGACGTGGGAAATACCATAATATATAAATACATGGCATAGATTGCCATCAAAGGAGCGAATCAATGCTTATACATGAAAGAATAAAAATGGTGCGTACTTCTGTTGGGCTTTCACAAGTTAAGTTTGCTAAACGCATGGCAATATCATCCAGTTATCTTGCCGAAATTGAATTAAATAATAAAGCTGCATCAGAACGGATAATACGTCTTCTGGTTTCCGAGTTTAATGTATCTGACATCTGGATTCGAACAGGTGAAGGAGAAATGTTCGATTCAGGGATGGATGCACAACTTTCTAAAATTACCAGTCTGTTTAATTCATTCAACCAACAGTTCAAAGGGTGTGCGATAAATCAAATGGAAGAGCTTGCTAATTTATACAGTCAACTAAAAAGTGTCCCGTGATGCATACGTGGGTGCTTTGCGATATATCTGTATGCAGAGCAATAGTATCAGCTTACCTGATTCCGTTTTGAGCCTACGTCTTTTGAGCTTGTAGACCATTATAATTGTTCTGATTATGGTCAATTTTTTGGTCAAAAACAGGAGGCAACCATTATGGCTCGAAGAGAACGAAACGTCTTTAAAAGAAAAGACGGTAGATACGAGGCTAGATATATTAAGTGTCGCGATGAAAACGGTAAAGCAAGGTATGGGTCAGTATACGCGAAAACTTATGCAGAAGTTAAGGTAAAATTGGATAAAGCAAAAGCCGAAACTCAAAAAAATTCAGCAAGCATCCGAAGCATCCAACCAAACGATTGACGATATAATAGAGACGTATATGAGTAGCATCAAGAGTCAAGTAAAAGAATCTACCCACAGGTTATATATGCGATATTTCGAGAATTACATATCGCCTCACTTTAAAGGCACCCTTGTTAAACGATTAACACCTGAAATGACGCAGATCTTCGTTGATAGCCTGATTGGAAGAGGATTGTCGGCTGTTACCGTACAATCCGTTTTTAGTTTTTTCAGAAATGGAATTAAAACAATTCTTCCAAACGCAACCCTTGCAGTAAGGCTACCCAAGAAACAACCAAATAAAGTCGAAGTGCTGTCCATGGATGAGCAGAAGCGTCTGGAGGCGGTTGCCAATAATTTCTGATGAGATTAACCGCATAAGTATAATCCTCTGTTTGTACGTTGGAATCCGTGTAGGTGAATTGTGCGGATTATTGTGGACAGATGTAGATTTTGAACGACATATTCTTAGTGTAAATCGCACAGTCCAACGCATTCGAAACACAGATGGTGACAGAAAGACAAAGGTTGTTAGCCTAACCCCTAAAAGCGATACTTCTCAGCGAGACATTCCGTTGCCAGCCTTTCTTGTAGAAATGCTTAGGGAACACGAAAAAATCAGTACAACTTCCTACATTATATCTTTTAGCGGGAATCCAGTTGAACCACGCACGATTCAACGACGATTCAAAAAGCTGTTGACAATCGCCAGGGTTAGAGATGTAAATTTTCATGTTCTGAGGCATAGCTTCGCTACAAGAGCTTTAGAGAAGGGCTTTGATATAAAAACCTTAAGTGAACTCCTTGGTCATGCGTCACCAACCATAACCCTCAGCAAATATGCACATGTACTTGATGAACACAAGCGTCGTAGCATGGAAAAATTGGGCGAGCTATATCAATGATAAAAAATGGGATTCTGGTCAAAATGCTGGTCAAATATTTTATTAAATGGCGTAATAATGCTACTTTAAGGGTGTGTGTCGTAAAGAATATAGATTTATGGTTGAGGGATATAGTGCGCATTATATGGAGCAATAACTGGAATTTCACGCTTGCACTTTGAATTCCATTTACCAAGCTCTACACCCAAATGCGTGGCTAATACGTGGAAGTGTGAGTTTTCGGAGGGATGGTTCTGAATATTTTCGGGGCTGTTCTTGCCGGATGCATATTCTCTAAAAATCAGTTGTGCATTTGGGTGTAGAGCTTGCATATGGTTTTGTGATTTAGCGGTTTGAGTTAGCCTTGGTAGCTCAGATGGTAGAGCAACGGACTGAAAATCCGTGTGTCAGCAGTTCAATTCTGCTTCAAGGCATTAGGCAGGAAGATAGTAGTCCTGCTCTGGTAGCTCAGTTGGTAGAGCAACGGACTGAAAATCTGTGTGTCATCGGTTCAACTCCGATTCAGAGCATTGCATATAAATTAGCAGTACCTCGAAGCACAGGGAGGAAATAGTCATGAGCGCATTCCCCAAATTTTTCCCCAAATCTGCATTTTTGGGACCACATGCGGAGAACGCAGAAATGTGGATAAAAATGATATCCGACGTTTTCATGGATTACAAATATTGGAGACGGAACTATTCAGCCAATGACCAAATGTCATTGAGCAATAGTGAAAAAAATGATGTTGCATACACGCAATGGACGGATAACCTAGAAAATGAACTCCAACAAGTTTTAAGTGAACTCAAAGCTCACTTCCCTTTCCATTCACCAAGGTATCTGGCGCACATGCTTTCCGAGATAACATTGCCAGCAGCTCTTGGTTATTTTGCTGGAATGCTATACAACCCAAACAATGTGACAGAGGAAGCTGCTCCCGTAACAGTTAAATACGAAATGGAGTATGGCGAATGGATATGTGAAATGCTTGGCTACGAAAAAGAGTCATCGTGGGCGCATATCTGTTCTGGGGGAACTATCGCAAACGTAGAAGCTCTTTGGGTTGCGCGGCAAGTGCAATTTATGCCGCTCGTAGTAAAACAATTTTGCACTGAACATGATGTTAGATATGAAGTTGAAATTAATAATGATTGCTTGCCTATCGTTGATGTTGGTACGGGGGCTTTATTATCGTTAAGCCCTGAAGCATCACTACAAATAATGAAAGGTCTTCTGGACTTCCTTTGCGAAAACTCTGGAGGCATGTCAATTGAAGATTGCGAGAAAAAATTTCAGCAATTCGAAGAAAAAAAGAGCCATTACAGCGTAAGGCGCAGAGGATTTCACGCTGTTTTAGACTCTATTAATCACGAAATTAGTGCAGCTGAAAAATGTGAAAAGAAATTGAAGCCTATAACCTTCGCGCCAGCTACATCGCATTATTCTGTTAAGAAGGCGGCAAATCTCCTTGGGTATGGGGAAGATGCCGTTCGCTTTGTTTCTGTTGATGAAAATTTCAGAATGGATATTAATGACTTAAAAAATAAGCTCGAAGCGACAATTTCGCATGAAAATGAGTATGTTGCCGCAGTTATAGCCATTACCGGAACAACAGAAGAGGGAGCAGTAGACCCTGTTCATAAAATTGTTAAACTGAGAAATGAAATAGAAAGAACTTATGGGAAATCTTTTTGGTTGCATGTTGATGCGGCTTGGGGAGGTTTCATACGTACATTGCTTAAGGATAAAGATTCGGCAGAAAAATCAAGTGTAGATATATCAGGTCAATATATAGGTGTAAATGGTGACAAAAAAACTTCTGAATGGGGAGGCGACAGAGAGGTAGTCGAGGCGTTTATTGCAATTAAATACGCTGATTCTGTCACGATTGACCCGCACAAGTTGGGATATATACCCTATCCCGCCGGAGTAATCGCATTTAGAGATTACAACACATCTAAGCTCATGAAACAAAGAGCTAACTATATTTTTGACAGCTCTGAGGAATTCAAGCGTTTTTTTGATAGCAATAATAAGATAGTTGCAGCAGGTCAATATATTATTGAGGGCTCAAGACCTGGTGCTGCCGCAGTGTCTTGTTGGTTGTCAGCAAAAACAATCCCCTTGAATTCAACATGTCACGGAGAAATAATGAAAATATCGTTACTTGGGGTTCGAGAGTTGAAGCATTTTTTGACGAAGCACAGGAGCGATTTATTTTCAAAGTTGGAGGCAGATGTATCTGCGTTCGATAAAAATGGGATAAGTCCATTTACATTTGAATTGCTTTATGGCAAGCCCGATACTAATGTGTTATGCCTCGTTGTTGTACCAATGGAGTGGAAACAGGGAAAAGCGAAGTCCATAGAAAGTCGTGGTATGCAGAGACCAGACGCGGTAAGAAACTTGATAAAGATAAACGAACTAAATAAGCAAGTTTTACAAAAGTTCTCGATTAAAAACGAGTCCAATGAATCAAGGCAGGCTCCGCATGGAACGAAATTTTTCTTGTCAAATACATCGCTAAACGTAGAGCAGTATGATATTGCCTCCGTCAAGTCTATTTTGTCTAGGCTTAATGTAACGGAAGAAGATTATATCAAAAATGGACTTGTTGCTTTGCGGATTGTTGTTATGAACCCTTGGTATGCAATAAACTTAGATTCAATATCACGTGGCAAAAAAAGCTACTTTGAGGAATTTGTTAATGAGTTACATGGTTCAACAATTGAATCTATGAGGGAACTCAACGGAATGACAAGGAAGTCCGTTGCAAAGAACAGGATTGACGTATCCAGAAAATCTGTAACAAAAGCTGATGTGGAAAGTGATTCAGAAATTGAAAGAGTCCTTGATAGCGCATCAGAGCAAGACCTAGAGGAACCCGTCAAAGAGCTTCACAAGGCTAAGAAATTTCTGCCAAAGGAAATTGCAGCACTATTGCCGCCAATTGAAGCTGATGTTGTGGCTGTAGCTGATGCTGTTGATTTTTAGAGACATGACATTGCAATTCAATAAAGCCTAGCCTGTTAAATATTGGAGGTGTTCAGGATGCCAAATGTAGTGGATGCTGCGAAAATACAAATTGAAACTGAACGCCTATTAATTTCGAAGCTATTCGCGCAGTGACTTAACCACAATGCTTGAATATGCAAAGAACGAAGAAAACTTCAAACTTGTACGCTGTGGTCAAATTAGCGATGAGCAACTAATATCATTTCTGGAATCAGCGATTGCGAACGCAGATGGACATAATCACTTTGCCTGTGAGATAAAATTTTCTCAGCAATTAATAGGCGGATGTTCGTTATTACAGCCTTCAGACCGAACTTCAGAGATGGGATGGGTTATTCATTCGGATTTTTGGGGACAGGGATATGGAACGGAAATTGGACTCGCATTATTGAGGCATGGGTTTGAATCATTAAGTTTACACCGAATAGTTGCTAAGTGCGATTCAAGCAATCACGGCTCATACCGCATTATGGAAAAGTTAGGGATGCGGCGCGAAGGACTGTTTGTTGAGTCACGGGCAAATAAAGATAATTCTGGATCCCCCTTTTCAGACGAACTTGCTTATGCAATTTTAGAAAGAGAGTGGAGAGGAATGCAGAATTAGACTTTATTATCCTACACTCAAACTAAACTTGAATGGAGATATGTCATGAAAGAGAAGTTAAACTCAATATTGCATGAAGGTGAAATTAAAATTTCCAATGTTAATGCATTGACCGAACTAAAAGATGTAAAAGCCGCTCTCTTGGGTAAGAAGGGCGCGCTTTCCGATGTAATGAAAGAGATTCCAAAACTTGACCCTGATGCGCGAGCAGAAATGGGTCGTGTTGCAAATGAAATTAAAAACCGTATTACGGTTTTAATTGATTCTCGTGGTGAAGAGATTCAAATAAAAGCGTCTGAAGTATCCCCTGATTTCGATTTTACAGTTCCGGGCGTTTCGCCAACGGTTGGCACATTGCACTCAATTACACAAATGTGCTACGACCTTAATGACACTTTCCGTTCCATGGGATTTGAGATATTCCAAGAATCTGATATTACAAGTGAGTTATATGCTTTTGATAATCTAAATTTCCCACCGGGGCATCCGGCGCGTGAAAGCATGGATACTTTTTGGTTGGCAGGTCATGACAAGGGTCTCGGTGGCGAAAGACTTTGTCTTCGCCCTCACTTAACTGGCGCGAGCATTCGTTATATACAGACACATAAACCACCGTACCGATTTGTCTACCCTGGAAGAGTGTACCGCAATGAATCAACCGATGCACAGCATGAAAGAGCATTCTTTCAGTATGAGGCATTGATTGTAGACCGTGAATTTCCCTTTTCTGCGGGGCATGTGATGATTAAAAGCATTTTGTCAAAAGTGTTCGGCAAAGATGTTCCTGTTCGGATGCGCGTAGGATTTTTTCCATTTGTTGAGCCTGGTTTTGAAATTGATATGGGTTGCTTAGTATGTGATGGAACTGGATGTAGTGTTTGCAAAAATATCGGTTGGATAGAAGTAATGCCTGGAGGTTCGCCGCATCCCAACGTTCTTCGCGCAGGGGGGCTTGACCCGAAAGAATATACAGGGTTCTATGTGAATATTGGCTTGGATCGTTTAGTCATGATGCGTTATGGCGTAGACGATGTAAGACTGTTCCATAGTGCTGACCTTAGATTTTTAAGACAATTTTGTTAGGAGAGAGCGAACATGATATTATCACTTGATTGGATAAAAGATTATGTGGAAATTCCGGAAGACATTGAATTATCTCGCCTAGCATACGACTTGACTATGTCAACCGTAGAGGTTGAGGGTGTAGTTAAATTGGCGCGAAAATTTGACAATATGGTGGTAGGCGTTGTCAACGATATATTACCGCATCCTAACTCAGACAAAAACCGAATCTGCAAGACAGACCTTGGAAACGGAAATGTGCACGAGATAGTGTGCGGTGGAATCAATTTGAGAAAAGGCATGAAAGTCGCAGTATCGCTACCTGGAGCAATGGTTCGTTGGCATGGAGAAGGCGATTTGGTAGAGGTGGAAATCGCAAAAATACATGGAGTAGAGAGCTACGGCATGATTTGTGCATCCTCAGAAATAGGACTGTTCGAACTTTTCCCATTCACAGAGGATGCAACTATTATGGATTTGTCAGAGTTTGAAGCCTCTCCTGGAACAAGCCTTGCAGCAGCTCTTGATTTAGATGATGTACTTTTAGAAATTGATAATAAATCGCTAACCAACAGACCTGATTTATGGGGGCATTATGGCATTGCTCGTGAAATATCTGCGATGTATAACACTTCTCTCAAAGAGTTTACTCCTTACACCCCACAATCAGTGCCTCATCTTGAGGTTGTGATTGAAGATGAAACTCGTTGCCCAAGGTATATTGGAGTAAGGATTGAAGGATTGTCAGTGAAGGCAGCCCCATTCTATGTACAAAGTCGTATATGGAGAGTGGGAATGCGCCCCATTAATGCCATTGTAGATATAACTAACTATGTGATGTTGGCAACTGGAAACCCGACTCACGCTTTCGATGCTGACCAGATAGAAGGACATATAACGGTTCGTTTGGCTCGTAACGAGGAAAAGCTTTTGCTCTTGGACGATAAGGAACTTTCTCTTTCTGTTGAAGACTTGGTTATTGCAGACGACGAAGATTCAGTCGGATTAGCAGGGGTTATGGGTGGTAAGAGGGATTCCATACTGCCTACAACTGACAAGGTGATTCTGGAAGTTGCCAATTTTGAGCCTACTAATATTAGGCGTACTGTAATGCGTCATGAAGCAAGAACGGAGTCAGCCATTCGATTTGAAAAGGGCATAGACCCTGAAAGGGCTGATATTACCCTTTCGCTTGCGATGCAGTTATTTGTAGACTTTTACCCAGAACTGACAATTACGGGCTTTCAAGATAATTATCCAAATCCTTTAAAGAGAAGTGAGGTTGAAGTTTCTCTTGATTGGATGGAAAATCATCTTGGAAAACGAATTTCAAATCGAGACGTGATGAACATATTACAGCGTCTTGGTTTCAAAATTGCTAACATTAATCCTACTGCAAATATTCTGCGCGTAGTAGCTCCGACATGGCGTTCCACAGGCGACATTACAATAGCTGATGACATAATGGAGGAAATAGCCAGACTATATGGTTACGAAAACTTTGAGCCAATACCTATAGCCACTACTTTTGAAGGCGGGATAAACCAAATAGAAGTGGATATGGATAGGAAAATAAGAGAATTTTTGGCTCTCAGATGCGGGATGAATGAGATATTTACGTATCCTTGGGTTAGCGATGAGCTTATTAATGCAATCATAGGCAATAACGAGGGTATGCTATCGCTATCTGCCCCACCATCCCCACAAGAACGATTCCTTCGTACTTCACTCGTACCTAACCTTTGTAAAGCAGTTGCGAGTAATTTGCGTTATTTTGATGAGTTTGCGATTTTTGAATCTGCTCAAGTGTTTCAAGATAGGGATTATGAGTCTCGGTATGACTCGCTTGAAGCATTGCCATTCCAAGCAAAGAATGTTGCCGGAGCATTTGTAGGTAGCCAAGATGACGTAAACTCACTCTTCAAAAAGGCAAAGGGTGTAATTGAATCAATGACTCGTTGCTTGCATATCGAGGCGTTGGGCTTTGCGAAAATCAAGAAGCCTGCATGGGCAGATAACGTAGTATGGCTCAACATCACTTGCAACGATGAATCTATTGGTTCGTTGGCACTTCTGTCTAAGAAGGCATCTATTGGATACGGCATTAAAAATAGTGCAGTAATGCTATTTGAAATGGATATTGATGCGCTTGAACCGCTCTCATCCAGAACTAACGAATTTTCTCACCTACCGGAGTTCCCAACATCGGAATATGACTTGTCATTATTACTTGATTCAAATGTGAAGTGGGCGGATGTGCAGAGGGTTATTTCCAATGAAAAGGATTCAAACAGCCTTATTCAAGGTGTTCCTTTCATTGATGAATACAAAGGGAAACAGATTCCCGATGGGAAAAAATCTCTCACATGTAGGCTATTGCTTGGCTCTCACGCAAAGACATTAACATCAAGCGAAATTGAATCTTGTGCCAGTGCTATCATAAGCAAGTTGAAGGAAACATTTGGTGCTGAACTTCGCGGATAATAAATTTTATCAATTTGGAAAAGAGGTTTTTCATGACAGTCTTAGAAGCTATTAATTACAGAACTAGATATCGTGGGAATTATGAAAGTGCCGAAATTCCAAGAGATGATTTGATTAAAATTATGCAGGCTGGGTTAGCAGCACCTTTTGGTTGCAATAAACAAACAACAAGTTTAATTGCCGTCGATGCCCCAGAGCTATTAAGTGAATTACGCGAAATTATTACGGGTCTGCGTCGCCCAACTAAAGCCGAAACCGCGCCAGCGATAATTTGTGTTTTAACTCAAAAAATATGCGCTGTTCAGGATAGATACGTGAATGTACAAGACTATGCCGCAGCAATAGAAAATATGTTGTTAGCGATTGTTTCACTCGGTTATCAAAGTTGCTGGATAGAGGGTGACATTACAGATACGGACGCACTGGGCAGAAAAATGACTGATATTTTAGGTGTTCCCATTGATTACGAATTAGTATGTATTCTGCCAGTGGGAGTAGCGATGGAGTCGATAAAAAATGTGAATAAAAAATCTTTCGAGGAACGAACATGGTTTAATGGATTTAAGAAAGTTGTTTAAACATTTCTTAAATTGCTAACGGCTCTTACCGTGTTTCTGACTTATGATATGAAGTGATAAATCACAGCTATCTTTTGTGGTGGTCTGACGTTTAATCGCGACAATATGCACTACTTCATAGAAAGCGGTCTTAAATGAGGCAAGAGCCTTTCTAATTTGCATCTGCAATTTACCATTGGGGGTAATCATTATGCTTTTAATAAAAAAAGGCATGGTTTTGTTTTTAGCATTGATACTGATTACTTTGGTTGGATGTTCAAGTGATGATGGACAGATTGAATATACCATTGGAATTATGCAATTCTTTGAATCAGAATCCTTAAATAATGTTGTTAGAGGATTCATTGATGGTCTTGAAGAAGCAGGATTCGTTGATGGGGATAATATCAGGATTATTTACAGAAATGCATCGGCAGATTTGAGTAATTCCGCTGCAATTGCTGATTACTACATTAACTTAAATGTGGATTTAGTGTTCTCATTGACGACTCCAAACAGCCATGCAATTAGGCAAAGAACAAGCACAATCCCAGTTGTTATGGCACCCATTGCAGATGCAGCCTTTGCTGGGCTAGTAGAATCTCATGAACGCCCTGGTGGGAATATGACTGGAATGTCAAATTTAATACCAATGTACAGACAAATAAATCTGATGCAACAGCTTGGCATTGAAAGAGTTGGTATTTTATATACAGCAGATGATTTTGCTGCACAAGCTCAAGCTAGACAAGCAAGAGAAGCATTTACGCTTGCAGGCATAAATTATATACATTCACCAGTTTCACAAATTCACGAGGTTCGCTCTGTTATAGATGTATTGTCTGGTAGAGTCGATTTAATTTATATTCCACAAGATAATACGATGGAGAATTCAGGAAGCCTCGTCGCGAACGCAGCAATTGAGGCAGGAATTCCAATCATGGCAAATTCCTATGGTTTGGTTCATCTTGGAGAATTATTGTCATTTGGAGTTGATTTCTATGAACTTGGGAGAGAAGAGGCACAATTAGCAATCAGAATATTGGTTTACGGAGAAAACCCAGGAGAGATTCCAATTGGATATCTACCAGAAGAAACTTTGGGGATCATCGTTAATGAAACTACAGCTAAGGCACTAGGGATTATTATTCCAGAGTACATTTTAAATAACGCAATCATCGTGCAATAGCTTTTGGGGGAGTGCTTCTGTGTTTTATCTGAATGTACTGACAGGCACGACTTCTCAAGGATTGATGTGGACTTTATTAACAATTGGTTTGTTTATAAGTTTTAGGATTTTGAAATTTCCAGATTTAACAACTGAAGGCTCTCTTCCACTCGGTGCGGTAGTTACTGTGGTATTGATTAACGGAGGGGTAAACCCTATTGTTTCAATGATTATTGCGGCACTTTTTGGCGCAATGGTAGGAATTACAACTGGCACATTGGCAACTTATCTAAAAATACAGCCAATCCTTGCGGGTATTTTAACCATGACTGCCTTATTTTCAATTACGTTTAGAGTGTTGGGCGGAAGGTCTACAGTTGCAATTTCTGGTGCTTCGCTTGTTAATAGTCTTTCGTTTATTACATTGAACCGAAGGTATGAAGCCATACTTGTTGGCATCTTCATAACAGCTATCAGTATCGTTTTTTTGGTTTGGTTCTTTTCAACAAAAGTTGGCTACGCAATTCGTGCAACTGGAAGCAATCCTAAGATGGCGACTGCATCAGCCATAAATACGAATCGTACACTCATTGGAACATTGGCATTATCTAACGCTTTTATTGCCATTTCTGGTGGAATGATTGCTCAATTTGAGTTTGGTTCAGCTATTGTTACCATAGGGCAAGGCTCTATCGTCATAGGACTTGCATCCGTTATCATTGGTGAAAAGATATTTTTTAGAAAGCGCAATAGCATTTTCTTTAAACTTATAGCTGTAAGTTTCGGTGCTATAGTATATCGTTGCATTGTTGCGTTTGCACTGATTATTCCTATGCTTGAGGCAACAGACCTGAGATTGATTACTGCGATTCTTGTAGTGTTAACTTTGTGTTTTCCCGCACTCAAAAGACGCAAATCTAAAATGATGGTGTGATGGTATGCTGTCTATTGTAAATGCCAATTTGGTTTTTAATGAAGATACAAATATTGAAAAACAATTATTTGAAAATCTAAATATCCATTTTAATAAAGGCGAATTCGTAACTATCATTGGAGATAATGGTGCAGGGAAATCATCACTTTTGAACCTGATATCTGGAAGTTGTGCGATTAAATCAGGAGAGATAATTCTCAATGGCAATGACATTTTAAAAGAATCCGAGTGGAAGCGCGCAAAATATATCGGACGTGTTTTTCAAAGTCCTGCTGTTGGTCTTGCACCAGATTTGACATTACTTGAAAATTTCACTGTTATGCTTCATAAAAATAAAAAATATATGCTTGGACGAGGGTTGTCAAAGTCAGATAAAGAAATAATTTTTAAAGAATTAAAATCTTTAAATGTTAATTTGGAAAATAAATTATCAAGCAGACCAAACGAATTGTCTGGTGGACAATGTCAATCCGCAGCACTTATCATGGCTGTTTTAGCAAATCCACTTCTTCTTTTGCTTGATGAACATACGGCAGCACTTGACCCACAATTTGCAAAAAGTGTTATTAAACTTACTGAGCAGATTATAACTGAACGAAGCCTTACGGCACTTATGGTTACGCATAATATTTCCGATGCATTGCGGTATGGTAATCGTATGATAATGATAAAAAATGGTAACATACATCTTGACATTTCATGTGAAAAAAAGTAGAACATGTCCATAAATGACATACTGGTTATGTTTGGGGATATATAAAGTCAACCACTAGAGTATTAAAATATAAGCGTTTAAAAATTAAAGGAGGCATTTAAGATGCGAAAATCACCAAAAAGTCGCATTTTTGCGCTGTTTTTAGCGTTAGTCATGGCTTTTACTACTGTTAGCTCAATACAATTTAACGTGTTTGCAGATGAACTGTCAGGTTATATGTATGAAGACTTGACATGGTTTGGAAATGGTAGTCTTACAAATGATTTTTCTACTACTACACCAGCCGCATTAACTGTGAATGTGTTTCCCTCGGATGCAAGCGCAAGCCCAGGTGACATCGTACAGTTTTACGCCGAAGTAGAATATCTTTACGGTGAAGTACCACAAGATGTTTGGTGGGGTGCGTTTGGCAACCACTCTATGGTCACAAGCATAACGAGTGAAGGTTTACTTGTGATAGCGGAGGATGAAACATCCCATTCATTGCAAATTGTCGCTACGCTTGTTGGAGATCGCGAGGTTTATGGGGTGACCATCCTAAACATGATTCGCCCTGAGATTGATATTACTGACAGGTTTCTGGATTCAAGCTTCCTTTCGGCTATCTTAGAAATTATTGGGATACCAGAGAATGAATCTGTTTATCTCTCTGACGTGGCAAATATCACATTTTTGGATGTAAGTAATAGAGAGATAACATCGCTTGCAGGTATAGAATATTTTGTTTCCTTGGCAACTTTGCTTGCTGTCGAAAATTATCTGACAGATCTAAATATTTCCACTATCACAGACTTAACATGGCTTGATGTCAGACTTAACAACATGGAGTCTCCCTATAATGTCGTCGGATGGCAAAATACTGAGTTAATGTTAGGGGTTAACTTTTTATTTGACCCGCAAAGAAGTGATGTACTAGATTTGATTCCTCAAGTAGGCGGTTACTCAGGAGACAATATAACATGGACGCTTAATCTTGATGCTGGGCTATTAGAGATAAGAGGCTCAGGAGCTATGTGGAACTGGACAGAACTTGAGCCAGCACCTTGGTATTACCATCGTGAAGCAATTCAAAGTGTATTTGTTCATAACGGCATATCAAGTATCGGGGCAAGAGCATTTGCTGGATTGTCGAATCTAACCATTGCCCATATAGCTGATACTGTAACAAATGTGGGAATGGACGCTTATGAAGGGACAGAAAGCCTACGTCAGATTAGAATTTTCTATACAGCCCAAGGGTTTGTTGCGTTCACGGGTCCAACAATACCAGCCCCTGGATGGGATTTGTTGTTTGGTGGTTTCAATCTTACCAGTGGAAATGAATTCCGAAGGGCTCACATCAATACAGCTATAATCCGCAATGACAGCAGTCCTGAAGCCGTAGCTGCGCTATATGCCTTAAACTCTCTAGGTAATCAAGTAAGGTCATATGGTGGTAATAGTCGTACCGAATTTGCCTCCGCATCTCATACGAGTTTTCAGTCTATGGCTGAAACTTTAGGTAGCACTCTCCGTGTTGGGGCAAGAGGTGAAGTAAGTGGCATTTTCAAAAAACTTTCTGCAAGTGCAAATTATAGCTTTACAAGGGATGCGTCTCAAAACTCTATGTTTTCCCGCGCTCATGAAAATTTCTTTTTTGCTACGGAAGTTACGAGAAGTGTCGGACAGCAACGTGTACCATCTACAAATGTGCTTCATAACCAACATGACATCATATGGGAAGCCCTGAACCCCCAGTTTAGACGTGACATTCTTTCAACAAACTTTAACGATGTTCATCAAGCAAACCATTTCTTTTCCCAATGGGGTACCCATATCATCACTAGCTATAGCTTTGGTGGGAGGGCAGAATACCACATTTCCATAAGCAGGGTGACAGAAGGTGCCGAAGAAAGCATTGCCAGCAGAATAACCCATGAAGGTGGCGGACGCATTGGTATTCCAGGCATTTTTGGTGCCACTGCGTCAACAACTTATGAAACTGCACAGGAAGCACACACAAGGTTTGATGCGCACAATTACCATATTAGCCAACATGGACGAATTGCTGGCGGAAGTCATGGTTCAGGCACTCTACTGAATGCAATGTCAACAGGGGAATTTTCTGACATGGATACATGGCTTGATAGTATTTCAGCTAACGAGCCTTGGAACACGGAGATTCTCATAGATGGAAATTTAGGTTTCGTGGGGATTTGGGAACTCCTCCCTCCCGAAGAAACTCATCGCCGCGCATTGATGGAACATGCATTTTTGGATCGCCTTACAAATGACCAACGCCAGTTTTTCACTGACTTTATCCACTCAACTGTGCGGATATCTCAGCCTACGTTGGAGCGACCCACACTTTATCAGAATGCTACCATAGTATCTACACCTGCTCAATTTGCCGCCATTCGCAACAATCCTAACGGGAATTTTATCTTGGCAAATGATATCGACTTAACAGGAACACCTCAATCGAACTGGACTTCTTTTGCATTTTCCGGAAGATTGGAGGGTAATGGAAACACAGTTCGAGGTGTTAACTTGATAGACCCTAATTTTGGGCTATTTACTACGATAAATTCTGGTGGACATGTTCGGAATTTAAGGATTGAATATGATTCACGCGCCACACCGAACAACGGAGGTGTGGCAGTTGTCAACAATGGAACAATTCATAATGTGGTGACTGGTACAGGAACTGCTTACACTGTAACAACCATACCTTCTGGAAATTGGACTGCGCCGTCAGCTATTGTGGTTGTGTTGGATTTCAGAACGACAGTTGACAGAAATGCGACCAGAGCCATTACGATTCCAGTAACGGTTGATACCGTTATATTCAGAGGTTCGCTAGGTTTAACCTTTTCGAATCTAAGGATTATCGTCCCTGGGGGGACACACGTTGTTTTAGAAGATTTTAGTTTTGATGCACCAGCAAATGCGTATGCGATACAATTTAATAGCACAACCGCTGTAGCATCAAGCCCTAGAATAATATCTATGGGAACAAGCAACACCATAAGAAGTGCCGCAACAAGCAACAGCCCTGTAATAAGAGCAAGCGGTCATCTGGGGATTTTCGGAAGTGCTAATTTAACCGTTACTCATAGTGGCGCAGGAACAACAGAGGGTAATCCAGATGCAATTTCAGTTGCCCAAAGTCTGACGATAGGAATGCGGGGTGCTTCATTAACTGCTACGGGAGGATCTGGACGCGCTGGAGATGCGGGAGATGATAGAAGTCAAACGGAACATTTCGCCACATCTGGAAGTGATGGTGTCGCAGGGGTGAGGCCTCCGGGAAGTGATGGTGACGCGGGTGTTAGTGGGTCAACTGTTCGCGCTCAAGATGGTGGAAATGGCTTTAATGGCGGACGTGGGGGACATGCTATTTCCGCTAACAGTGCAAGCATTCCCTATAATGCTATCGTGAATCTCACAGGAGGCGATGGCGGTCGTGGTGGTAATGGCGGTCGCGGTGCCAGAGGTCAAAGCGGAGGGCACGGCGGTAATGGCGCACTTTTCATTGACATGGGGTCTCGGAGCGGTAGCGGTGGACGAGGTGGCAATGGACAACCAGGCGGTAATGGGGGGCGAGGTGGTGATGGAGGTATAGGCGGTTCTCCATTGAACTTGTTTACATCTACTTTCCACGCATCTAGATATGCTCAACTTGCATTTATCGCTGGTTTTGGTGGCGATGGAGGTATAGGCGGTCTTGGTGGTATGGGCGGCAATGGTGGTCGTGGCGGCAATCGTGCCACTGGTGGCTGGAGTCAACAATTATGGGGAACTCTTGGAAATGGTGGAAATGGCGGTCGTGGAGGAGACTCGGGACGTGGCGGAGATGGTGCCTATGATGGTTCTCTCGTACCTGTAGGACGACCTACACCAACTTTTGGTGGTTTTGGTGGTAGTAGTATGCGAATTAATTTATTTGATGATTCGTTTTTGATTGGTCACCCATCTAATCCTCAAGTTGGCGGTCGCCCTGGTTCTCCAGGCGGTGGTGGGATTTGTACAGTACTTGCACAAATCGGTAACACAGGAAATACTGGCGGTAACGGTGCAATAGGTGCTAACGGAACTTCACGAGGCGGCACGCCACAAGAAAGGGATTTCGCCAGAAGGTATAATCGTATGCCTACTGCAACCCTTGCAACAACCTTTGATGATACATTCGACATTGCCGCTTTAGCAGGTAGCATGAGTGATATAATTGCCTTGAACGCAGGAACAGGATACTGGGCAAATCATCGCTTGATTATCGAAAGATTGGATAATCACCCTCCTCGCTTAGAGCAGTCACGGGATGCTGCGTTCGACGCACGAGGGTTTAGAGTTTATCACCTTAATACTAACGGAACGCGAACCCATGTCCCAGAGCCTAATTTTAGGTTTGATTTCAGCCAAGACGGTGTAACTCTTGTAACTGTAACGCATATCCGATTGGGTATACAGTATGTTCGGCATATACCTATTCGTGTAGTTGCCCCATACCAAGTAAATATGGCGTTTAGATACCCTATTGAAAACGCCAGGCATCTTACCTATCTTTACATTGGAGATAACTTTTCGCCAAGTGGTTTTGCTATAGAAATATTCTATAGTGACGGAACAATGAGGGTAATACCTCACAATGATAATTCTTTTGACGTAACTGTTCCACCTGACATCTCGACTAGAGCAGGGAATCATACTGTTCATGTAAGACATGCGCTTGGTAACTGGAGTTATACGGTTCAAACTTTTGAAGATAGAATCGTTGATATTCAACTTGTAGCACCGCTCTCCCCTTGGCTTATGGAACAGCGTGGTGGTCAGCCGTTTAATTCAACGGGTATGCGATTTAGACTGGTGTATTCTAGCGGACTCAATAGAGAAGTTGGTTCAGGAGCAGGAACAGGGATAATATTCATCCCATCTATTTTGCCTGATACTCCTGTAGAAATTCCGCAGTTTGTTGTAACCGTGAATGCAGGACTGGTTACTAGAGAACTAAGCCCGATAAGAGTTGTACCCGACCCAATTTCCCATATAAACATCCTTGGGGGATTAGTTACTCAATATTACGAAGGGCAATACTTCGATACTTCGAATCTCCAGCTGGAACTATTCCGCCCTGAAACGGGCAACCATGTACCAGTTGACAGAAGTTTCATACAAGTAAACCCTCCAAGGGCTTTGAACCTTTCTGATGATATGGTTTGGATACATGTGCATCACCCTGTATTTGGCACATGGACTCGTACAGAAAACATCATTGTACGTGCTGTTGCCGTTGACAATTTCCCGCCTGTAATAACAACAGATGAACTTGAAGTAGGCACGGTAGGCGTGGCGTATGAGACAATCGTTGAAGCAGAGGGTACTCAGCCAATAACTTGGGGGATAACAGCAGGTGGGCTGCCCGCAGGGTTAGTTCTCAATGGGAATGTTATTTCAGGTACACCTTTGGCTTATGGCACGTTTAACTTCACAATCAACGCACAAAACGCCTTTGGTTACGATACCCAAGAATTTACGCTTATTATAAATCCTCCTCGTCCAGTGATTACAACTGAAACATTACCAAGTGGGTTTGTAGGCGATGTTTACAATGCTGAAATCGTAGCAACTGGAGGTGGCGTGATAACTTGGAGCATTGTTGGAGGAAATCTGCCTGATGGATTAACCCTTTCTGACAACGGTGAAATCTTTGGTATTGCCCTTGAAGCTGGTCTCTTCGCTTTCGTTGTTAGGGCATCAGGTCTTGTAGGTTATGATGAAAGAGGGTTTACCATCAATATTGAACTTCCCGGTACAAGTATTTTCCTTGCTGATGCTTTTGCTATAGGCGGAAGAACAGCTAGAGTACCTGTGAGGATTACAGACAATCCCGGATTTGATTTGTTTACGACAGAGATTATCTTCGATTCGCCATTGATAACAACTCCAATATCAATTGAAAGTGGCAATGTATTGAATTTCAATCATTGGTTGGCTGGTGGTAGCATAAATGGTGGAGTTGTAAACATTCACGTTGATGCGCATAACCAAAATATTGGTGTGAGTGACGGAACAATCGTTGAAGTAGAGATTGAAGTCAGCAATTCTGCGGTGGCAGGGAATCTGTATGGTGTTAGGATAAATACCACAGATAATTTACCTAGACTTCGCACTGTTAATGGGTTCTTTAACGAGGTACGAGTACAGTCTATATATGCAAATATAGAAATCGTAATACCTGGTGATATTACAGGAACTGGTGCACGAACCTTGCAAGATGTGGATTTGACACTTCAACATCTGGTAGAGCTTCAACCATTATCAGAACGTGGTATAGTTGCCGCAGATTTTGATGGTGATGGACGGATTACCGCTAGAGATGCCAATATCATCCAAAGAACAGTCGCAGGAATGTCCACTCCTTTTGCGCTGGCTTCGCCAATGAATCTTTCAGCACCTGTAAACATTTCCGTTGGGGCTGTTGAAGGAACAGCCGGGGATATTGTTCGAGTGCCTGTAAACATCTCAGATAATCAAGGTATTTCATCGCTTCATTTTGAAATCCAATACAATAATGAAGTGCTAATGCCTATTGGTTATGAACTTGGCAATGTTAGAATGAATATGTACCGAATTAATTTGCACGGGTCGTCTGGTGTACTGTTAGCTGGAACATCGACATTTAATAACCCGCAAAATGGTCTGCTTGCATACATTATCTTTGAAGTTAATGAAAATGCAAGAGATGGGGTTGCATATGTAAACCTTAGAGTATCAGACCTCGGTAATGTAGATGGTTTTATCATAAATGATGGTGCCGAGATTGTTGAAGGTGGAGTTATCGTTGGGGATTATATTCCTGAGTTAAGGATATTCGGCACGGTATCATCGTTTATGCCTAATATCGAAACAACCCTCCAGTTGATGCAAAACGATGAAATTATTGCAACAACGACTATTGCACCAGAAAGCGGCAGAGGGCAAGTGGAACAATCTTTTGCATTCTATGGTGTTGGTTCCGGCACTTATAGTTTACGCATATCCAAACCGGGGCATTTGACTGTTACAGTAACAAACATTGTTGTTGATAGTCAAAATGTCAATCTTACTCAAATAATCAGTAGGTCTATTGACCTTCCGGCGGGTGATTTTAATGGTGACGGAAGGATTGATTTCGCCGACAGGACGCTGGTGCAACAAAACCTCAATCGCTTATTGCAACAAATACCAGAACACTTGCATATTTTAGACCTCGATGGAAGCGGTAGAGTGGATATGGCTGATATGCAAATTGTAACATTGAACATGAATCGCTTCGCCAACGGAGAATTGAGAACTGTAATTGATATTGCCTCGTAACAGAAGCTGATGAGTATTGCGCTAAAATTTACCCAAACCACCTTTTATGGGTGGTTTGGGTGTAATTATTGGGAGTGAATTCCTATGAAGATGTTTAAGAAGATTATGACTTTACTTTTAACTTTTATCTTGATATTGCCAAATATGTATCTGCATATAGTGTTGGCGAATGATGGCAGTGCAGTGGCTGTAACCGTGACTGAAGAATCAACTTCTGTCAGTGGGGTGTATCGCTTGGCTTTTAGGGTGCGAACCCCTCAAGTTCCGGTGAATGGGGTTACAATTGTATTCTCTTACGACCACTCGGTACTTACCCCTGTAGATAGTGATAATTTTAATGCTATCGCATCTATTGATGATTTTGATTTTGACAGATTTGAACCTTTTAACTTTGTCTTTCAGCCATTGGTCACATCAAACGATGTCATGATATCAACTTCCTTTGAAGTGACAAGTACACACACAATAGTTACTGTCATAATCATGGATTTCGATTTTGACGCACCTGAAAGTACAGGAGGCTTTGATTCTGTTTTTACGTTCTATTATGAAGCAACAAGTTTATTTGACTCCAGAACCTTTTTACTTGGAGACGATAGAGATGCCAGTACATTCGGAGTAGTAATTACTACGGATATGTGGGACAATTGGGTAACATATGTATGGGGCAGTGATGACCTCGCATTTGGCGAAGTTCCTATTCCCGATTCAAATGTAAACATACATTTCTCTAATGCCCGATACGCAGTTGTCGGCAACCAACTTAGCTCTGTAATTGAGGGTCAATCTACTGCTGTTAGCTTTCCTGTGTCATCAAATGGAATAAGGTCAGGATTTCTTCCTATAACAATTACTGGATTACCATCTGGTATAAGCACATCTGCGAATCTTTTCGTTGCTGCCGATGGAACATCAACAATTACGTTGACTTACAATGGCGTAGCTTCCGCAGGTGTATACCCGCTTGTTCTTACATTTACAACAGTCTACTTGTTCGATGAACAGGTATCGTATGAATTTGAATTAATTATTTCTGAGGCTAATTTCCTCGTAACCAGAGTGGCTACATCAACCGTACCCGCAGGGAACATGGAAATTACCCCGGCGGGAGCGCAAGCAGCTAACACGCCTATGACCGTAACGGTAACACCGCCAACAGGTCAGCAGATTGTAGCTGGTTCATTGTCTGTTACTGGCGTGGCGGGCATCGTCCCAACAGCAAACGGTGCAAACTTCCCAATGCCTGTAGGCGGCGGTGAGATTGTGGTAAACGCCCAGTTTGAGGCAATACCGCCTGTAACTTATCTTGTGACGGTAGCATCAGAGGTGATTGCTAATGTCAGTGTAAATACGCTATCAGCAACGGTGGGTGATATAATCACCGTAACAATTAACCCGCCAGCAGGTCAGAGACTCCCTGATAACGGCGTGATAGCCACAGGCGTAATCACGTTTACAGGTAATATAGCAGGCTCAACTATGGTAACATTCGTTAAAACAGCAGGCTCAACTGAGGTAAGCGCAACTTTTGAAAATATACCGCTTACTGCACGAGCGTGGAGTGCTTCTGTCAATGGCATCGGAACATTAAACACTACCACGGGCAATGCATACTCTGGCAATTCCGTGACGCTTGCCTTTAACGCAAGACCAGGGTTTAACCTTACAGCGGTTACTATCACAGGTGAAGGCATAAACCAATTGGCAGTTACCCGCAATTTTTCTGCGCGGACAATAACTTTCGTTATGCCAACTGGAATGAGTGTGCTTGCTGTAACTGTTACTCCGACATGGACAGCAATAATTACAGATCCTGGCGATGATGATACATGGACACCTCCTGTTGCTACCCCCATCCCAACGCCAACTCCTGTGCCAGACACTCCTCCAGTAGAAACGCCAACGAAAATTCCTACTACAATACTTGCTATCGGTGGTACTGCTAATACAGATGGTGGCACGGTAGAGATTGATATAACGTTTGACGAAGAAACAGGGGCAGTCAACGTATATCTAACTGCCAACGTCAAGGATAAATTGATGCTTTATGCATTGCGCCAAGCCTACGAAGAAGAAGCACAACCCGTTATAGTCTTCGACTTGTCTGCCATTGAGCAAGCAACATTCGTGTCAGCATTCAATGTGGATATGGCAAGGGCGTTCTCAGAAGCAGGCATATCCGTAACTTTGCAATTTCCCAGAGCAGAAATCACCCTTGATTCTTATAAGCTTGCGGAAATTGCTAACATTACCGAGTACGGTGATGCGCCCATCACCATAGGATTGACTAAAATATCAACCTTAGAACAATTCTCTGGTGAAAATACAGAACATGAAGATGCTACGGCTTCAGCAACAGGTGAACGCATAACCGACGAGGACAATATTTCAACAAGTATCTTCCTCTCAGTGGATATCAGTATTGCCGTGGGTGATGAATTTATCGAAGGAGCATCTGTAGACTTCCTTGTGTCTGTATCCTTGGACGAATTTGACTTCGATGGTATTAACACATACAGAATAGCGGCGATGTTCAGCAGTCCGACCATCAAAGGGGGTATATTCGATACCGAAACTGCGATGTTCATCTTTAGGACTTCTGCTACTGGTTTCTTCACTATAGCTTATGTGGAAACCCTATCACGTCTTACTATACAACTAGAGTCATTCATCATTTATGACTTGGCAGGCAACGCACCCACACAGGAGATGGATGTGCTACCATTAAGCGTAGACAATCGTACCCTTGTGCCTATCCGTTTTGTCGCTTATGCTCTCGGCGCATATGTGGATTGGTCGCGTGCCACTAATTATAGTCCAACGCTTGCTCACATCACGCTAAACGGGCGGACATTAACATTCCCGATTGATGGTACAATCACCCCCGAACTCGCAGCCCTTGGTATGGACGTACCGCCTATGATTGTGGACAACAGAACAATGGTGCCGCTTCGTTTCATCACTGAGGTCTTTAGGGCATTAGTGGAGTGGGATGGTGTAGCAGAGCGCATTGAAATCATCAGAGATTTGACAAGTCCTGGAAGTAACAGTAGCACAAATGATGCTACTCTGCCGCTCTCTTCTACAATAGTAGCCATTATTGATCGCTCTGCGATAGAAGCGATAGAACGAGCATTGTTGGATATTGATAACACAAATGAATAACAGCAATATAATTCGACAACTTTATCTGCGATTTTGTTTGTATTAGCAAAATCCAAGGTAGGCATCGTTTTTATAAAGCAAACCATAGCGTAGAAGGCTCTATAATGGCGATTCTGTCCCATTTAAGAGCCTTTTTTGCAGTTGTTTGCCTTATTACTACGTAAGCGTGAAAAAGAACCACACCTAAAATAAAGGAGGGTTCTTTTGACATATTGCTGAAAAGGTTTGACGCTTACATTACTACAATGTGATGCATTCCCCTATAAAATATTAATGTTAAAATCTGTCATAACTTAAAAGCCACGTCACAGTCTATTGTGAAACATCACGCATGTTCCAACTCATTAACCTGACAATGACCATACATCGCATTTCTCTCTGTCAAATCTGAAATCTTGGTTAAGGTAATCTGTTTCGCAGAACGATTAATTTACGAATCAAAGCAAGACAATATATCATTACCCAACAAAGACCTAAACCCTCCAACTTATTTCCCTGTTAATTCACAGCCATTACAATCCACATTTTTAGGCATCGGAACATTTCTCTTGCACAAGCAAGTAAACGGAAATGTAAGTCCTTTGGGTATAAGTTGACCCAAAATATGTGTCAAATTCAAGTCGATAGCGTAATGTTCTGTATTCGGGCCAGTTGCCGCAGAGCCAGTACCGCTTAATCGCGCTAACTGCTCGACATCTGAAAAACCATAACCCAAAATCTCTAAATCCTCCAAAGAGATTGTTGAAATATCCGCACCTGGGTCATATTTGAATTTTATCGGTTCATAGCCAACATTGTCATGTTTTCGTATCTCTATTTCAGCATAAGCTCGATTGAAACTATCAATTTGTAAAAGGTAGCCACTCAACTTCAATTCCCCCAATCTGTATTCCGGGTTCTGGATTCACGTTCAAGCCCCAGTCATTTCCCCCGCTTTGGTAGTTTACCTCGTATCGTTGGTCACGAGGAATTGAAAGCAACTCATCTTTTGAATCAGCCAAAAAAATCACACGCGCCATCGCCTCGTAAGTTGGGCGACCTCTAGGCGCGTCCGTAACAATTACATATCTGAACCAATTATCAGCATAGTGCTGTCGCAACTGCTCTACGGTCATTACATCGCCATTCTCAATTTTTCTCAGCATACTGCGCAACCCCTTTCTATCTGCTAATTCGTACTTTAGAAATAGTATACTCAAATTGAATATGTCGTCCCTGATTGAACAGCAGCGTCGTTTTGGTTGAACAGTCTCATCGTTTTGAACTGAACAGCCTGAAAAATAGAATAAATATTTGGGGCGTTGCCCCAAACCCCAAGGTTTATCGCTTTGGTTTTCCAGTTAGAGAGTGTTCAACCATGCGCGACTCTACTGTTCAATTTACGCGGCGCAGATGTTCAATCATTAGCGGCGCGGGTGTCCAGAGAAAGCAACATATGCACAAATCAACCGATTTTTGCAATTGTCCCTCACGGAGATGCAAGATGCGAGAACTGAAAACTTACTACACGCAAGAGAGAGCAAGGCGATATACACTACTCCAAAAATTCAACGTAATGATTGTGCAACTTAATTTCCTCATCACTGACCAACTGCCTTATTGCAGGATGCCCCCAAATCTTTGTCCGTGTTCTTTTCGCAAGAGTATCTGTAAAGTCATATTTATCGAAAATGTCTTTCTTCTTCACCTTCTTCATTCCGGGAAAAAGCATCTCATGATATTTCAAAATTATAAGTACAGCATCAATAGCCCGCACCGGTTTGCGTTCCTTTATTTCCGCTGTGAGTTTTTCATAAAAGTCGAAACCATCATCTACTTTTGCACCAGGCATACTCTTAACAATCAAATCAATAATATCCCCATCCCTCGCAAGCATGAATATCTCTGTTTCAAGGGTATCGCCATTTGCCCATTGCCTACACCTAACACGGTTCATTGCTTGAATAAGCTCAGAGGCAATCATGGAAGCGCGGGTTTCCCTGTAATCATCATCTGCCATTCTGCGAACGCCATTAGACGTAATGCTTTCTTGCGGCTTAGCCATGTTCAAGTCATCGGAGTATGTATGATACGCAATTTTATATGCATTATCAGGCCAAGATTGAACGCCCGCGATATAAAGGTATTTGCAGTCTGCATATTTGTTTGTTCCCGTGATATTTCCAAACGGCTTTTTTGCGAACTTGCCAAGTGATCCGCAAAATGGAGGTAATAACGGATATATTGCCACGACCCCACGCAAAATCAAGAACAGGGCAACAACGAAGAAACAAATCAAATGCAACCTCCCGAATTGCAATTCGCTATATATGCGCTTGTTTTTAACGATATACAAAATGAAATGAGTGCATCTCGCATTATGCCCAATTTTGCCCACAACCTTACAGATAAGCAGTTTGCGGCAATCTTTCCAACCCTTGACCCTTCGTGCTTTGTTGCAAATGCAAATTATTGGCTTACGTTCGTGGAAATAATTGAAGTAGATGCGCGCAGTGCTGACGGACGCATTTCTATTCGCCTTGCAGAAAGGCAAGCAACAGTGGCAGAAGTGTTTCAAGACGAATTTGCCATAACTTATGTACACGGCGTTGCGGTAATGGCGGCAGTGGGGAACGGCTATGTTAAAGCAGATTTTACCTTTGGCAACATTGCATATGCTGTGACTTTCTTGGACGAAAACCAAGAAACAGCAAAGCAAGGGATAACCGAGCTTGTAAACCAAATTATTGTGGGCGGTGCGGCGTATTGGAGTGCGGTAACTGACCCGATTATCCCCGAGCTTCGTAATGAGGAAATGACGCTTGAACAAGCACGAATAGACCCCGATTTCGGTGCATTTATGCCTGTAAATATTCCACAAGATTTCATTTTTGATAGCGGAAGAAGAACGCTGAACCAATGGGATAATTCCATTCGTGCAAACTGGCATAGGTTTCCCACATTTGATAATATTTTTTGGACGGTGGCAGAGCCGCACGAATTTGACCTTGAACGCATTGTTTCGGCAAATGACCGCCACAAATTTGATGTATCGCTTTATTCAATACCGTGGATGGATTCCGTGCCAAGCGAAATTATTGACTACCTCGGCAATCCTGTGTTCCTTGCAGAAGAAATGTCGCTCGAAATCGTGCAAGCAAGGGCGCAATGGGATGAAGGTAGGCATGGCGAAAGTGCAGGCTGGCGCATAGTACCTTTTGGTGTGCTACATGGTGATGTTATAATCCGCATTAGCGCGAGTGGCGTATCACCCGAACAAATATGGGCGATGTTGCCATAGATTAGTAATGAGAGCAAAGTTTCACTCATTACAATTCATGGACTGCTCGATTTTAGGCTGATAAGGCATGGCTTCGGCTGTGCCTTTTTATTATCCGTCCATCAGCTTATCAGCTAAATTTTGCTGTTCCACAAGCCAAGCCGAAAAATCAGCCTGTGTCATTTTCCGATTTTTCACCGTCGCTTTCCGCTTCACAGCTTCTTTACGAAACGCATCAAACTCAACCTTAAACGTCGCCGCTTTTTCTGCATTGGCGGCTTTTCCTTTGCGAAGTTTCCGCAGACGGTTGTACCAATAATAATAGGCGGCTTCGTCAAGCTGTTCCAGTTTATCGCCTTTGGCACGTTCGTCAAATTCTCTCTTTGTTGTGGTGTCTTTCTTTTTACGGCACTCGTCCGAGCATAATTCATAATGACGGCTACGAGCAAGAAAATGTGTATTACAAATTTTGCATTGCCCGAAAACATAGCCCCATTCTTTGATTTTGTGCGTGTAGT
>Ga0209755_10002208_pt1 | contig 27276 bp, 17 predicted proteins | sample TergutCo191P1_FD_187301 | JGI IMG/M metagenome (GOLD analysis project Ga0209755, IMG submission 187301) | Cornitermes sp. P1 segment gut microbial communities from Petit-Saut dam, French Guiana - Co191P1 (SPAdes) (version 2) | ecosystem: Host-associated > Arthropoda: Insects > Digestive system...
ATGGCGAGGACCGCCAAGACCGCAATTAACTTCTTCATTTATGCCTCCTTGGAAAGCACGTAGTCCCGCGGGATGCTGCCCGCGACAGTAAAACTTTATCTCATCGCGCGACGCGCGACTTAACCCGGGATCAGGCCCCCGCCCGCGCGGGAGGGGGGAAGGGCGCGCCACAGGCCGTGGGCTGGCGCGGCGAGGGCCAGGCGCGGGGCCCTGCGAGTATCACTGCGGGCGAAACCGGCTATAACGCCCGTTCTGACGCCTACGCTCGCATCAAAAAATAATCTGCAGGCGACTTTTGAAGGAAAATGCGGGGAAAACAAGCACAACGGGCAGAGCTATCCTCGGTATTGGCACGATACGGGGCAGTTTTAGCACGAGTCCTTTCTGCTAACGGGTAAACGCTTATCTTGCGCTTGCAAAGAATCCAAAATATCCTTACGATGTCATGACGATAACACCACGATATTTGGCGGCAGCTTTGGATAAATCACTCATAAAAACGCTGAAAAGCCTAAAGGGAAACCCCAAGGCGTGTATCTATACCGAACCCCTTTGGGGGCTTTCCATGAACCTGTGCCTCCCCTATGCGTCGGTCTATATGCTTGCCCTGGGACTGAACGATTTTCAGGTGGGGCTTACGGCCACAATCGCCATGCTTTCCCAGGGTGTCTTCGCCTTTTTGAGCGGGCCCATCACGGACAAGCTGGGCAGGCGAAAGGCGACGGCCGTTTTTGACTTTTTCGCGTGGTGTATCCCCTGCATAATTTGGTGGAGGGCAGAGGGCTTTTGGTTTTTCGCGGTCGCCGCGCTGCTAAACGGGGCGATGCAGGTTCCCACGAATTCATGGAACTGCCTGCTTATCGAGGACGCCGAAAAAAGAAAAATTACCGCGATAAATTCCCTGATGATGATCTGCGGACAGCTTTCGGTCTTTTTTGTTCCAATCTCGGCAATCCTTTTTTCGCGACTTACCCTGGTTCCCGCGATGCGCATTCTCTACATAAACGCCTTTGTGTTAATGACTATAAAAGTCGTGCTGCTATACGTTTTTTCCAGGGAAACCAAGATGGGAATGATCCGCATGGAGGAAAGTCGCGGGAAAAGCCTGTTTGCCCTTGCCTCGGGTTACGGTTCAGTTCTAATGATTGCTGGCAAATCCAAAGGGACGGTTTTCGCTCTTATTGTCAGTATCATTGTTGGAATCGTGGGCCTTGTTTCCATAACATTCTGGCCGGTCATCGTGACCCAGAAATTCCTTGTGGCCGATCACCTTCTGCCAGTTTTCCTGATCGTAAGGTCATCAATCGCGATACTGTTTTTCTTTCTGGTGGTGCCACGCCTTACGGGACGGTTTCTGAAGTCGCCGCTTCTTGTCGGTTTTGCCTGCATGTTTGTCGGGCAGATTATCCTTATCCTTACGCCGGTCGAGGGGCCGCTGAAATACGCCATGCTATGCGTTTCCCTGCTGTTCGATGGCTTCGGTGGCACCTTTCTTTTCATGCTGGCCAAGTCCCTCGTGGACCTTTACGTGAACCCAAAGGAAAGAGCCAGGGTGCAGGCCATACTGAACATGATAATCCTGGCGGCGACCTCCCCCTTCGGTTGGATCGGCGGAATCCTTTCGGGGATTTCCAGGGATCTGCCTTTCGTCCTTAACCTTTGTGTCCTGGCCGTCGGATTTTTTACAGTTGTGATTTACTATCGGAAGAACCCGCAACTGAACGCGCCCATTCACGAGGCGTAAAAACGCGGTGTTGTTACGGCGTGGCGCCGTTGCGGTACAAAACCACTACATGTTTGTTAAGTATTTATAGCTGGTTGGAAGACTGCTATACTGAAACGATGACTCTGGGGACCTTGTAATGAGTAATAGCATAAGCGTGGCAAACCCGCTAATAGTGCAGAGCGACAGAACCTTGTTGCTTGACGTTCATACGGAAAGGGCCGAGGAGGCCAGAGCTGCGATAATCCCTTTTGCCGAACTGGAAAAATCGCCGGAGCATATCCACACCTATCGCATTACGCCCCTGTCATTGTGGAATGCCGCCAGCGCGGGTTACAAGCCGTCCGATATCGTAAAAGCTCTAAACGAGTACAGTCGTTACCAAATTCCCTCCGGAATTGCGGAGGGCTTTTCCGACACCATGTCCCGCTACGGAAAAATAAGGATGTGTGCCTTGGAAGATGCCGCAATTGCTGGTGGCACAACGATGGGCAACGATGAATTGTTATTAAAGATCGAAGAGCCTGCGATACGGGCCGAGGTCGAATCACTAAAATCGCTGAAGAAATATTTGCAAAGAACTAGTACTGGTTTTCTGCTGAGGTTGGTAAACCGGGGCACGGTGAAGAAGGAGCTTATACAACAGGGTTGGCCGGTAAAAGACGAGGCACCCTTAGTACGTGGCGACGATTTGGAAATAACACTGCGGAACGAGTGCCTTTCTGGAACCCCCTTTGCCCCCAGGGATTACCAGCTTGAGGCGGCCCATGCCGTGCTTGGCAACGGTGGCCCTGGAACGGGGTACGGCGTGGTGTCGCTTCCCTGCGGATCGGGCAAGACCGTGGTCGGCATGATTATAATGTCCATGCTAAAAACCAACACCCTTATCCTAACGACCAGCGTCGCTGCGGTGCATCAATGGGTCAACGAATTGCTTGACAAGACCGAGTTGGACCAGGAACAGATTGCCGAGTATTCTGGTGATTCAAAATCCGTTGGGCCGGTAACAATCGCCACTTATCAGGTTATTACTTGGCGGGCCGACCGCAGTGCCGATTTTCCCCATTTCAAACTGTTTCGCGAAAGACGTTGGGGGCTTATCATCTACGACGAAGTGCATCTGCTGCCTGCACCAGTGTTTCGCGTAACGGCGGAGCTACAGGCGGTGCGACGGCTAGGGTTGACCGCGACACTGGTTCGGGAGGACGGCGCGGAAGATGCGGTGTTTAGCCTTGTGGGGCCTAAGCGCTATGATGTTCCTTGGAAGGAGCTTGAGGGTAAGGGCTGGATAGCCGAGGCGATCTGTACCGAAATTCGTCTGGATTTGCCGCAGAAGCTTAAAATCCCGTATGCCGTCGCATCGCCCCGCGAAAAACACCGCGTTGCCGGCGAAAACCCGTTAAAAGAAAGTATCGTCGTACAGCTTATCGAAAACCACGGCGACAATCAGATTCTTGTCATTGGCCAGTACCTTTCGCAATTAGAGTCGATTGCAAAACTTTTAAAGGCGCCGTTGATTACCGGGAAAACGCCAAACGCCGAAAGGGAGCAGATTTACGGGAGTTTCAAACGTGGCGAGTCAAGGGTTATCGTAGTGTCGAAGGTTGCCAACTTCGCCATAGACCTACCCAGTGCGTCAATGGCGGTGCAGGTTTCCGGTTCGTTTGGATCGCGACAGGAAGAAGCCCAGAGGCTAGGGCGTATACTTCGACCGAAGGGGGAGGGTAGGGATCACATGGCAAGATTTTTTACCCTGGTCTCCCGTCACACTCTAGAGGAAGATTTTGCGGCAAACAGACAAAAATTTTTGGCCGAGCAGGGATACAAATATTCGATTCAGCACTGGAGCACGGAAACTGGAGTAACAAGTGAATAATATAAGGACCGATAATTTTCGCCCTGTCGAATTCTGGAAGGCATCCATAATGATTTTGCCGGACAATGCCTTTTTCGAGTTGATACGGACAGTGTTCGGCAAGGTAAAGACGCCTTTTAACAAACAGATTCTAACTGGCGATCTGGAAAAATTTTTGCTTAGCAGCGACATTCAGAAAAATGTTGCCAGCTACATTGACAGGCAGGATGCTCGTCTCATCGCGGCGGTGGCCCTTCTCAACGAGCCTGGTCCCAACGATCTGGAAACTTTTTTCTCGGATGAGTTAAACTATGCCGAGCTGAACGAAATCCTTGTCAACCTAGAGGAACGGTTTATACTCTACCGGTTCCAAGATGAGGGTAAAAACCAGAATGCCAAACGCCTTGCCCTGAACCCTTTGTTCAAATCGATTCTGTCACCTTTTATCGCCAACAATTCCCTGCTGTTTCCCTCGGTTCACATTGACGAAACCTTCTCTGGTGAAAAACACGGTGCTGCCGACGAGAAAAATCCGTTTAACAAAAACATTAATAGCCAGAACATTAAAGCCCCGTTTTCCTATGACGACCGAATACTGGCGGTGCTGCTCTCTTTTGTTTCCATGAACGAAGACTTTTTCAGGTCAAATGGGGGAGGGGGCATACGCCAGAAGGTATCGAATTCGGCAAAAACCATGTTTCCCAGCCTTGCAATGGAAATGCTTATCGGTGGTTTGCAGGTTTTGGGACTGTTTTTCATCAAGGATGAAAGGTTGCTTCCAGATTACAGGCGGTTTTCCGCGTTTGGAAGGCTTAGTCGCCAGGAAAGGACGGAATACTACACGGCGGGCATTTTCTGTCATTCGGAATCGGTGCGTCCCAAAGGGGATGGCGTTTTAGAAAATTTGCACGACAACACGATTTCACCATGGCTGCTGCGTACAAAGGTTCGTTCCCTTGCATCGTTCATCCATCGGTTTTGCCGAATGCTGGATCCGGACAGACTGTATTCCTTTTCGAGTTTGCGAAAACAGGCCTATATTCTTGACCGGGATAACAGTGAAGTAAACATCGACAGGTTGATCGAAGTTATGGGAGAAACGGGCCTGCTGGTTTCAATGCCAGGCAAATATTGGCGGAAACGGTCGTTTGCCGAATTCCCAACGAAAGATGCCCCTCCCAATGAAAATTCTTCGTTGGAGGGAGGGGCGGTCATTGCAATGGATACGCCCTTCAGCCTGGTTGTATACCCTGAAATCGAGTATAACGATTTGATAAAGATTTCGGCCTTTTGTCATGTCACCGAAGCCAGCCTGAATATTCGTTTCGACCTGAACCGGGATTCGGTCGTGTCGGCTTTTAACCTAGGGATCAGCGCGGACTCGATAATCGAACTGTTGCAGAAACTTTCTAAAAACAGGATTGACGAAAACCTGACATACGCCTTGTACGATTGGGAAAAGAGCCATCGGGAAGTTACCCTGCGCCAGGGACTAATCCTAACCCTTTCGCCGGAACGCCAGTACCTTGCGGAAACAAGGCCACTGTCAATGTTTATAAAAGAAACCCTTGCCCCTGGAATTTACATGCTGCCAACGACACTAGAAGACAGAGCCATACGGGCTTTGCAAAAAGCAGGGGTCACTATTATTGCCCGTCATGGAGAACATCTTGACGAAAACAGGTTTTCAGATAATGGCGGATCCACCGATGTTTTTTCGGGGAATTTTTTCCCGTCGTTCCGTGTAATGGCATCCAGTGGTGGCATGTTCTCCAAGGACTCTTCGCAAGACCTAAAGGCCGAGAGCGACTCGACGGCAAATGCCGAGGCGGGTGCCCTAATAGAAAGTTTTCATTCCATACTCGACAAAATGCGTATGGACAAGGAAAAGCACGACGAGATGACGGCCCGCATAGACAGAAAGCTTATACTCTGCGAATCCCAGCTAAAGGATGCGGTGCTACGCTACGAGAAACTTGAGGCGCGGGGTATGGACTACAACGGTAAAACCCTGATTGCAAAGCAGGCCATCAGTATGCAGTCCCTTCTGGAAGTTACGTGGCCGGTAAAACAAAAACAGGAACGTGTTCTGGGAATTCCAAAGGCACTGGAAAAAACCGGGACCGAGTACATTCTGATCATCAAGCCGATGGACGGCAGGGAGGAAACGATCCGGATCCCCCTTGGAAAAATCAGCCTGCTGCGCCGGATCAAAAGGTCTATTTTCGAGACCAACATTGTTTAAGGAGCTATTATGCCATTACTGCCTTTTTCGGGTTTCCAGATTTCGGAAACCCAGCAAACCGAAATACGCCAGGCAAAACTTGCCGTTCTTATTGACGCGGACAACACCCAGCCGGCCATAATCGAGGGCCTTCTGGACGAGGTTGCGAAATACGGCATTTCCAGCGTAAAACGTATTTACGGCGACTGGACAAACACCAGTCTGCGATCATGGAAAGACCGTCTGCTGGAATACGCCATTCAGCCCATACAGCAGTTTTCGTACACCAGCGGCAAGAACGCCACGGACTCGGCGATGATAATCGACGCGATGGATCTGCTTTACACCGAAAAGCTGGACGGGTTTTGCATCGTGTCCAGCGATTCGGATTTTACCCGGCTTGCGGCGCGGCTACGCGAAAGCGGCCGTACGGTTTACGGGTTCGGCGAAAAGAAGACCCCCCGGGCCTTCGTCTCGGTCTGCGACAAATTTATTTACACCGAGATACTAAAGGACATCCAGGAAGAGGCCGACGACGACGATCCCAAATCCATCCCGAAACCCAGAAGGGACTTCAAGGTAGACCGCAAGCTGTTAAAACTGTTACGGGAAACCGTGGACGACATTGCCGAGGAATCTGGATGGGCGTATCTTGGCGCGGTGGGACACAAGATCAACCATCGTTCGGCCGATTTTGATCCCCGCAACTACGGCTTCAAAAAACTTGGCGACATGTTCCGCGCGATCCCCCAGTTCGAGACCGAGGAAAGACCCCAGGCAAACGGCACCGGCAGGCAGGTTTATATACGCTGGAAAAGAAAAAGGTAGATTGCCAAAAGCAGCACCCATCCTTACCCCCGGTTGGTATAAAGCGCGGTTTATGATACAATCGCAATGTAAGGTGTTTCATTCGATTTTAAGGAGGGTATTCATGCTCCAACGGCAGAGGTTTAGCCCGGCTAGGCACACAAACCGACTGGCCACCCGTGCCAGCATATTGTATCTGGGCATTCCGGCACTGGCTCTGGTTATTCTTTCGGGTATCAGCTATATCATATTCAGGAATCTCGCCGACGATTCCGCCCAACGACTAGCCCGGCAGTACTCCATCGAGGCGGCAGGTAATTTTCTTGCCAGCTCAAATTCGCACTTCGCCCTTATGCAGCAGATTGCCCGTTCCACCACCATATCCCGGTGGCTTGCCAACGAGGACGATCCGGTAAGCAGGGCTTTGGCCTTTGAGGAGATCATGGGTTACGCGGTTTTTTTACCCGATGCCTATCTCATGTTTACAGCAAATGATTCCATGCAGGCATACAACTTTAGCGTGAATCTTGCGCTGGAAGAATTCGTGTCCTGGGGTACGCTCTTGGATTATTCGCCGGAGGCGCGCCAATGGTTTTACGAAGTTAGGGACATCATGCCCCGCTTTAATTTGAATATACAGGGTGCCAGGATTACCAATATCCCCTATCTGTGGTCCAATCACAGGATGTATTACAGGGGCCGTTTCGTGGGGGTCGTAACCGTAGGTTCCCCTTTTACCGATATTTTTAATGCCGTTTTTGGTGCCTTCAACATCAACAACAGACGCGGCTATATCATTGACAATAACGGTATCGTTCGCACGGACAGTGCCGAACTTTTGGTTGTTTTGGGGGAGGACGGGCTTCCGGCTTTTCCCGCCATACCCGAAATGGCATATAACCGGACACTGCGCGACGGCGTTGCCTCCCATCTTAATACCATGGTAGACGGCATTTTTCCGGCCGGCATGGCTCCCAATATTACCATCCCGATTTACAGCGGCGTATACCGTTACGCCAGCATCGCACCCATCACCGGGACGAATTGGTCGGTGGTGGTGCTTTCGAATTACTTTGGCGTTTTTGACGGCTCGCAGTACATGCCCCTGATCCTGAGCGTTTTCGCGTTGCTGATTTTGTCCGTACTGGTAGGCAGCACCATGGTGCGCCGTTCGGTGCTGCTCCCCCTGTCCAATTTGACCGAAAGCGCGGCGGAGGCTGCAAACGTTACCACAAAGACGAATCTGTTTGGCCTGGATCGCAAGGACGAGATCGGCGACCTGGCCCGCACCGTCCAGTCCATGCGGGACGGCCTTAAGAACGCCATGGAGGAAACGCAGCGCATGAAAGTTGCCGCCGAAACGCAGCGCAGGGAAGTCGCCGAGGAGGAAAGCCGCGCCAAAACCAGATTCCTGGCGCACATGAGTCATGAAATCCGCACGCCCATGAACGCCGTGCTGGGCATTGCCGAAATACAGCTTCAAAGAGGAAGCCCCGCCCCCCAGACGGAAGAGGCATTTTTGCAAATCTACAACTCGGCCAATCTGTTACGTGTTATCATTAACGACGTTCTTGATCTGTCCAAGATTGAATCGGGCAAGATGGAAATCATACCTGCCACCTACGAAACGGCAACCCTGATTGGCGATATCGTGCAATTCAACCTGATGCATTTTGACAGCAAAAAACTCGCCTTTACCCTGAACGTGGACGAAAACCTTCCGGCCTGCTTTATAGGCGACGAGCTTCGTATCAAGCAGGTTTTAAACAATCTTTTGTCGAATGCCTTTAAGTATACCGACGAGGGCGAGGTGAACCTGTCGTTTGAGATGGAAAGCATCCCGGAAACTGATACGGAAACCGGCGATACCATGCTGGTAATTCGCGTAAGCGATACCGGGCAGGGAATGACAACCGAAGAGATTGACAGTTTGTTTACGCGCGAATTCACAAGGTTTAACATGCAGGGAAACCGCGCCATCGAAGGTAGCGGGCTGGGCATGTCCATTGCGTACTCGTTTATAACGATGATGCAAGGGGAGATCAAGGTGGAAAGCATTCTGGGAGAAGGCAGTACCTTTACCGTGCGTATGCCGCAAGCAACAAAGGACGACCGCGTTTTGGGCAAGGAAGTGGCCGACAGTTTGAACAGACTGGAAATTACGCAAAAGCTTGTAAAAAAACCGGATCATTTTACCCTCGATCCCATGCCCTACGGCCGGGTGCTGGTAGTGGACGACGTGGATATCAACCTGTACGTTGCCGAGGGTATTTTAACGACCTACGAGATTGTCGTCGAAATGGTCGAAAGCGGTCAAGGAGCCGTTGACAAAATAAAAAGCGGGAAAGAGTACGACATAATATTCATGGATCACATGATGCCGGACATGAACGGCGTGGAAGCCACAAAAATAATACGGGAAATGGGTTATACCCATCCCATTGTGGCACTTACCGCCAACGCCCTAAAGGACGCGGCTAAAATGTTCATGGACAACGGCTTTTCGGGATTTATTTCCAAGCCCATCGACATGGAAAAACTCAACGTGTACCTTGAGCGTTTCATAAGGGACAAACATGCTTCCAAGGAGGCGGAAAAAGACACCCAAAAGGAAAAAAAATCAGGCCCCCACAAGCATAAGCTTGCAAAAGCCTGATCGCCTTGGAGAATAGTCGGACTACCCTTCCAGAATCAGCAACGTCTTGGGATCCAGTCGCGCCGCCGAACTTTTGTCGGTGGGTATGTCCCGGTTTTTGGAAACGGAAAGCTCGACATGATCCTGTTTCGGTTCCAGGACAACCACCACGTCGATAAGGTCGGCAACGTCCTTGACCAGCACGGGAATGTTTTTCTCATCGTACCTCGGTTCCTCGCCGTTTACCGTGCAGTTGCACCAAATCGAAAGACCCATGTCCTTGGCAATAAATTCCTTGACCTTGGCAATATGGTCCCTGTGCACGCGGGAAAAATCGAAACCATCAACAACAAGCGTGTCGGCGGCAAAACCACCCTCGGAGATCATCGCCCGCAAACTTTTAATCACCATATCCAGCGTCATGCCGTCCTGGTTAAAGTTCATCAGCACGCGGTTTTTGGCGATCTCGTTTTTTACCTCGTCCTTGTCCTCAAGGTTCTTGCTACCGGCAAATTCCTCGAAAATGTCCTCGTACCAGGCAAACACGTTCCGCCTTTGCTGGGAAAACGAAACATGGATCACCTTTTTACCCTGCAAAAGCTTGTCCAGCGCAAGCTGCACCAGCACCGACGTTTTTCCCACGCCGCGCTGCGAAGCCACGATCCCTATTTCCCCCGGTTTAAGCCCCCCCTGAATGGACTGCTCAAACAAGCGTATCGGACTGCGCCGTATCAGTTCTTCCTTAATCATGCAAAACCTCCTGTTACTTCTGCTCGCGCTTACGCTTTTCTTCGTATTCCTTCATCAGCGTTTCGGAAACGCTCTGGGGAACCTTGCCGTACTTTTCGAATTCCATCGTGAATTCCGCCTTGCCTTGCGTAATAGAGCGCAGAACGGTGGAATAGCCGAACATCTCGCTAAGCGGAACCTCGGCCTCCACGCGCGAGAACGTCCCGTCCTCGGTGGACGCGATTATTATACCACGCCTTTGGTTAATCGAACCGAAAATGTTCCCCTGGAATTCGCTGGGCCCCTCAACCGCGACCTTCATGATAGGCTCAAGGATGCAGGGCTTGGCCTTGCCGTAAGCCTCGCGGAACGCGCCAATGGCCGCCTGCTGGAAGGCGATGTCCGAGGAGTCCACCGGATGGTACTGCCCGTCGCTGATAAGACAGCGGATGTTGACGATTGGGAACCCGATAAGACTGCCCTTTTTGGTCGCCTCCTTGAAACCCTTGTCGCAACTGGGGATGAACTCCGTGGGAATCGTACCGCCCTTGATCATGTTCACGAAATCGTAATCGCCCTCGACAAACGATTCCATGTACCCGGTAACCTTGGCGAACTGGCCGGAACCGCCGGTCTGCTTCTTGTGCGTATAGCTGAATTCCGCCTTCTGCGTAATGGTCTCGCGGTAAGCAACCTGCGGCTGCCCGGTCTCCACCTCGCATTTGTACTCGCGGCGCATACGTTCGATGTACACTTCCAAGTGAAGCTCGCCCATGCCCTTTATGATAGTCTCGTTGGATTCGGGATCCACGAAAGTGCGGAACGTGGGGTCTTCCTTGGTAAAGCGGTTAAGCGCCTTGGCCATCTGGTCGGAACTTTTCTTGTCCTTGGGACTCAGCGCCAGCGAGATAACCGGCTCCGGCACGAACATCGAGGTCATGGCGTAGTTAAGCCCGCCGCCACAGAACGTGTCGCCGGAAGCGCAGTCAATCCCGAACAGCGCGACAATGTCGCCGGAGGTACCCTCGTTGATGTCTTCCATACTATTCGAGTGCATCCGGACAAGCCGGCCAATCTTGAACTTCTTCTTGGACCGTGTATTAAGAAGCTCGCCGCCCTTCTGCAGCGTCCCCTGGTAAATCCGGACGTATGTAAGCTGGCCGTACTGCCCGTCCTCCAGCTTGAAGCCAAGCGCAACGGTCGGCTTTTTGTCGTCGGAGCAAAGTTCCACCTGCTCCTCGCCCTTGTCCAGATCCAGCGCGTGGTTGCTTACCTCCGTCGGGTTGGGCAGATAGTGCCCCACCGCGTCCAGGAGCGGCTGAATCCCCTTGAACTTGTATGCCGAACCGAGCATGACCGGAACGAACTGCTCGGAAAGGGTACCCTTGCGGATAGCCCCGCGAACCATGTCCTCCGGAATCGCCTCGCCGCCAAGGAACAGCTCGGCAAGCCCGTCGTCGAACATGGAAATCGCGTCCAGCATCTGCTCCCGGTACTTGTCCGCATCGGCCTTTAAGTTGGCCGGAATGTCCTCCAGGCGCAGGGTCTCGCCCTGATCGCCGTCGAAATACACCGCCTTCATCGTAACCAGATCCACCACGCCCTCAAGCTTGTCCTCCAGCCCGATGGGAATCTGGATCATGACCGCGTTCAGCCCCAGTTTTTCCTTTAGCTGGGCCGCCACCTTGAAGGGGTTGGCCCCGGTGCGGTCGCACTTGTTCACGAACGCGATACGCGGGACGTGATAGCGGTTCAGCTGCCTGTTTACCGTGATGGACTGGGACTGCACCCCGCCCACCGAGCAAAGCACCAGAATCGCCCCGTCCAGAACCCTCAGCGAGCGTTCGACCTCGACGGTGAAATCGACGTGCCCAGGCGTGTCGATAACGTTGACGGTATAATCCTTCCACGTAACCTGGGTCGCGGCGGACTGAATCGTAATGCCCCGCTCCCTTTCAAGCTCCATGTGGTCCATGGTCGCCCCCACCCCGTCCTTACCCCGGACCTCGTGGATGGCGTGAATCTTCTTGCTGTAGAACAAAATACGCTCCGACAGGGTCGTCTTGCCCGAGTCGATGTGAGCGCTGATTCCGATGTTCCGCATCTTTGTGATGTCGCTGCCCATTACCTGCAATCTCCTGTAATACCGGGGCCAAGTAGAAGTTCCTATGGAACCCCGTTTCCGCAGAATATGCCCCTATATGTCAATATATAGCAAGGTTTGCGGAAATATTCAAGGGGTATGCGCCCGCCGTGATGCCTCATTTCAAAATGTTACCGAAGCTATGCTCACCTCCCGTTTGTTTTCGGTTCGCCTGGGCGAGACCTCCGCGGATTCCACGAGCCTTTGGAACGGGCTACGTGGCTCGCCGTAGACCTCGGGCAGGAGGGCCAGTTCCTCGGCCCCCTCCAGCCAGGCGTTGCCGCAAGCCGGTGACGGACACCGCGGTTGGGCTTGTCCCCAAAATGGTGTCCGTTGCTCCGGCGGAATTTAGCAGTTGCAGGTTATGGAGCTGTTTACGGCAGGCCCGTGTTCATCCAGCCACGCTTCTGTAGATACTGATGGATCTCCCGATAATATAAAATCCTCAAAATCGTCCCTGATCCTTTCAACCCGGCAACTCGAAAAACCGCAGCCCTGGATAGTCACCGCGGTTGCACCCGTGCGGCTAAATTCGCAGTCGTCCACGACACAACCGTCATTGTCGCAGCCCATCATCGCGAACCCGATTACCGCCACCAGCGCGATAATCCCGAGAAGTCTAAGTTTGTTTTTCATCGAAAAACTCCTTGTCGCGTCGCCCGCCGCCCATCGGCGGGCATCCGCTTTGATTTGTCTCGCCCTTGGGGCGATCCCCTCAACGGGGGGATTATATACAAGCCGAACCCGGCGTTGTATTTTGGGTTTCCCCTGCGGAAGCGCCCTGTTTACGGCGTAAAGGTGTATGGCATGCTGGGTGGGGAGTCCCGGGTTATGCCCGGCTGCCCGACGGCCACCACGGTTAATTCGTAGGGGCTGGATAGCAACGGCGGGTCGGCGGTTTCCAGGTCGAAGTACGTGTCCCACATATCGGCAGTCGTGCCTATGAGCTTGCCATTTGCGTACACGCGGTAACCGCTTGCACCCCAAATAGTGTCCCATCTTAGCTCTCCGAAGGAGGAGATCCACAAATGTTCGGGCGCAGACAGGTAAAAGACCGTAAAGGTTACGGGATCGCTGGGCCGGGAATCCGGGAAAGGGGGGCCTGTGGTAACCACGGTTATCTCGGAGGAATCGCCCTGAAGTGGCGGACTGGCGGATGCAAGGGAGAAACTCGATCCAATCAGCGCCAGCGTACCGCTTATCCGAATCCCGTCCGCGTACACGTAGAAGTACCGTGCCCCGATCGGGATAGGGTCGCGCGGTACCGTAACAGGATCCCAATGCACGAATACCCCGCTGATGCGAACATTGCCGGGTGCCGGCCATGGTTGCGGGCCTTGCGTAAAGCTTACTGACCCGCTCGCCGGGGAGTCTAGGCTTTGCCCGGCCACGCCGACGGCGACCACCGTTATAGACTGGGTGCCTGAAAGTGGCGGATCTGCGGTCGCCAGGTCGAAGCTTGTAGTCGTACCCAGCGTTACCGTGCCCACCCGAGTCGCGCCCACGTACACGCTGATAGCCCGCCGCGTCCGGAACGGCGTTCCAGCTTAGCACGGTGCCGTCAATGGCAAGACCCGTGGGCGCTGGCAGACGCTGTGGGCCCTCTGTCTGCGTCGGCGAATCGCAGGCGATGAAGGCGAGGCCGAGAATTGCCAATATCCCGGCCAGAAACATGGTTTTCGTCATAATGAAAACCTCCCTGAAAGCTTCCCGTTCGCCCTGTCCCGTTTTTTTCCGGGGACGGGCAATCACGGGGATTTACCCGCCCAACGGACGGAAATATGCAAAGGCCCGGCCCACGTCCCTAGGGATTGCGGATGCCGGGCCTTGGTGCCTGGAATTAGGAACACTTATTATTGCGTTAGAACTAATTAAATCTTCATTTGAAATCTGGAAGGGGAGGGGTAGATGCGCCTATGTATACTTATGAATGAAAGATAAACTGCGCCGTTCGCAGTCAAATATCCCGAAGAGACCTTTATGTGTAGTCGTGCCCTCGCAATGGGGGCTTTTATTCCGTATGCTTCCATAAAGCAATCGGACGATAGCATTACTGGATCTAACATAGCATATACAGATTTCGAACGCTATGAATTTTATTACGACTACAGCACGTGCCAATAGTTTTGTAAAGTGATACAATAGCCTGTTTCGCTATGAGATCCTGCGATCAAGTCCTAAGGTGACATAAATGCCTTGCGCCATCTGTTCACGCGCTTGACAAGAATCCATTTCACGCAACGGTGACAGGGGTGGCTATCTTTTTCCGCAGAAATATCCCGCAGAATCAAAGCATTTTTTCCTTTTGTCCAGTAAGGTAAAGCCATGAATATTGAGTTCAAGATGTCGGCCTTCAGGCACAGGATAAGCGAAGCTGACATTCGCCATGCATTCATGAATCCATGTTATGACGGCCCTATTGAGGATATGGCCACAATTCATTCGCCTTGGGTTTGATACCAGTGGAAATTTGCTCGAAATCCTGTATAATGAGTATGATGACCGTGTCTGTATATTCCATGCCATGAGGTGCAGGAGCATCTTTTTTGACTTGCTGGAAGTTTAGGGGGAATTATGGAAACCATGACCGAAGAGGAAGCCTTTGCTCTTGACGAGTATTATACCAATAACCCGCCGAAAGTCGATCCTTCAAAAGCGCGCATACGTGTTCCGTTGGTACGCATTGATAATGTCACCGCCGAATACCTAGCCAAAGAAGCGAGATTGACCAGCAAAAAACCTGAGGAAATTCTAAGCGGTCTGGTACGGGAAAAAATCGCGTAGAAGGGCGTGGGTAACAGTCACGATTTTTAAGCCTCTCCGCGCAGGGTGTCAATCTTGAGGCCGCCGAAAAAGTCCCAGAGTCAAGACCGACATGAAGTGTCGCCCCCCCATCTGTTCACGCGCTTGACAAGAATCCCGGTTTCGCGTACCCTGGTGTGAAGTATTTCACAGGAGTTTGCGATGGACATCCCCAAGCCGGCGCGGGAACGGCTGCTTAGGCTTATGCGTATCTTCGAGAAGCACGCGCAAACGGACGGCGGTCGAATGATAACCTCCACGCAGGTGGAATACCTGACCGGCTGGTCCCGTGACACCATTCGAAAGGATATCTCCTTTCTGGGTAAGGCAATCGGACCCGAGGGCGGCGCGGTCGGCGGAAACTCCGGATACGAGCCTGAGGTACTGGTGCCGCTTATCCGCAGGGCCCTTGGACTGGATCGACGCAGAAAGTTCTGCATAGTGGGACTTGGGCGGCTCGGTTCCGCGTACCTTGGCTTTACACCGCCGGAGCTGGCCGAATTCGAGCTTGCCGCCGGCTTTGACATTAACGTGAACCGGGTGGAGATACTCTCCTCCACGGTGCCGCTGTATCCAGCCTATAAAATGGCCGAGATAATCGGTCGTTTTGAAATCGAGATTGCGCTTCTTTGCATCCCGGCGGAGTCCGCCCAGGACGTTGCGGAAAAGTGTGTCGCATCGGGAATAAAGGGCATTCTCAATTTCGCCCCGGTGGTTCTGCGCCTTCCGCCGGATGTAACCGTGCGTAACGTGTTCGTCGTTGACGAGTTACGGAATCTGTCAGTAAATATGGGTAGTTTACCCCGTTCTAGTATTAAAATAGGAGAAGTAGCATGAAACGTGTCTACAATTTCTCTCCCGGGCCTTCGACCTTGCCGGTCGAGGTTCTGGAAAAAGCCGCCGCAGAAATGTGCGACGCAAACGGTACCGGCCAGTCGGTAATGGAGATGAGCCACAGGTCCAAGGACTTCAAGCCCATCTTCGAAAAAACGGAAGCCCTTTTGCGGGAACTGATGGGGATTCCTTCCAATTATAAGGTGCTGTTCCTACAGGGCGGGGCCTCGCTCCAGTTTTCGATGATCCCCCTGAACCTTGCCATGGCTCCGGGCGCGGAAGGCAAAAAGGCCGTCTACATCGACACGGGCATCTGGTCGGACAAGGCGATCAAGGAGGCGCAGAAGTTTTCCGCCTTCGAAGTGGACGTGCGGGCAAACTCCAAGGATCGCTCGTACACCTATATCCCCGATGCCCCGGCCGCCACGCCGGGCGACTCCTACTACCACATAACGCTGAACAACACCATCGTGGGAACCAAATGGGCCGAGATCCCGGACACCGGCGACGTACCACTGATTGCGGACGTCTCAAGCTGCATCCTTTCCGAGCCGCTGGACGTTTCCAAATTCGGGCTACTCTACGCCGGCGCACAGAAAAACCTCGGCCCGGCCGGGGTAACGCTCGTAATCATCCGCGAGGACCTGATCGGCCACGCGCGCCCCAACACGCCTTCGACGCTTCGTTACGACGTTCTTGCCAAGGAAAACTCCATGTACAACACGCCGCCGTGCTTCGCGATTTACATGGTGGGTCTGGTGCTGGAGTGGCTGAAAAACCTCGGCGGGGTACCCGCGATTGCCAAACTAAACCAGGAGAAGGCCGACCTGCTTTACCGGTACCTAGACAACTCGAAGCTGTTTTCCGCGCCGGTCGAAAAGCCCTTCCGCAGTCTTATGAACATCCCCTTTGTTCCCAAGGTGGAGGACGAGGAAAAACGGACGGAACTGGAAACCCGCTTCGTAAAGGAAGCCGCCGCGGCGGATCTTGTAAACCTTGCCGGACACAGGTTGGTCGGCGGGATGAGGGCCAGCATCTACAACGCGATGCCCATGGACGGCGTAAAGGCGCTTATACGGTTCATGGAAAAATTTGAAGGAGGACTGTGACATGTTTCGAATCAAAACGATGAACAAGATTTCCCCGCTGGGGCTGGAGCTATTCCCCCGGGACAAATACGAGGTTGCCAGCGAGATACCCAACCCCCACGCGATACTGGTACGCAGCGCGGATCTGCACAACGTGGAGCTCCCAGATTCCGTGCTGGCCATCGGCCGGGCGGGTGCCGGGGTAAACAACATCCCGATCGGTAAGTGCAGCGACAAGGGAATCGTCGTGTTCAACACTCCGGGCGGAAACGCCAACGCCGTAAAGGAACTGGCTCTTGCCTCGTTCCTGCTTGCCGCTCGGAACATAGTCGGGGGGATCAACTGGGCGACCTCAATCGCGGATCAGGCCGACAAGGTGCCGGATCTTGTGGAAAAAGAAAAGTCCAAGTTTGACGGGCCGGAACTGCGGGGCAAAACCCTGGGCGTTGTCGGGCTTGGGGCCATCGGCGTTATGGTGGCCAACGATGCCGTCGCGCTGGGCATGAACGTTATCGGTTTCGACCCCTTCATCTCGGTAGATGCCGCGTGGAGCCTTTCCCGGGCGGTCGTGCGCGCCGACTCGCTGGACAGCCTGCTTTCCAAGGCCGACTACCTGACCCTCCACGCCCCGCTGTCCGACACGACCAAGGGTCTCTTGAACGCCGAAAAGTTCAAGCTGATGAAGAAAGGGGCGCGTGTCGTCAACCTTTCCCGGGGCGGGCTGGTCAACGAGGCGGACATTATTCAGGCGCTAAATTCCGACAAGCTTTCCGCCTACGTCACGGACTTCCCCTCTGCGGAACTGCTTGCATGCAAAAAGACGATCTGTATTCCCCACCTTGGCGCATCCACCCCGGAGGCGGAGGACAACTGCGCGATTATGGCGGTAAGGCAGGTTATGGATTTCCTTGAAACCGGGGGGATCCTGAACTCGGTGAATTTTCCGCGTTGCAGGCTGGATCAGCGCGCACCGCACCGGTTGCTTGTTATAAACCGCAACATTCCCAACATGGTCGGGCAGATAACGACGATCCTTGCCGCGGCGAACATCAACATTGCGGATCTGGTCAACCACCACTGGGGGGATTTTGCCTACAACATTATCGACACCGAGCAGAAGATTCCCGAAAACGTTCTGGGGCAACTCCAGCAGATTGACGGTGTTATCCGATTCCGTTGCACCGAGAAAGTCTGAGCGTTCCATAAGTAAGTCGAAAAGAGCCTTTGGAATTACCCAAAGGCTCTTTTTGTTACGCGCAATGCGAAACGCGGGTTAAACCTTAAATCCCGAAATCGCCTTTGCCAACGAAGCAATATTGTCCTTGGTCCTGCCGGTAAGGTCGTTGACGGCATTCACCGCCTTGTTTACCTGTTCCGCGCCGGCGGCCATCTCGTTGATGCCGTTGGTTATCTCCTGCGTTACCCTTTCCAGGTTTTTGCTTTCCTGGATAACCTCCTTGCTGCCCTCCAGCATTTCCTGCGAGCCACCCTTTACCTGTTGCGTTATATCGCTTACCTGCCCGGCGGCCTGCAGAACCTGCTTGCTTCCCTGGCTTTGCTCTTCCATCGCGTTCCGGATCACCTCCTCCTGGTCCGACACGGTCCTTACGCTTTGGTCTATCGTTTCGAACCTGTTCAGAACCATGTCGGTGGATCGGGAGATCTTGTCGATAGAGTCCTTGATCTTCTTAAGTACCGTGCCAATCGTCTTGGACTGCTCGCTGGAGGATTCGGCAAGCTTGCGTATCTCGTCGGCGACGACGGCAAAGCCCCTGCCGGACTCCCCGGCGTGCGCCGCCTCGATTGCCGCGTTCATCGAAAGAAGATTGGTCTGGCTTGCGATGTTCTGCATCACCGAGTTAATCTCCATTAGCCCCTCGGATTCGCGGGCGATCCCCTGAATGTCGGATGCCACTTCCTCCAGGCTGGACCTGCCCGTCTCCGAAGATTCCTGCAGTTCCTTTACGTTGGCGGCGTTTCTGGTAAGGGTCGCATTTACAGACTGGATATTGGCGATCATCTCCTCCACGGCCGTCGAGGACTGGGAAACGGCGCTGGTTTGGCGATCCACCTGCGTACTTAGCTTGTTGATGTTGCCGGTAACCTGCTCCATGGTGGCATTGGTCTCGGTGACGCTGGCGCTTTGGTTCAGCACCCTGCTCTTGATACTCTGGATGTTGGCGGTAATCTGGTTCATCGCCGATGCCGTTTCCGTCATGTTGCTGGCAAGGTTGTTCCCTATTTCGGAAAGTTCCTGCGTCTTGCTCTTGATGGCGGAGATCATCTTGCTGAATTCCCCCATGGACTGGTTGTACGAACGGGACGCCTGGCCTATCTCGTCCCTGCCCTGCTCGGGAAGTCTTTGGGTCAAATCGCCATGCTCCACGTTGTTAAGAGCATGGGTCAAAAGGCTTACGGGCTTGGTTACCGTTTGCGATATCAGCATCGCTACCACAAGGCCCAAAACCACGCCTATGGAGGTCAGTAATATCATCACCAACATCGTGAAATTCGTGGTGGCGTATATCTCGTTGTACCGGTTTTGTATCGTAACCTGGGCGGCTTCCCTTAGCATGTTATACGCGACCATTATATCCTTGTATATCTCGGCCCCGTGGTCGAAATATGTGCCAATGCGTGCCCTGTTTTCCGGGTCGAAGGGCGAGCCCTGGCTGGCCGTGACATACAGGCGCTCCAAAACCTCGTCCGAATACTGGAACAGCAAAGCCCTTAGGAAGTCCGCCTCCTTCAGCATCGTCGTTCGCCGGCTTGGGTCAATAAGGGTGTCCTTTTCCAGGCTGGTCTTATAGGTGCTCATGAACTCTTCCAGGTTGCTTCGCACCTTGACAGCCTCGTTCCGCAGCCCGTCAAGGGACGCCTGATCGCCCACGCGAAAAGTCATCGCCGAAACTATCCGCCGAAGGTTCATAATATCCATGGATAGGTAGTTTAGGATATTGTACCTTGTCGCTGGAAACTCTTGCATGAGCGCGTAGTTGTTGTTGATCATTCTAATGCTGACAATACCAAACACCGCGATAATCACTGTGATGGCCAATACTAGGAAAAAACCAAGGAACAGCTTCGCTCTGATCTTAAGATTCTTAATGAACGTCATGATTTAGAACTCTCCTTCTCGTACATCACTTCTTTGCCATATCGGCAAGGCAAGGCCCGCCGAACCCGTCTTCCAAGTCAACAAACTGTTGGCTAATTCCAGTGAACTATGTAGATATTAAGTATCGATCAAGAACTTTGCCGGTGCAATGATTCCGGTGGAAAAATTTAACTTTTCTTGCGGTTATGAGGAAAACTCTGACTTATGCTACCCTTTTGCGTAAAAATGCCCGTAATTACTATTTTTTGGATTCGATTAGATCGCAAAAAACCGCGAGCACGCGCCTGTTGGCTACGTGTCCGCGGTTTTTCGCCTTGCGGTTGTGAAAAAATGCGTTTTAGTTAAACCTTGAACCCCGAAACGGACTTAACCAGCGACGAGATGTTTTCCTTGGTCCTGCCGGTAAGGTCGTTGACGGTGTTTACCGCCTTGTTTACCTGTTCCGTGCCGGCGGCCATCTCGTTGATCCCGTTGGTTATCTCCTGCGTCGCCCTTTCCAGGTTCTTGCTTTCCTGGATAACCTCTTTGCTGCCCTCCAGCATCTCCACGGAGCTTCCGCTTACTTCCTGTGTCACTTGGCCAACCTGCGCCGAGGCGCTCAGAACCTGCTTGCTTCCCGCGTTCTGCTCCTCCATGGCCCTGCGAATGGATTCTTCCTGTTCCGCAACTGTCTTTACGCCTTGGTCTATGGCCTCGAACTTGTTCAGGACATTGTCGGTGGAACGGGTAATCTTGTCCATCGATTCCTTGATCTTCTTAAGCACCGTGCCGATAGTCTTGGACTGCTCGCTGGAAGATTCGGCAAGCTTGCGTATCTCGTCCGCCACGACCGCAAAGCCACGGCCGGATTCCCCGGCGTGGGCCGCCTCGATCGCCGCGTTCATCGAAAGAAGGTTGGTCTGGCTGGCGATGTTTTCCATTACCGCGTTGATTTCCAGCAACCCTTCGGACTCCCGGGCGATGTCCTGGATGTCGGACGCAACTTCCTGCAGGCTGTTCTTGCCCGTTTCCGAGGCTTCCTGCAGGTCCCTAACGTTCTGGACGTTCTTTACGAGCGTCGCGGTGACGGACTGGATGTTGGCGATCATTTCCTCCAGGCCGGACGAGGCCTGCGACACTGCCCCGGTCTGGCGGTCCACCTGGCTGCTTAGCCTGTTGATGTTGTTGGTGACCTGTTCCATTGTGGCGTTGGTTTCGGTGACGCTTGCGCTCTGGTTCAGCACCCTGCCTTTTACGCTTTGGATGTTGGCGGAGATCTGGTTCATCGCGGCGGCCGTTTCCGTCATGTTGCTGGCAAGGTTCGTGCCTATCTCGGACAGGTCCTGCGCCTTGCCCTTGATGGCGGAAATCATCTTGCTGAACTCCGTCATGGACTGGTTGTACGAGCGGGAGGCCTGGCCCAACTCGTCCTGGCTCTCTTCGGGAAGCCTCTTGGTCAGGTCGCCATTCGCCACGGTCTGAAGGGCGTTAGTCAAAAGGCTTATGGGCTTGGTTACCAAGCCGGATATCAGCATAGCTATCAAAAGACCCAAAACCACGCCGACTATGGTCAAAATTGTCATTATAACGACCGTGTTGGCGGTGGTGGCCTGTATTTCCAGGTACCGGTTGGTCATGGTGGTCTGCGCCCCTTCCCTAAGTGTGTTAAACGTGGTGCTGATATAGTCGTATAGGTAGGCACCAGTGTCCAGGTAAATGTCGATGCGCGCCCTGCTTTCTGGGTCGCCAGGTATGCCATCCCTGGCGGCGGCAAACATACCCTCCAGAACCTCGTCGGTATACTGGTGCAAAAGAGACCTTAGGTTTCTCGACTCCTCAAGCATTTCCGCCCGCCTGACGGGGTTAATCATAATGTCAGCATTCTGGTTGGCATCGTAAATATCCAAATACCTATCCAGATCCCTCCTTAACGCTACGGCTTCAGCCCGCAACGAGTTCAAAGTAGGTTCGTCACCCAGGCGGAAGGCCATGGCCGTTACAATGCGCCTAAGATCCATAATGTCCGCGGCCATGTAATTCAGGGTATCGTACCTAGTGGACGGAAAGTCCTGCATAAGGACGAAATTGCTGTTGATCGTGTTGATGTTATGGATACCAAACACCGCAATAAAGACCGTGATTGCCAATACCAGGAAAAAGCCCAAAAACAGCTTCCCTCTAATCTTCATGTTTCGAACGAATGTCATCTTTTAGATTCTCCTCTTCAATTTGGTACACCAGCAACACCAGTGCCTTATACTTTTTTTATCGGCCACTTTTATGTCTTTTTTTATGGGATATGGAAATATACACAAATGTTTCCTACCACGCCTTATGAGTATACCATGGAAGGGTAAAAAAGTGCAATATTAAATTTTAGAAATGTGTCATGATAACGTCAGTTTTCCCTCCCCTTGGGAAAGGGGAGGGAAACAATCGAAACCAGGCTAAACCTTAAACCCAGAGACGGACTTAACCAGCGACGAGATATTTTCCTTGGTCCTGCCGGTAAGGTCGTTGACGGTGTTTACCGCCTTGTTTACCTGCTCCGCGCCGGCGGCCATCTCGTTGATCCCGTTGGTTATCTCCTGCGTCGCCCTCTCCAGGTTCTTGCTTTCCTGGATAACCTCCTTGCTGCCCTCCAGCATCTCCACCGAACTGCTGCTTACCGACTGGGTTACCTCGCCTACCTGGGCCGCGGCGCTCAAAACCTGCTTGCTCCCCTGGTTCTGCTCTTCCATGGACCTGCGGATGGCCTCTTCCTGTTCCGCGACGGTCTTTACGCCTTGGTCTATGGCCTCGAACTTGTTCAGGACATTGTCGGTGGAACGGGTAATCTTGTCCATCGATTCCTTGATCTTCTTAAGCACCGTGCCGATGGTCTTGGACTGCTCGCTGGAGGATTCGGCAAGCTTCCGTATCTCGTCCGCCACGACGGCAAAGCCACGGCCGGATTCCCCGGCGTGGGCCGCCTCGATCGCCGCGTTCATCGAAAGAAGGTTGGTCTGGCTGGCTATGTTTTCCATTACCGAGTTGATCTCCAGCAGCCCTTCGGACTCCCGGGCGATGTCCTGGACGTCGGACGCAACTTCCTGCAGGCTGTTCTTGCCCGTTTCCGAGGCTTCCTGCAGGTCCTTGACGTTCTGGACGTTCTTTACGAGCGTCGCGGTGACGGACTGGATGTTAGCGATCATTTCCTCCAGGCCGGACGAGGCCTGCGACACGGCTCCGGTCTGGCGGTCCACCTGGCTGCTTAGCTTGTTGATGTTGTTGGTGACCTGTTCCATTGTGGCGTTGGTTTCGGTGACGCTTGCGCTCTGGTTCAGCACCCTGCCTTTTACGCTTTGGATATTGGCGGCGATCTGGTTCATCGCGGCGGCCGTTTCCGTCATGTTGCTGGCAAGGTTCGTACCTATCTCGGACAGGTCCTGCGCCTTGCCCTTGATGACGGAGATCATCTTGCTGAATTCCGTCATGGACAGGTTGTATGAGCGGGAGGCCTGGCCCACCTCGTCCTGGCTGTCCTCGGGAAGCCTTTGGGTCAGGTCGCCGTTCGCCACGGTTTCAAGGGCGTTGGTCAGCAAGACAATCGGCTTGGTTACTATCCTGGATATAACCATCGCGATAATCACGCCGATGATGACACCGCCGATACTTAACCCAATAAGAAGGGCAAAGGTATTGTTGGTTTGCGCGGAAAGCTGGCCACTTATTTCTTCCATGAACGTCCGCGCGGTGTCGTTAAGGATGTTGTAGTGTACCAGAGCCTCGTTGACCGTGGCCACGCCTTGGCGTACAAGGCGAATGGTCTCCACATCGTCGAAGAGTCTTGCGGCATCCAGAAGCCCCTGGATATAGTAGTCGAAATAATGGTGGACGTTCGACTCGAAAGCGCTGATTGATGCATGGCGTTCCGCTTTTCCCGCGGCGTCCAGCACGGGATCGTCGTCTATGTTGATGCGGAAACGACCAATTCGCAGATCAATCTCGCTACGCAGCCTGCGGATGCCCGCTTCCTGCGAGGTAATGCCACCAATGGGATCGTCGGGGTCGTTCATGTACATGGCGGCGCGGTTCATCATGCGCCTTGAGTCCATGAACAGAACGCCAAGCTCGCTCAAAAGGATGTACCTTTCCATTGGGAACGAAAGCGCATAGGTGTACTGGTCATCCACCTGCCGCAGATTAAGCGCACCAAACATGGCAACAAACAGTGTAATTCCCAACACCAAAAAGAAACCCAGGAACAACTTTCCCCTAATTTTCATGTTTCTAACAAGCGTCATAATCTCTCCCCTAGTTTCGTACTTTTCGCTAGCCCTGTCTTAGTACTATTTTTACAAGTTCCAGGCTCGCTTAATGTAAAGTATAACATGGGTGCAAATGAAACACAAACATAAACCGAAAAATAAAAGGAAATATTATGAAAATGTGACGTGGTATTTACGATGGAAAATGTCGGGGTTTGGTGATACAGCACGGGGGGGGGGGGGGTGACTGTCGCTACCAGTTCTGCCCCCCCCGTTTTGAACACGGGCTAAACTTTGAACCCCGAGACGGATTTAGCAAGCGACGAGATATTTTCCTTGGTCCTGCCGGTAAGATCATTGACAGCGTTCACCGCCTTGTTCACCTGTTCCGCCCCAGCGGCCATTTCGTTGATCCCGTTCGTTATTTCCTGCGTTACCCTTTCCAGGTTTTTGCTTTCCTGGATGACTTCCTTGCTGCACTCCAGCATCTCAATCGAGCTGCCACTAACCTGCTGGGTTACTTCGCCCACCTGGGCGGCGGCGGTCAGAACCTGTTTGCTTCCCTGGCTCTGTTCCTCCATGGCCATGCGGATGGCTTCCTCCTGGTCCGCGACGGTCTTTACCCCCTGGTCTATCGCCTCGAACTTGTCCAGCACGTTTTCGGTCGAACGGGTGATCTTTTCCATCGAGTCTTTCATCTTCTTGAGCACCGTGCCGATCGTCTTTGACTGCTCGCTGGAGGATTCGGCAAGCTTGCGTATCTCGTCCGCGACTACCGCGAAACCCCTGCCAGACTCGCCGGCATGGGCCGCCTCTATAGCGGCGTTCATCGAAAGCAGGTTGGTTTGGCTGGCGATGTTTTCCATCACCGAATTGATTTCCATCAAGCCTTCGGACTCGCGGGCGATCTCCTGAATGTCCGTCGCCACTTCCTGCAAACTGAATTTGCCCGTTTCGGACGATTCCTGCAGATTTTTTACGTTTTCGGCGTTTTTTACCAGGGTTACGGTAACGGACTGGATATTGGCGATCATTTCCTCGATACCGGCCGACGCCTGCGACACTGCTCCGGTCTGGCGATCTACCTGGCCACCTAGCTTGTTAATGTTGTTAGTAACCTGCTCCATGGTGGCGTTGGTCTCGGTAACGCTTGCGCTCTGGTTCAGCACCCTGCCTTTTACGCTTTGGATGTTGGCGGTTATCTGGTTCATCGCTGCCGCCGTTTCCGTCATGTTGCTTGCAAGGTTGGTCCCGATTTCCGACAGTTCCCCAGTCTTGTTTTTGATGGAGGCGATCATTTTGCTGAATTCCCCCATGGACAGGTTGTACGAGCGGGATGCCTGGCCCACCTCGTCCCTGCCCTGCTCCGGAAGCCTCTTGGTCAAATCGCCGTTGGCCACATCTCCAAGGGCAATCGTCAGAAGTCTTACCGGTTTGGTCACTATTCCGGATATCACCATCGCTATGAAAAGGCCCAGAATCACACCGACTATGGTCAAAACAACCATTATTGCCATCGTTTCGGCGGTGATAGCCTGTATTTCGTTGTAGCGGTTTGTCATGGTAACCTGCGCCCCGTTTCTAAGCGTGGTGAATGCGGCATCGATATCCCCGAATGTCGCGCTTCCAAGGTCGAACAAAACCTCGACTCGCGCCCTGCTTTCCGCGTCGCCAACGATACCTTCCATAGCTGTGGCGTGCATGACTCCCAGTACGTTGCCCATGAATCCAGACAGCAGCGATCTTAGGTTTTTTGACTCGGCCAGCATCGCTTCCCGCCTGGCGGGATCAATAAGCGTGTCCGCCAACTGGTTTGCGTCATAGTCATCCAACTGGCGCATGACGTTGGCGTAAACTTCCATGTACTCGGCCCGCAGCGAGTTAAGTGCCTCGGGATAGCCAAGGCGGAAAGACATCGCCGCGTTGATACGCCTTAGATCTTTAATGCCCGCGTACATGTGGTTAAGAAGGTCATACCGTGCGGAAGGAAAATTCTGCATGAGTGCGTAATTGGTGTTGATCCTTTCGATGTTGGCGGTACCAAACAAGGCGATAAATACCGTTATGGCCAATACCGAGAAAAAGCCCAAAAACAGCTTGCTCCTGATTTTCATGTTTTGAATGAGTGTCATGACTAGTTCTCCTATGCTGTAAAGCTGGCGTTATCGGGATTCAGGATGATCCAAAAATAAATTCCTGCCCTTAAAAGTAAAAATATAACTGGCCCGGTGGCGTAAAGCAACGCAATCCTCTTTCATAATTACTACCAGAATATGTCTTATTGCGCTCTTTTCTTTTGAAAGAAACTTGGTAGCCTATTTGCATTTCTCCTGGAAATGCGGTAAAATACCCCAAGCTCCGATTCCGTCGGGCTAAGGCTGGGGAACCAGCTATGCGCGGCGGAACGATAGGGTATGCAGGGAAACGGGCATGCCTTCCATATCTTGAGAAGGAGGCTATTATGAAAAATAGTCGTATCTTGTGCGCGGTTTTTGCCGCGGTCTTTATGTTGTCGGGCTACCAGCTCTTTGCCAGGGGCAGGACCGATGCCGCCGGCGGAAGGATCATCCTTTCCACCACCACCAGCACCTACGATTCGGGGCTGTTGGGCCACATTTTGCCGGTCTTTACCGCCGAAACGGGCTGGGCCATCGACGTAATCTCCGTGGGGACGGGGGCGGCCTTGCAGATGGGACGGGACGGACAGGCGGATGTGCTTCTGGTTCACGCCAAGGCACAGGAACTCCAATTTGTCGCCGACGGTTACGGTGTCGAACGCTTCGATGTAATGTACAACGACTTTGTCATAGTCGGGCCGCCGGGTTTTATCGCGCACAACGCCGACGTAAGCCAAACCCTTGAATCAATCATCGCGCAAGACCTTCCTTTTGTGTCCAGAGGGGACAATTCCGGAACCCACATAATGGAACTAAGCCTGTGGGAGGGTGCCGGAGGGGATCCCTCGACGCTTTCCGACTACCTTTCCGTGGGCCAGGGCATGGGCGCGACCCTGCGGATGGCAAACGAGATGATGGCCTTCACCCTGACCGACCGGGCAACCTGGTTAAGCCAATCCCCACCGGATCTGG